>OLOF01000603.1_pt1 | contig 13351 bp, 10 predicted proteins | sample 1643121 | NCBI WGS metagenome assembly OLOF01 (sample SAMEA3136677, study PRJEB25190) | human gut metagenome | biome: human gut; feature: human-associated habitat; material: faeces | place: Austria | collected 2013
CGAAGTCCTTGGCGGTCTCGCCGGGGAATCCGACGATGATGTCGGTGGACAGCGCGATGTCGGGTACGGCGTCACGCAGCTTCGCGACAAGCGCGCGGTAATGATCGCGCGTGTAGCGGCGGTTCATGGCCGCAAGCACCGCATCCGAGCCCGACTGCACGGGAAGGTGCAGCGCCGGCATGAGCGAGCGCAGCGTGGCGAACCTGCCAACGACCTCGTCGTTGAGGTCCTTCGGGTGGCTGGTGGCGAACCGCAGGCGCTCGATGCCCGTCTGGTCGAGCGCGTCCAGCACCTGGGCGAAGCGCGGCGAGCCGTACAGGTCGCGCCCGTAGGAGTTCACGTTCTGCCCCAGCAGCGTGATCTCCTTCACGCCGGCGGCCACATAGCGCTCGGCCTCGGCCACGATGTCCTCCAACGGCCGCGACTTCTCGCGTCCGCGCACATACGGAACGATGCAGTACGAGCAGAAGTTGTTGCAGCCGATGGTGATGGGCAGCCATGCCGCCCATTCGTGCTCGCGCGCCGTAGGCAGCTCGGTGGGGAACGATGACGCAGCATCGAGCACCTCCACCTGATGGCCGCCCTCTTCGAGCGCCGCTTCCAGCAAACGCGGCAGCGACCCCAGGTTATGGGTGCCGAAGACCACGTCGAGGTGCTTCAGCTCGTCGACCAGCTTCTCGCCATCGCGCTGGCCGATGCATCCGCCCACAGCGACGATGCGCTTCGACAGCGGCGTGCCGGCGCGCAAGGGGACGTTCTTGAGCGAGGCCACCTGGCCGTACAGCCGCGTGTCGGCGGCTTCGCGCACGCAGCAGGTCATGAACGCCACGATGTCGGCATCCTCGATGGCGTCCACCTGCAGCGCTCCCATGCCCTCGAGCATGCCGGCGATGCGCTCTGAGTCGTGCTTGTTCATCTGGCACCCGAACGTGCGGATGCAGAACGTCAAGTTCGTAAATGGTGTATGCATGGGCTCGTTTTCAGCGAATCTCGGGGACGGGACGGTGGGCATCGTCGCCTAGAGGCTGCGCGACGCCGCGCGTATAGCGCGGATCCACCGTGAAGCGTATGGCAGTGCGGTACTCGCCGTCGATGACGATGTCGGCGAACGACGGTACGCAGGCGATCTCGATGCCGATCGGAGACAGGAAGCCGCGGGAGATGGCGATGGCCTTGACCGCCTGGTTCACCGCACCGGCGCCGACGGCCTGGATCTCGACGCTTACGCCGTCTTTCACCATGCCGGCAATCGCTCCGGCAACGGAGGCGGGCGACGACTTCGATGATACCTTCAAGCAGCCAACGTCTGGCTTTTGTTCGGAAGTGGACATGCCTATCCTTTGTCGTTGGTAGTCCGTGTGGTTCGTCTTGTATGCTGCGTTAGGATTCCGTTGTGCTATAGATAGGTTACTCTTACGCCCTTGCTATTCTACCTATTCGCGGTATGGTGCGCAACCTGCGGGTATGCTGTTATCGAGCAGGTTCGTCATCGTAGCTTTTCAACCGGGATGCGGATGTGCACGCCATCCTTGCCTACGCGCACGTCCGGCTTCACCGCTGATTCCAGGTAGTAGTCGCGCGCCAAATCCGAGAACGCGCATGCTACGCGTCGCGAGAACGATTCGAGGTCTTCGGGCGCGATTCTGAGACCGCGCGCATCTCCCGCCGGCGCCTTCGCCGGGCGCGCGGCCGGGCGCGCGTCGGCCTCCCCTTCGATGCGGACGCGGTTGATCAGCGGCTCGACCGGCGCGATCTCGCCGTCCAGGATGCGGCGTGCGGAGCGCTCCGAGATGACCAGGCCCAGCGCCTCGGCCTCGTCCGCGAAGCTCGCCGGATCCACGGCCACCGACAAGCGCTTGGCCACCGGCAGCTCGGAGGCATCGGCGCAGAACGCGCGCATAGCCGAGGTGAGCGACGACAGTCCGAATGCGTACAGCGTCGCCGCGATGTCGGTGAGCGAACCGAGGTACACGGTGCAATCGTGGCGGCATTCTATGGCGAACTCGCAGGCGGTGCGCAGGATGTTCTTGGGGCCGCGCACCGCGATGCTGCCCGATTCGGTGCGCTCGAACACGGGGAAGCTCGACTGATCGGTCTTCTCGCCGAGCTTGTCGAGGTTCGTCTCCACGAAAAGCGCGGCGCCCTTGCCCGCGTCAGAGGCGACGACGCGGGCCGTCTCGGCGTTGACCGCGATGGAGTACAGCGCCATGCCGCGGCCGTGGATGCCCCACTTGTCCATGTGCATGCTGTCGAGCTTCGACGTGACGCGCGGCTCGAAGATGCGCTCGTGCATGGCTGCCGGCACGCCGTCGCCATCGTCGATCATGACGAGGCGGCGGCGCTGTCCTTCGCGCGACACGGCCAGGAAGATGCTCTTGGCGTGCGCATCGCGGGCGTTGCGCAGCATCTCGATGACGATATCCTCGGTGGAGCGGATGTCGTGCGCGGCCTGCCTGCGCTCGGCTTCGGCGCTCCTCAAACGGACGAAGCCATCCCCGAGGTCGGCCTCGACCCGGAGATGGCTGTCGCCGCATACGTTCTCTATGAAGGCTTCCAGCGCTTCGTCGGCCATGCCGCGCGCGCCCTACTTCGCGACGCCGACCGCGCGGCTCTCGCGGATGACCACGACCTTCACCTGGCCGGGATACTGCATCTCGTTCTCGATGCGCTGCGCGATGTCGTGCGCGAGCACCGTGGTGGCGGCTTCGTCCACCGTGTCGGGCTCCACCATCACGCGCACCTCGCGACCCGCCTGAATGGCGTACGTGCGCTCCACGCCCTTGTACGAGCTGGCGATCTCCTCCAGCTTCTCGAGGCGCTTCACGTAGGCGTCGAGCGTCTCCTTGCGGGCGCCGGGACGCGCCGCGGACACGGCGTCGGCCGCCTGCACGAGCACGGCCAGCACGCTGGACGGCTCCACGTCGTTGTGGTGCGCCTCGATGGCGTGCACGATCTCGGGTCGCTCGCCGAAGCGGCGGGCCAGGTCGGCTCCGATGACGGCGTGGCTGCCCTCCACCTCGTGGTCGACCGCCTTGCCCAGGTCGTGCAGCAGGCCGGCGCGCTTCGCCGGGATGGGGTCCAGACCCAGCTCGGAGGCCATGACGCCGGAGAGGTAGGCCACCTCCAGCGAGTGGTTCAGCACGTTCTGGCCGTACGAGGTACGGTAGCGCAGACGACCCAGCGTGCGCACGAGCTCGGGGTGCAGATCGTGGATGCCGGTGTCGAACGTGGCCTGCTCGCCCGCTTCCTGGACGCGCTGGTTCACGAACGCCTCGGCCTTGCCGAACATCTCCTCGATGCGCGCCGGATGGATGCGGCCGTCGGCCACGAGGTTCTCCATCGTCACGCGGCCGATCTCGCGACGGACCGGGTCGAAGCACGAGATGGTCACGCACTCCGGGGTGTCGTCGATGATGAGGTTCGTTCCGGTCAGCTGTTCGAACGAGCGGATGTTGCGGCCCTCGCGGCCGATGATGCGGCCCTTGAGGTCGTCGGAGGGGATATGGATGGTGGACACGGTGGTTTCGGCCGAGTGGTCGGCCGCCACGCGCTGGATGGCGAGGCTGAGGATGGAGCGAGCCTTCTTGTCGGCCTCCGCCTTCGCGCGCGCCTCGGCGTCGCGGATGATGGCCGCGGACTCGTGCGTCACCTCGTCCTTGAGGGTGTCGAGCAGCTCCGCCTTCGCCTCGTCCGGCGTCATGCCGGCCACGCGCTCGAGGCGGTAGTTCACCTCCCGCGTGGCCTCTTCGAGATCGCGTTCGCGGCGCTCGAGCTGGCCCTGCATGGATGAGATCTGATGCTCGCGCGCGTCGAGCGATTCGACGCGGCGGTCGAGCGATTCCTCGCGCTGCGAGATGCGGTTCTCAGCGGAACGCACTTCGCGCAGACGCTCCTTGCTCTCGGCTTGCGCATCCTGCTTCAGCTTGAGAGCTTCGTCCTTCGCTTCGATGATGGCCTCGCGGCGCAGCGTTTCGGCTTGTCGTTTCGCGTCGTTCACCACGGATTCGGCCTCTTGCGCCGCTCGCTTCGTGGATGCGTTGACCAGGTAGCGGGTGACGACGAAGCCGAGGGCGATGCCGACGACGGCTCCGATGATCAGCCAGATGAATTCGGGCATACGCTCCCCCTTTCGTTTCAGTTTCCGATAGAGCGTTACATTCAAAAGAACATAGGCATAAAAAATCCCGGAAAAACCGGGCATGAACGAACGCACGCGATACGGGCAGCATCGTATGAATTTGTCTATAGGAAGTACCCTCATCAGGTACGATCATTCAAGCTATACCATATGATAAAGGTTGTGCCCGAATTGTAAAAGCCCTGACAAGAAATAATCTGAAATGCAGGGCCGCGCCGCCGCCGCAGGCGCGGCCGACGGCGCGGATGCGCTCATCCTTCGACGGGGTTCGCCTCGCACCAGAGGCGGGCGGCGGTGGATGACACCGAGGCGCTGAAGCCTTTCTGGGCGAGGCGGCGGTAGGCGGCGTCGCGGCGGTTCTTCGCGCGCGGCGGCTTGCGGTCGAGCAGCGCGAGTGCACGGTCGACCTCCCCCGCGTCGTCGTCGGCAGCGGCCAGCGCCTCGACGCCGTCCGCGTCGATGCCGAGGCTCTCGAGCTCGGCGGCGATGCCGCGTCTGCCGCGCCCTTGGGCAAGGCGACTGCGCACGAGCACGTCGGCGAAGCGCCCGTCGTCGACGAGGCCGCAGGCGAGCGCGCGATCGAGCGCCGCTTCGACGGCCTCGGCCTCGAAGCCCTCGCGCGCAAGGCGCTGGCGCAGCTGCTCGGAAGCCCGCTCGCGCACGAGGCAGAGCCGCTCGATCTTGCGGAAAGCGGCGTCGGGATCGGAGAGCCGCACATCCTCGTCGACTTCGCCGGCGTCATGGCGGGAAGGCTGTCCGCCGGCCGCACTGGCAGACAGGGAGCGCGAAGCGCGGCTCGGCCGTCGATCCTCCCGCTCCTCGCGAACGTGGGGAAGGTCGGGCGCCCTGGAAGGCTTCGGGATGCCCTTCTCGATCGCGGCGATCTCCGCGCGCAGACGCGCGCGGAGCTGTTCGGGCGATTCGGGCATGCTACTTCTTCTTCGCAGGCTTCGCGACCGGGCTCATGGCGTCGGCCTCCTCGGTCGAGCGCGTGATGATGGGGATCTCAAAGGATTCGCGCACCTTCGTCTCGAGTTCCTCGCGCAGGTCCGGGTTCTCCTTGAGCGTCTGCTTCGCCGCCTCGCGCCCTTGGCCGAGACGCTCCTCGCCGTAGGTGTACCAGGCGCCGCTCTTCTTGGCGACCCCCGCCTCGACGGCCATGTCCACGATGCAGCCCTCGCGCGAGATGCCCTCGCCGTACATGAGGTCGAACTCGGCCTGGCGGAACGGCGGGGCCACCTTGTTCTTGACCACCTTGGCGCGCACGCGGTTGCCCACGATCTCGCCGTCCTTCTTGATGGAGTCGATACGGCGGATGTCGATGCGCACGCTGGAGAAGAACTTGAGGGCGCGGCCGCCCGTCGTGGTCTCCGGGTTGCCGAACATCACGCCGATCTTCTCGCGCAGCTGGTTGATGAAGATGCACGTGGTGTTCGACTTCGACAGAGAGCCCGCCAGCTTGCGCAGCGCCTGCGACATGAGGCGCGCCTGTAGGCCCACCGTGGTGTCGCCGATCTCGCCTTCGATCTCGGCGCGGGGCACGAGCGCGGCCACCGAGTCGACGACCACGGCGTCGATGGCGCCCGAGCGCACCAGCATGTCGCAGATCTCCAGCGCCTGCTCGCCGGTGTCGGGCTGCGAGATGAGCACTTCGTCGATATCGACGCCCAGGCGCGCGGCATAGACGGGATCGAGCGCGTGCTCGGCGTCGATGAAGGCCACGATGCCGCCCATGGCCTGAGCCTCCGCGATGATCTGCAGCGCGAGCGTGGTCTTGCCGCTCGATTCAGGGCCGTACACCTCCACGATGCGGCCGCGCGGCACGCCGCCTATGCCGAGCGCCGCGTCGAGCGGCAGCGCGCCGGTCGGGATGACCCCGATGTTGAGGTCGTGGCCGCCCTCGCCGAACTTCATGATGGAGCCCTTGCCGAACTTGGTCTCGATCTGATCGGTGGTCAGCTTGAGCATCTTCGATTTTTCTTCGTTCATGCGGTTCCTTCTCTTCCTGCCGCGAGCGCCAAAGACGCTGAGCGTTTGCCGCTTACCATTATACGAACATATGTTTGTTGGTCAAGCATTTTCGCGAAAGAAGCTTGCAACCCCAGTATAGCGCGGCCGGCTCACGTCCCGATGGCGCGCATCCAGCGCGCAGCACCTCCCGATCCAGCGCGCTTCCCACGCCGAAGACACGCGGATTCCACGTTTCCCGCCACCCGATCCGACGCGGATTCCACGCGCCTTCTACGTCGTTCTAGCGCGTTTCCAGCGCCTCGAGCGCGAACTCGAGCGCCGCGCGCACGGCGAGCAGGCGCACTTCTTCGCGCGTGCCGGGAAAATGGCAGCAGCGGGCGCAGGTGAGCGACGCGTCCGCGCGCCCGATCCACACGGTGCCCACCGGCTTGCCCGCCTGGGCCGGCGATGCCGGTCGCCGACACCGCCACGTCGCAGCCGAGCGCGGCGCGGGCGCCTTCGGCCATGGCACATGCCGTCTCCTCGCTGACCGCCCCGATCAAGGCGAGCGTCTCGCGGCTCACGCCCAACACGTCGCGCTTCACGTCGGAGGAGTAGCTGACGATGCCACCGCGCACGACGTCCGAGCTGCCCGGCACGTCGGTGAACGTCGCGGCGACGAGGCCGCCCGTGAGGCTCTCGGCCGTGCCGACGGTCGCGCCGGCGGCACGTGCCGCCCCGAGCACGCGCCCGGCCAGCTCGTCGAGCGCCTCGGGCGAGATGCTCGCGGCCTCCTGGGCGCTGAGCGCGCGCCCTCCCGCTTCGTCCTCTCCCGCATCGGCAGCCGCGGCCTCTCCGGCACCCGCACGGCGCTTCGCGCGCTTGCCCGACGGCGCGAACCCGAGGATCTCCTTGGCCTTCACGAAATAGTCGAGCATCGAGATCACGGTGAGCGCCAGCGCGATCAGCATGGCCAGCCACGACACGAGGTACAAGGGGTTGTGCAGCACGCCCTGCGGATCGGTGATCACCACACTGTCCTTGACGATGAACAGCACGATGGCGACGATCTGCGCGACGGTCTTCGCCTTGCCGTACCAGCTGGCGGCGATGACCACGCCTTGGCTGGCGGCCACCATGCGGATGCCCGACACGATGAACTCGCGCGTGAGGATGACGAGCGCTACCCACGAGGGCAGCACGCCCAGCTCGATGAGCGCGAGCAGGGCGGCGGCCACGAGGATCTTGTCGGCCAAGGGGTCGATGAACTTGCCGAAGTTCGTCACCTCGCCGCGGCTGCGCGCCAGGTACCCGTCGAGGCCGTCGGTGGCGGCCAGCAGGATGAAGATGCCGGCGGCGATCCAGGGCTTCGACGCCTCGGCGTCCGCCCAGAACGGGAAGTACTCCGGCCAAGGGCTGATGATGGCCACCACGAACACGGGAACGAGGCAGATGCGCAGCAGCGTCACCACGTTCGCCGGGGTCCACAGCTTCTCGTGCACGGCACCTTGCGCCATCGGGCTCACTCCCCTTCCATCTCGTAGAGCAGAGCGTCGACGATGCGCACGCGGCGGATCTCGCCCGGCTCGCCGGCGTCGAGGTACGTGACGCCGTCGACCTCGGGCGCCTGGCACATGGCCCGCCCGAACAGCTGGCCGTCCTCTTCGACGCCCTCCACCAGCACGTCCATCTCGCGTCCGACGCGCGCGGCGATGCGCGGGCAGCACACGGCGTCGGCCAGGTCGCGCAGGCGCTGGGCACGGTCGTTCTTCTCGTCCTCGTCCAGCTGGCCGGGCAGGTCGAACGCGCGCGTGCCCTCCTCGCGCGAGTACGGGAACACGCCCACGTAGTCGAACAGCCCCTCCTCGACGAAGGAGCACAGGTCCTCGAACTGCTCCTCGGTCTCGCCCGGGAAGCCCGCGATGAGCGTCGTGCGCAGCGTGGCGCCCGGCACGCGCGCGAGCACGCGGTCGACGAGCGCCAGGAACTCCTCGCGCGAGCCGGTGCGGTTCATGGCGCGCAGGATGCCCGCGTCCACGTGCTGCAGCGGGATGTCGAAGTAGTCGCATACGTTGTCGTGCGCGGCCACGGCATCCAGCAGCTCGTCGGAAAGGCCTTCGGGCTGGATGTACATGATGCGGAACCAGGTTTGCGGGAACTCCTCGGCCAACGCGGCCACGAGCGCCGCCAAAGACGACGGCTCGTCGAAGTCGGCGCCCCAGCGCCCCGTGTCCTGGGCGATGAGCACGATCTCGCGGGCGCCGGCAGCCACCTGGGCGGCGACGTCTGAGCGCACGTCGTCGAGCGGGAAGCTGCGATAGCGCCCGCGGATGTACGGGATGGTGCAGTACGTGCAGAACCGGTCGCAACCGTCGGAAATCTTCACGTAGGCGAACGGCGCGGCCGGGAGGGCGGCAAGCGCCGCACGGGATCCTTCGACTTCGGCGGCTCCGCCGCTTGCGCTCAGGGTCACGGAGGCGGCGGCTCCCCCGCCCGGGGCGTCGACGCCAAGCGCGTCGGCTACGATGGCGGCGATATCGTCCTCGCGGCTGCATGGCACGAACGCGCGCGCCTCCACAAGCTCGTCCGCAAGTTCCTCGCCGTAGCGGGCGGGCATGCAGCCGGCCACGATGAGCGGCGCGCCCGCCGCGACGTTGGGCATCCCGGCCGCATCGAAAACGGCTTCGATGCTCTCCTCGGTGGCGCTTTGGATGAACGAGCAGGTGTTCACCACCACGGCGTCCGCTTCGGCAGGGTCGTCCTCTATCAGAAACCCGGCCTCCGCCAACCGCACGCGCATGCGCGCCGTGTCAGCCTCGTTCTTCGCGCATCCCAGCGTGACGAAAGCGACGCAGGGCGCGACGAGCGCCGCGTCAGATGAGCGTTCCATATGGCGAGACCGTCCTAGCGGTAGTTGACGTACTGGAGCGGCTGGCCGTAGTCCTTCCCCTTGAGGAAGGCGATGACCTCCTGCAGCGCATCGCGCGAGGGAGAGCTGACGCGCAGCTTGTCACCCTCGATCTGGACCTTCACCTTGAACTTCTCGGCCTTGATATCCTTGTTGATCTTGCTGGCAACGTCCTTTTCGATGCCTTCGACGATGGTGGCCTTCTGACGAACGCTCTGGCCGGCGGCCGCTTCGGGATCGGCCCACTGCACAGCGGCAAGATCGATGCCGCGGCGAACGAGCTTCGAGCCGATCACGTCGATGACCTGCTTGGCCACGAAATCGGCGGGTGCCGCCACCGTCATGGACTTGCCCGCCTTGTCGAGGGTGATCTCGGCGCCCGAGTCTTTCAGGTCGTAGCGCTGCGCGAGCTCCTTCTTCGCCTGCTGGAAGGCGTTGTCGATCTCTTGCATGTCGACCGTGGACACGATGTCGAAGCTGGATTCCTTGGCCATGGAACGTTCCTTTCCGCGCGACACGGCCCGCACTGGCGGGCCGCTCGAATTTTCGTTTGCGCACAGCATAGCGCATTTTCGCGCCCAAGCCGGCAATTTCAGAGGCGCTCCATGACGAACGGGTTCTCCGACCGGCGGAAACCCCTAAGCGGCGGATGTTCCATCCCCGGTTTTCGCGCCATCCTCGGCTGCTTTGTCGGCGGCGTCCGCGTCGGCCGACCCCTCGTCCGCGTCGGCCGACCCCTTCTTCTTGGCATCCGGATGATCCTCGTACCACTTCTCCAGGTAGGCGTCGAAATCGACCGTGGCTATGGGCATGCCGGTAGCCGGATCGGAGCCGTCGAACTTGACCGCCTCGCCGTCCACCTTGATCGTCACGCCGTCGCTCGCCCAAGCGGCGAACGTCCACACGTCGCCCTCGGCCAGCTCAACGGTGTCCTCCTCGCCGCCCGAGAACATCTGGTCTTCGGACGTCCCGTCCTTCGTGATGACCGCGTACACCGGGGTGTCCTTGGCGATCGTGTAGGTCACCTTGATGCTGGTCGGAGCAGTTTCAACAGGCTTGGCCTGCGGTTGCGCGGGGGTTTCGCCGCCTTCCGTGCCGCTGCCGTCCTGCGTCGGGTCGGCGAGCCCCGTCACCGGCAGCTTCGTCACATCCTCGTTCGAGCTCCCGCCGTTGTTGCCGAACACGAGCACCAGCACCACGATGAGCAGCACGAGGATCACGCCGCCCGCGATGACGAAAGGCAGCTTCGACTGCACGACGCTCGAGGCCTTCGGCCCTGCGTAGAAGTTCGTGTACTCGGCGTTCGGCAGCGCCGCATGGCGGCTGGGATGCGTGCGTCCCTCGGAATAGAGGCGCTCCGAACCCCCGCGCGCGCCGTAATCGCGACCGTAGTCGCGCCGGTCGTCGTACATCGTACGCCCGAACGCATTCTGCCGCGGCGGGCGCTCGTCGACTTGCTGCGAGGGGCGAGCGCCCTGCCGCGAGGTCGAGCGTCCCGTGCGCGAAGATCCTCCTCGATCGAAACCCGAGGGCTGCGCGCCGTTGCGCGCGCGTCCCACCTGGTAGGCGTAGGCCTCGTCCAGGTACATGCGCGTCATCTCGGTGGGGTTGAGCCCCACGAGGCGCGCGTAGGCGTTCACCATGTTGCGCGCGTAGCCGCGCGGCGGCATGCGGGAGAAATCGTCTTCCTCGATAGCGCGCAGGATGTCGGGTCGGATGCGCAGCCGTCGCGCAGCCGTCGCGAGATCGTAGCCCTTGCGCTCGCGCGCCTCTCTCAATATGGTTCCGAATGTCACCTGGCCACCTCGTTATTCCTCAGGGTTCGCCGCGTCGTGCGCCTCGAAGGCCTTCAACGTCTCGAGCTCCATGGCGTCTACGAGCACTTCGCGGGGCTTGCTGCCGTTCGGCGGCCCCACGACGCCCTTTTCCTCCAGCATGTCCATTATACGCCCAGCGCGCGAATAGCCCACCTTCAGGCGGCGCTGGATGTTCGAGGTTGATCCGAGGCCGCTCGACACCACGATGTCCGCCGCTTCCCAGATGAGCGGATCGTCGTCGGAGACGCCGCCGCCCGAACCGTCGGGTTGCGACGCGCCCAGCGTGATGAGGTTCGTCTGCAGGATCTCGGAATGGTACTCCGGCTCGCCCTGGTCTTTGAGCATGGCCACCACGGCGTTGATCTCGTCTTCCGATACGTAGCATCCCTGGATTCGCTGGGGACGGGCGAACTCGGGCTTCGACAGCAAGAGATCGCCCAGGCCGATGAGGTTCTCGGCGCCCGGCGTGTCCAAGATGACGCGGCTGTCGATGCCGCTGGCCACGTTGAACGAGATGCGGTTCGTGATGTTCGCCTTGATAAGGCCCGTGACCACGTTCGTGGACGGGCGCTGCGTGGCCACGATGAGATGGATGCCGGCCGCGCGCGCGAGCTGCGCGATGCGGCTGATGGAGAACTCCACCTCCTTGCCCACGTTCATCATGAGGTCGGCCAGCTCGTCGATGATGATGACGAGGTAGGGCAGCTCGGCTCCCAGCTCGCCGGCCGGCGGCTCTTCGCCGGCTTCGATCGCTTTCTGCTGCGCGGCCAGCTCGGCCTGCACCTTTGCATTGTACTGGCCGATGTTGCGAGCACCCACCTTCGAGAACACTTTCAGGCGGCGCTCCATCTCGGCCACGCCCCACGAAAGCGCGCTGGCCGCCTCGCGCGGCTCGGTGACTACGGGCACGTACAGGTGCGGGATGCCGTTGTAGGGCGTGAACTCCACGCGTTTCGGGTCGATCATGATGAAGCGCACCTCGGAAGGCGTGGCGCGCATGAGGATGGACATGATCATGGCGTTGATTGACACCGACTTGCCCGAACCGGTAGTGCCGCCGATGAGCAAGTGGGGCATCTTCGCGAGGTCGGAGACGATGGAGCGGCCCTCGACGTCCTTGCCGATGACGATCTGCAGCGGGCCCTCGTCCGCATCTTTGATGACGTCGCCCAAGAGCACGCTCTGGCGCGTGCGGTTGGGCACCTCGATCCCGACGTAGTTCGTGCCGGGGATGGGCGCGAAGATGCGCACGCCCGGCGCTGCCAACGCAAGCGCGATGTCCTGCTCGAGCGCCGTGATGCGGCTGACGCGCACGCCTGCGGGCAGATCGACTTTGAACAGCGTCACCGTAGGTCCGGCGACCCAGCCAACGACCTCGGCCATGATAGCGAAGCTTTCGAGCGTCTCCTGGAGACAGGCCGCGGTGTCGGCCAGCTCGGCGTCGGAAGCGCGGTCCTTCTTGGAGTTCTTCGACACGGCCAGCAGGTCCGCGGGCGGCAGCACGAAACCGTCCGCCGGACGAGGAGAGGCCAGGGGCGTGGAGCTCGCGGACGGCTTGGGAGCCGCAGGGGAACTATCGGATTTGTCGTGCTTGCGGCCGAGCTTGCGCGTGAGCGTTTGCGGAGCCTCGCCTCCCCCTTCCTCGGTAGAAGCCGCACGGTTGCCGATCGCTTGAGTGACCAGCGACTGCGACGCACAACGGGGCTTGCTCGGTCGACCCTTTGCATCCTTGGCGCGCGGCAGGACGTTCGTTGCACCCGCCTCCACAACCTCGCCGGTCGTGGGCACCACGGGAACCTTCGCGCCCGTCGAGCGCTTCATGCGGGCGTAGGGCGGAGCCGCCAGCACGTCGTCGTCCGCATCGTCAGCGACAAGCGCCCGACGGGCGTCCTGTACGCGTTCGACCAGCTTCGATACCGAGAACCCGATGATCACGAGCCCGGCCAGGACTATCCCGATCATGATGATGCACGTCACCGCTTGCCCGAACAGGCTGATTCCAACCCATGCGATGCCGGCGCCCAGATAGCCGCCTCGCGCGGCGAGCTCGTCCGACAGGAACAGCCGGTCGACGGAATCGGGCGCGGATTCGGGCGTGAAGAGGGCCAGCAGGGAGAGCGCGGCGACGAAGATCATCACAAGGCCCACAGCCACGCGCACCGGTACGCGTTCGCGGTCGAAACGCGCGAGGAAGCTGGCTCCGATGATCAGCAAGAGGAACGGCAAAAGATAGGCGCCTAGACCCAGCGAGAGGTGCAGCGCCGTGGAAACGAACGAGGTGACCACGGCGTTCGTAGGCAGCACCGCCGCCACGAACAGGACGACCGCGAGCACGGCGAAGGCCACGCCGGTGATGTCGCGACGCGTGCGCTCGTCAAGCAGACGGGGCTCCTCCGTCGCCTGCGGGCGCGCGCCCTTGGCCTGCTTCGCCCTTTTTTCGGCGGGCGAGGCCGCCTTGCCCGCCGATTTCGTCGCCGAAGACGCTTTCGGCTTCGCGGTGCTGGATGACTGTCGGGCCACGCCCTACTCCTTTATGCT
>OLOF01000604.1_pt1 | contig 13338 bp, 11 predicted proteins | sample 1643121 | NCBI WGS metagenome assembly OLOF01 (sample SAMEA3136677, study PRJEB25190) | human gut metagenome | biome: human gut; feature: human-associated habitat; material: faeces | place: Austria | collected 2013
AAGCGGTCGCCCCGCCGTTCCGCTTGACCGCCGAACGCGCCATCAGCTTCGACGCGACGTTAGAGCTGCCGAAGAACCACATGAGCAGCAGCCACAGCGGCCACCCGCCGATGGCGAACGCGAGCGTGCCCACCGCAACGGCGCCGAGGCCGCCGGCCACGGTGAGCAGCCGCAGCCGAAACGACGCGAGCGCCACCGCGCCCGACAGCAGCAATCCCGCGAGCGCGGGCGTGTAGGCGGCTGCGGGCAGGAACAGCGCCGCGTACAGCGCCGACACGCCCAGCGGCACGAACAGGTTGTCGAGCCCCTCCACCGAGAACGCCTCGATGGCAGCGGCGACCGCGGCCAGCAGGGCCGCGGCCAGAAGCGATGCCGAGAGCGGGCCCAGCGGGGCGAACGCGCCGCCCGGCGCGCCCAGGATGTCGCCCGCACCGAAAGGCGGCGGCGCCATCAGCACGACGGCGCAGGAAGCGAAGCTCACCGCCAGCATGGTCGCGCTTCCCACCAGTGTCTTCCCGCAGCATCCCACCAGCACGCGCCGTCCGAACCGCTTGCCCAGCACAGCTGCGAACCCGTCGCCGAACGCCATACAGAAGAAGCCGAGCGCGCCCACGTACGGCGCGCCGATACCGAACGAGAACAGCGCGAGCGCCGTCAGCGACACCGCGTAGTACACCGTGCCCGGCGTGTCCTCGCCGCCGTCGCGTCCCATGAACGACAGCTTCTGCCGACGGTACGCAAACGCGTTCACAAGGATGAACGCAGCGGGAAGCGCCGCCGCCCACAGAGGCGAATCGAAGAACCGGGCCGCGATGAGCCACCAGCCGCCCAACGCGATATGCACGAACTTGCGGGTTGCCTCCGACGACGCGCCACGCCGCGCGGCCAGGCTGGACGCTCCCAGCACCGCCAGCACGTACGCGAGCGAGACGCCCAAGCCGATCAGGTTCTCCATCACGTCGCCCATCATCGCTTACCTTCCTCGAGCGCCGCCAGCGCTTCGTCCACCAACTCGCGCGCCGTTGCCTTTGACACGACGGCGCGATGCTCGAAGCAACGGTAGCCGTCGGCGCGCACCTCGTCCAAGATGCCGCGGTACAGGTACAGCGACGACAGCGTGGGAAGCCGGCTGTCGTCGTCCAGCTCGATCACGTCGCGCTCCATGGGGCGGTACAGCTCCTCCGAGCGGTGCGCCACCGTCTCCCAAGCGTTGCGGAACGCCTCGTCCACCGCGTGCGCGCGCAGGCGCTCCGGCGCGTACGACGCCGCCTCCAGCACCTCCGCGGGCAGGTAGACGCGCCCGTTCTCCAAGTCCTCGCCCACGTCGCGCAGGATGTTGGTCAGCTGCATGGCCACGCCCAGCGCCACCGCGCTGTCGCGCAAACCGTCGTCCACCGGAGAAGCGGCGTGCAGGATGGGCAGCAGCATGAGCCCCACCGACCCGGCCACGTAGTAGCCGTATTCCTCCAGGTCGCCCATCGTTTCCGGCTGACGGAACGACAAGTCGCGACGCTGTCCTTCCAGCATGTCGAAGAAGGGCTGCGCGTCCAGGTCGAACGACGAGCATACCGCGTCGAGCGCGCGCCACAACGGAGCGTCGACCACGGTGCCTGCGAAGAACCGCGCAAGGTCGTCCTGCACCTGCTCGAGCTTCGCCGCGCTGGCGTCGCGGTCGACGCAGTCGTCGGCCAAGCGGCAGAACGCGTACAGCGCGTACACGCTCTGGCGCTTGCAAGCGGGCAGCAGCGAGAACGCTCGGTAGAAACTATGCGAGTTTCGCCTGATCACGTCCTCGCACCACGCGAAATCGTCCGCGCGCTCGTCAAGCAAGCTACAGGCGGTCATCGCGCATCAGCTCCTCTGCCGCCAGCTTCGCGCTGAGCAGCACGATAGGCACGCCCGCGCCCGGATGGACGCTGCTGCCGCAGAAGTACAGGCGGTTGCAGTCGGTCGCCTTGTTGTGAGGGCGCCAGTAGTTGCTCTGCCCGAGCGTCGGCCGCAAGCCGAACGTCGCGCCGTCGTAGGCGTTGAACCGCTCGGCGAAATCGAGCGGCGTGTAGGCGCGCTCGAACACGATATGGTCGCGCACGTCCTCGTACACCGTCTCGCGCTCCATGAGGTCGAGCACCCGGTCGCGGTACTCGGCCACTTCCGCGTCCGTCCAGCGGGGCGATGCGGGCGACAGCGGCGGCACCGGCACCAGCACGTACAGCGTCGAACAGCCCTCGGGCGCAAGCGAGCGGTCCAGCGACGAAGGCGCGTAGCAGTAAAACGACGGGTCGTCGGGAAAGCGCGCGTCGTCGAAGATGTCGTCGATGTTGCGCTCGAAATCGGAGGCAAAGCGGATGGAATGCACCGCATCGGAGGGATAGCGTTTGTCCAAGCCCAGGTACAGGATGAAGCACGAGCAGGAGTACTCCATGTCCTCGACCTTATGCGGCGTGTACTTGCCGCGCGCGTCGGCCTCGTCGACGAGCTGGGTGATGGCGTAGGGGAAGTCGGCGTCGCACACCACGTAGTCGGCATAGTGCACCGTCCCTCCCGCCTCGACGCCGCAGGCGCAGCCGTTCTCCACCACGATGCGCTCCACCGGCGTGGACGTGCGCAGCTCTCCTCCCTGCTCGAGAAACAGTCGGCCCATGGCCTGCGCCATCGCGTACATGCCGCCCTTCATGAACCACACGCCGTACAGCAGCTCGATCATAGGGATGATCATGTACAGCGAGGGGCCTTCGAACGGCGAGATGCCGATATAGAGCGTTTGGAACGCGAGCGCCTTGCGCAGCCGGTCGTCCTTCACATGATGCGCGACCGACGAGTACGCGTCGCCGAGCGTGTGCAAGCGCAGACCGGCTACCAAGCTTTTCGGGTTGTAGAAATCGATCGGTTTGCGAAACGAGCGTTGCAGGAAGTTGTCCTTCGCGATGAGGTAGCGCTTGTACAGCAGCGCCAGGTACTCGAAGTAACCCTGCGCGTCTTTCTCCCCGACGGCCTCCACGGCGGCGGTCATAGAGGCGAGATCGTTCGATAAGCGCAGACGGTCGCCGGGGCCGAAGGAGATGTCCATGAGCGGTTCGACCTTCTCCATGGGGATGTAGTCGTCGGCATTGCGGCCGCACGTTTCGAACACCTCGCGGTACAGCTCGGGCATCATGACGATGGTGGGCCCCACGTCGAAGGTGAACCCTTCCTCGCGGATCTGGTTCATCTTGCCGCCCACAAGCGGCTCCTTCTCGAAGAGCGTCACCTCGTATCCGGCATGCTGCAAGCGCGCAGCCGCCGCCAAACCGGCAACGCCGGCACCGATCACGATAACCCGTTTCATGCAACTCCTTCGGTGGAACCCGATACGCTGTCCGGTCATTGTATGGCTCGCGTATCGGCCTTCCGAAGCGGAAAAGTCATCGTGATCTAACCCGTTAGAGCCTCGTCATACCCGCGTTAGATTGCAGGAAGGGACGGCAAGCCGGGTTCCCCGGCCAGATCGGCAAGCGTGACGCCGTCGACGTAGCGCTCGATGACCTCGTCGAGGCCGGCCCAGAAACGCACGGTAGTGCATTCGCCCGCTCGCGGGCAGGCCATCCCCTCTTGCAAATCAAGGCACGCCACCGGAGCCGTGGAGCCTTCCACCGCGCGCAGCACGTCGCCCGCCCTGATAGCGGCCGGCTCCTGTGCCAGCGCGTAGCCGCCGCCCTTGCCGCGCACGCTGCGAAGCAACCCTGCCTGCACGAGCGGACGAGCCAGCTGCTCGAGGTACTTGAGCGAGATGTCCTCGCGCTCCGACACCTCGCGCAGGGCAACCTTGCCCTCCGCTCCCGCTTGCGCCACGCATACCATGAGCCGCAGCGCATAACGGCCCTTCGTCGATACGAGCATCTCGATCACCCTTCCTTTCCGTTTCGCGCCGCACACGATGGCGATCTCGCGCGGCAGTCCCGCGTCCCTCCATGCGAACGTATCGCGTGAAGCAGTCGTTCGCACCGGAAGGCCGCCGACCGCTTTCCGTAAATTCTAGCAAACTTGTATGATTAAGTCTTGACAAATTCTCCCGTGCATCTATCTTAATCCTAGCAAAACTATATGATTAATGAAAGGCACCTCATATGACGATCACGACGCGCGATTCGCTCCTCACCATCCGCGGGCTTTCCGCCTCGGTTGACGAAACTCCCATCCTGCACGATATCGATCTGGCCGTGGGCCCCGGCGAGACCCACGTCATCATGGGCCCGAACGGCGCAGGCAAATCCACGCTCGGCCACGTGGTCATGGGAGATGCCGCCTACCGCGTGGACGGCGGCTCCGTCGAGTTCGACGGCCGCGACATCACCGACCTCTCCCCCGACAAGCGCTCGCGTGCGGGGCTGTTCCTGAGCTTCCAGGCGCCCGTTGAAATCCCCGGCGTGCCCCTGTCAAGCTTCCTGCGCGCCACCGTCGCCGGCCGCGACGGCAAAGAGCTCAAGGGCAAGCAGTTCAAGAAGCACGTGCGCGCCCTGGCCGACGAGCTGGACATGGATCCGTCGTATCTCGACCGCGAGCTGGGCGTGGGCTTCTCGGGCGGCGAGAAGAAGAAGCTGGAGATGCTGCAGCTGCTGTTGCTGGAACCGAAGCTTGCCATCCTCGACGAGACGGACTCGGGCCTCGACGTGGACGCGCTGGGCGTGGTGTCGCGCGGCATCGACGCGTACCGTCGCGCCACGGGCGGCGCGCTGGTCGTCATCACCCACAACACGCGCATCCTCGAGCACCTCGACGTCGACCGCGTGCACGTCATGGTGCGCGGCCGCATGGTGGCCGAGGGCGACTCCTCGCTCATCGAATCGATCAACGAGCAGGGCTTCGAGCAGTTCGAGCAAGCCGGTGCGGAAGCGGCGCGCGAGCCTGTCGCCGCGCTCTAGGAGGCACGCATGACTAAAGAGTTCCGAACCTATGTGGAGGACGTCGACCGCACGCTGTACGACATCAGCGACGCGACCGACCCGTCCCTCCGTCTCGACGCAGGCCTCACGCCCGACATCGTCCGCGAGATCTCGGCCAAGAAGGACGAGCCGTCCTGGATGCTCGACTTCCGCCTCGAAGGCCTCGACATGGATCACATCGTGACGTACGTGAAGCCCGCCACCGACCAACAGGCCGATTGGGAAAGCCTCCCCGACGACGTGAAGAACACGTTCGACCGGCTGGGCATCCCTGAGGCCGAGCGCGCCTACCTGGCCGGCGTCGGCGCGCAGTACGACTCCGAGCTGGTGTACCACAACATGCAGAAAACGGCTGCCGACATGGGGATCGTCTATTCCGGCATCGAGGAGGCGCTGCGCGAGCCGAAGTGGGAGGCGCTCATCCGGGAGAAGTTCATGACGCTCATCCCGCCCACCGACCACAAGTTCGCCGCGCTCCACGGCGCGGTGTGGAGCGGCGGCTCGTTCGTCTACGTGCCGAAGGGCGTGAAGCTGGACTTCCCCCTGCAAAGCTACTTCCGCCTGAACGCGAAGGGCGTAGGACAGTTCGAGCACACGCTGATCATCGTCGAGGACGACGCCAGCCTGCACTTCATCGAAGGCTGTTCGGCGCCGAAGTACAACGTGGCGAACCTGCACGCCGGAGCCGTGGAGCTGTTCGTGGGCAAGCGCGCGTCCTTGCGCTATTCCACGATCGAGAACTGGTCGAAGAACATGTACAACCTCAACACGAAGCGCGCCGTGGTGCAGGAGGGCGGCGCCGTCGAGTGGATCAGCGGGTCGTTCGGCAGCCACGTGGGCTACCTCTACCCCATGTCCATCCTGGCCGGGCGCAAGTCGACCAGCAGCTTCACCGGCATCACGTTCGCCGGCGCAGGGCAGAACCTCGACACCGGCTGCAAGGTGGTGCTGGCCGCGCCCGACACGTCGGCCACCGTGGAGACGAAGTCCATCTCGAAGGGCGGCGGCGCCTCCACGTTCCGCTCGTCCATCGTGGCCACCGAGAACGCGCGGGGCGCGGCCGCCAGCGTGTCGTGCCAGTCGCTTATGCTGGACGACATCAGCCGGTCGGACACCATCCCGGCCATGGACATCCGCTGCAAGCACGTGGACATCGGCCACGAGGCCACCATCGGACGCATCGGCGACGACAAGGTGTTCTACCTGATGAGCCGCGGCGTGTCCGAGGAGGAGGCGCGCACGATGATCGTGAACGGCTTCGCCGACCCCGTGTCGAAGGAACTGCCGCTGGAGTACGCCGTGGAGATGAACAACCTGATCAAGCTAGAAATGGAAGGGGCCATCGGATAATGGGAACCCTCACGATAGAACACGCGAACGCGATGCCCGCCCCCACCTGGCATCGCCTGCACGTCAACGACGTGGACATAGAGCTGCCGAGCGGCCTTGCAGCCGCCCAGCAGGTGGAAGTGTCGTGCGAGGAAGGGCTGTGGGGAGAAGCGGATGCGTTCGACCGCGCGCTCCTTTCCTTGGCCGATCCCGCCCCCATGGCCGCGCAAGGACTTCGGGATCAACCCGCCGCATGCGCGGGCACCCCCTCTTCCGTGGCCGCAGACGACCTCGGGGACATCCGCGACACGCGCGCGGCCGACACCGGCGGCGCCCCGGTCGAACCCGCGAGCGCCCCGACATCGGCTGCGCACCAGGTCGACGACCAGGCGGCCCTCCCTGCAGCCATGGAAGGCGGGGCGGCTGCGCACCAGGTTAACGACCAAGCAACCCTCACTGCAGCCATGGAGGATGGGACGGCCGCGGAGGGCGGAGCCGCCTCAGAGGAGGGTGCTGCCATGGAGGGACTCGACGCTCCCGCGCTCTCAGCCTACCAGCTTCAGGCGCTCGAGAACCGCTACCTCTCCCCTGCCGACGTCTTCACCACCGGCATGGGCGACGAGGCGCGCGAATACCTCGAGTTCGTGGCGGGCGAGCCCGTCGTGCTGGCCACGCGCCCTGACGAGCGCACCTGCGCAACAGTGCGCGTCGAAGGCGTGGACGGCGCGGCCAACGCGGCCGCCGTCGACGTGGTGGCCGCTCCGGGCTCGTCGCTGTCGCTGGCCGTCGCGCTCGATTCGCCCGCGCCGGGCGCGGGCGTCGTGGGCGTGCGACTGCGCGTGTTCGCCGGCGCCGATGCGCGGGTGGACGTCGCCGTCACGCAGACGCTCGACGACGGATGGATCGCGCTCGACGATGCGGGCATCGTGCTCGACGAGCGCGCCCGCGTGCAGGTGCGCCACACCGTGCTGGGCGCGGGCCGCGCGTACACGGGGCTCGACGCCGACCTGCGCGGCGACGACGCGCGCCTCGACATCGACACGCGCTACCTGGGGCATGCCTCCCAGCAGCGCGACTTCAACTACGTCGCGCACCAGCGAGGACGGCGCACCGTGTGCAACCTCGACGCGAACGGCGTGCTGGCGGGCGAATCGGAGAAGACGCTGCGCGGCACCATCGAGCTCGTGCACGGCTGCAAGGGTTCCGTCGGCTCCGAGCAGGAGACGGTGCTGCTTGCCGACGAGCGCGTGGCGAACCGCACCGTGCCCGTCATCCTCTGCGACGAGGACGACGTGGCCGGCAACCACGGCGCCACCATCGGCCACGTGCGTCCCGAGCAGCTGTTCTACCTGGCCAGCCGCGGTATCTCGCCGGACGACGCCGAGCGCTTGTTCATCACCGCCTCCTTCGAGGAAGCGGCCATCAACGCGCCCGACCAGCGCACCCGCGCATCCGTAACCCGCCTCGCCGCCGCCCGCGGCGTGCGTATCGAGGAGGTCGTCGCATGAGCACACGAGATTCCGCTTCTCCATGGCCGGAAGGCGACGCCCAGGAGCAACGCCCCGCGCGAACGCCCGATCAGCGCACCCCGGCGAGCGACGCCCTTGCCCCCGACATAGCCGCGAACCCCTACAAGCAGGACTTCCCCCTGCTGGCGGCCAACCCCGGCCTCGCCTTCCTCGACAGCGCAGCCACGGCCCAGCGCCCCGCCGTCGCCCTCGACGCGCAGCGCGACTTCTACGAGAAGATGAACGCGAACGCCCTGCGCGGCCTTTATCGCCTGTCGGTGGACGCCACCGAGGCCATCGACGAGGCCCGCGCCCACGTCGCGCGCTTCATCGGCGCCGCCGATGCGCGCGAGGTCGTGTTCTGCCGCAACGCCAGCGAGGCCCTGAACCTCGTGGCGAAAGCGTTCGCTCCCACCGTGCTGGAGCCCGGCGACGAGGTATGCATCACCATCATGGAGCACCACTCGAACCTCATCCCCTGGCAGCAGGCGTGCCGCGCGGCGGGCGCGCGCCTCGTGTACCTGTTCCCCGACGAGGACGGCGTGATCGGCGAGGAGGAGCTGGACGCGAAGATCGGCCCGCGCACCAAGATCGTCGCGGCCGCCCACGTGTCGAACGTCCTCGGCATCGAGAACCCCATCGAGGCCATGGCCGAGCGCGTGCATGCGCACGACGGCTTCATGGTGGTTGACGGCGCGCAATCGGTGCCGCACCTGCCCGTCAACGTGCGGAAACTCGGCGCCGACTTCTTCGCGTTCTCGGCGCACAAGGCGCTGGGACCCTTCGGCGTGGGCGTGCTGTGGGGCAAGCTCGACCTGCTGGAGGCCATGCCGCCGTTCCTCACGGGCGGCGAGATGATCTCGTCGGTCACGCAGGAAGGGGCCGTGTGGGCGCCCGTGCCCGAGAAGTTCGAGGCCGGCACGCAGGACGCCGCCGGCATCGTGGCGACCGCCGCCGCGCTGGGCTATCTCGAGGGCATCGGCTGGGACGCGTTGCAGGCGCGCGAGCAGGCGCTCGTCCGCGCCGCCATGGAGCGCCTGGCGGCGCTGCCCTACATCCGCATCATCGGCCACCCCGACCCGGCGCAGCATCACGGCGCCATCAGCTTCGAGGTGGACGGCATCCACCCGCACGACGTGGCCAGCATCCTCGACGAGCACGACGTGGCCATCCGCGCCGGGCACCACTGCGCTCAGCCGCTGCTGGCGTGGCTGGGCGTGGAGTCGTGCTGCCGCGCGTCGCTGGCGTTCTACAACGACGAGGGCGACATCGACGCGCTCGTCGACGGCTTGGACAGCGTTTGGAGGACTTTCAATGGCTAGCATCTACACCGCGGCGCTCATGGAGCACAACGCGCATCCCGACTACAAGTACCAGATGGACGAGCCCACCTGCACGCACGACGGCGTGAACCCCAGCTGCGGCGACGAGCTGACGCTGTCGCTGCGCCTGAGGGGCGATCGTATAGAGGAGGCCGCCTTCACCGGCCACGGCTGCGCCGTGAGCCAGGCGGCGGCCGACATGATGGCCGACCTCGTCACCGGCGAGACGGTGGGCGAAGCGCGCCGCCTGAGCGGCCTCTACCTCGACATGATCAAGGGCCGCGAGCTCACCGACGAGGAGCGCGCCGACCTCGACGAAGCCGCCGAGCTCGCATCCATCGCCCGCATGCCCGCCCGCGTCAAATGCGCCGAGCTGGCCTGGAGAACGCTGGAGAAGCTGCTCGACCAGCAACTGGAAAAGGCATAGGACTCAGTCTGTGCGTCGTCCGCAACGAGCGACGCGCAAACGCTCGTACGCCTTCCACAAGCCGAAGCCGATCGAACCGCCGACCACGTTCAAGATGACATCATCCACATCCACGACGCGATACAGACCGCCAACCACGGCTAGCCCAACCGTCAGCTGGGCTAGCTCGATGGCTGCCGAACACGCAACCAGGACAAACAACGTTGTGCGAAATCGATGAAAGCGCTCGGACAGCAACGGCAGCATGAACCCCAGCGGAACGAACATAAGCACGTTACCGCCCACGATGGTTACTGCGATCGTCCACCACCAGCCGGTCTGCGCTGCATCGGCCACCGTTCGAGCGATACCGGCGAAAGGCACGAGATTGATCGTCGCGCCCCATACGACAACCTGATCCTGAGGCGAGCCCAGCTGGAGACCCACCGGAAGCGGAAAGAGGGTGACCGCCGCCACGGCGCCGACGTAGACCGTAAGCACCAGGTAGAGGCACGTGCGCCGCATTCCGACCCGCTGCGCCAAGCATACGACGAGCACCGCTACAAGCGCCACGCACGTCGGCAACGCCATGAACCCTCGATCGAACATCATATCCGCCTCCGCCCCACGCCGCCTCCATCTCTGCCGCCGCTTTCATTATACAGGCATCACCAGACGCGTATCTCTCACACTACTTGGTGCCGCCTGAACGCGCGGGCGGCCAGGGGCACGCACGCCGCCAGCACGAGGGCGTAGACGCACGCAAGCAGGCCCACGAGGTCGATCGCAAACGACCCAACCGGATACGATACGAGCGAGTTGAACAGCACCTGATCGTTCAAGCCGTTGATCGGGAACAGGTACAGCGCGTGCAGCAGCACGGCGTTGCCGCCGGAGGGGATCATGCCCGTGAGGAAGATGAGCGCCGCGCAGGCGGCGAAGATGGCCAGCTGGGAGCGCAGCTTCGACGACAACAGCAGCGTGAGACCCGCCAACCCCAGCGTCATGAGGTAGGCTATCCCCACCGCCGTCCAGGTCGCCTCGGCCATCGTGAGGTCGTACGGGATGGACAGCGACAGCACCTGCACCGGCAAGTCCCCGCCCTCGGCGCCGAAGAACGCGAGCGCGATGCCCATGATGATAAGCGTCGCCAGCGCGAAGTAGGCCGTGGCGAAGGCGAGCGCGGCGACGATCTTCGCCGCCACCAGCTTCGAGCGGCCGTAGCGCGACGAGAGCAGCACGGCGTCGGTGCGGTCTTGGTACTCTCCCGAGAACACGGGCGTGAGCGCGATGCAGACGGCCACCATCGCGAAGGCGAAGAACCCGAGGCATGCCAGCACGTCGCTCCATCCGCCCGCGTACCCGTAGGCCAAAGGCTCGCCCACCCCATCCTGCTTCTCCGTCCAGTACGCGCGCTCGGCATCGGAATACGTCCACGTACCGCCCATGTCGTTGTCGAGCGTGCGCTGTAGCTTGCCCGCGACGGCTTCGTAGAACCCGTCGGCGGCGCCGTCGTCAAGCTGCGCCGCCACCTGGTACGGCTCCTTCCACGGCGAAAGCAGGTAGGCATAGTAGGAGTCGTAGATCGCGCGGAACTCGTCTTCGTCGTACGCCTGAATCATGAGCGCATACGCCGCTTCGTCGCTCAATCCGGCCACGTCGGCGGGATCCACTTTCGAGAACGCGAGCGCCTGGTAGGCGGCCACCTCGTCCTGCACGCGCTCGACCGTCAACACGCCCTCGTGCGCGGCAGCCTTCTCCTTCTGGTGCGCGATGGCGGCGGTGCCGTTCAGCACCTCGCCCGTGTCGGACGCCGTCTTCGTCTGCACGATGTTGAGCGTCATGATCCCGCACAGCATCACGAGGATGCCTGCGCAGGCGATGAGCGACGTGCGGCGCACGAGCAGCTTCTTGAGTTCGAATCTCACCAGATCAAGCATGGTATATTCCTTCTCTCACCAGTTGAATAAAAGTCAGCGAGAAGCGTCGAGGTGCTCGAGATCGCCCCGTTTCGCGGCCGAGCGTGCTTCGCACGTGAGGGCAAGCGAAAAAGAGGCGAGATCGAGTGCATCGACGCTTCGCAGCGTCGGCACGTTCCGCTGTCCGTCAGGACAGCGGAACCACCTCGTCGCGGAACACGTACAGGTACACATCTTCCAGCGTGGGATCGAGCGCCCGCGCGCCGGCCACCGGAGCCTCGTCGGCCACGACGCGCGCCACCGCGTGCCCGTCGGCAGCGTAGTGGACGTTGCTCACGCAGCTCGCAGCCGCCAGCTCGTCGGCGCGGCGCGCGTCCACATGGCACTCCCACACCTTGCCCGTCACCGTCGCGACGATGTCCGTCGGCGCGCCCTGCATGATGAACGCCCCCGCGCGCATGACGAGGATTTCGTCGGCGACGTACTCGACGTCCGACACGATGTGCGTGGACAGGATGACGATCTTGTCTTGCGCGAAGCTGGCGATGAGGTTGCGGAACCGCACGCGCTCTTTCGGGTCGAGCCCGGCCGTGGGCTCGTCGAGCACCAGCACCGCCGGGTCGTTCAGCACGGCCTGCGCTATGCCCAGCCGCTGCTTCATGCCTCCCGAGAACGTGCGCACCTTCTGCCGCGCCACGTCGGCGAGGCCCACCGTTTCCAGCAGCTCGAGCGAGCGGCGGCGCGCCGCGCGGCGATCGAGCCCCTTGAGCGCCGCCAGGTAGCACATGAAGTCGAGCGCCGAGAAGTCGGGGTAGTAGCCGAAGTCCTGCGGGAGGTAGCCCAGCCGGGCGCGGTACTCGTCGCCGAGCAGGCGCACGTCGCGGCCGTCGAAGCGTATCTCGCCGGACGTGGGGCGCAGCACGTCGCACACCATGCGCATGAGGGTTGTCTTGCCCGCGCCGTTCGCCCCCAGAAGGCCGTACACGCCGGGCGTCAACCGGGTCGACACGCGGTCGACCGCGATCTTCGATCCGAACTGCTTGGTCAGGCGGTCTATCGTCAGGTCCATGCCATGCTCCTTGTCATCATAGAGTCGTCGAATTCCGGAATTCGCCGGCATCGCCGGGCTCATCGGGCAGCCGACGCGGGGGCGAACGCGTCGAGGCCGCCCTCGATGCCGCGAATCCACGTGCGCACCTCGTGCGTGGCCCAGCCGAGCGAGCCCGCCGCCACAAGCGCCCATGCCCATGTCGACGCCTGGGCGTACGCATCGGGGACGAGGGAGAACGCCGCATACGTGCCCGCGATCACCAGCAGCGCCCACGCGCACGACAGCGCCAGCGCCTGCGACGAGGGGCACCGGCGCGCCACGAGCAGCGCGCCCGCGCACGAGAGGAAGTAGGGAACGCACGCGTGCACGAGCGACGCGAAGGGATCGGCGCCGAGCATGACAGGCGCCGCGAACGCGATGGCGGTGACCGTCACCACGTCCGAACACCCCAGCACGATGAGCCGCGCCAGCGCGACCGCGCGGCAGTCGAAGCGGCAGGCGTACTCGAGTTCGGCCACGCGGTGCGCAGCGCTGGCCAGCAGCTCGGGCAGGCCCACGAGCACCGTCGCCGCCGCCAGCATGCCCGAGACGACCGGGATGCCGTGCGCCATGCCGCTCGACGGGAGGCAGAGGACCGCCATGACGGCCACGAGCGCGAGCTGGGCCACCCATACGCGCGGGTGAATGAAGCGCGCCTGGGCGGCGACGAACCCGGCGAACGTCGCCTCACGACTCCGCTCGCCCACGGTTGCGCCCGCCGCGGCCTCCGCGCTCGCGCTCGACCGCTGCTCCGACGCCACCGCCGCGCGCACGGCGGCGAGGGCCGCCGCCTTCGACATCTCGTCCGGCGCGCCGCGCTCGGCACGGTAGTGCGCCCGCAGCAG
>OLOF01000606.1_pt1 | contig 13291 bp, 10 predicted proteins | sample 1643121 | NCBI WGS metagenome assembly OLOF01 (sample SAMEA3136677, study PRJEB25190) | human gut metagenome | biome: human gut; feature: human-associated habitat; material: faeces | place: Austria | collected 2013
CGGTCCACTGAACGAGACGCTATTGCCCAGAGAACGCCCTTCCCCCAGCCGGTTGATCATGCGCTCGATATTTTTCACCGGACCGATAATCATCCTCGTGAAAAGCAGTACCATCACCAGACTCACCAGAAATAGCACCAGCGATTGCCAACCAAAATATTGCCCACGTTCGGCGATTTCACGCTGAAGTTGCTGCCCACGAGAGAACACCACTGTGCGCGTGGCCTGCACCATTTCGGTATTGGCACTGGCAAAGGCTTCCAGACGCGCGGCGGCAGCAGCATCGGGACCGCTGTTGTTACACTGAAGTTGAGCCAGATTGTTCAAATCCTGACGTAATGCCTGGTAGAGTTTATCGTCCGGCAGCACGCCTGCGTGGGCATCGAGCATTTCGCTGTAACGCTTGCGCTGGCTTTGATAAACCTTCGCAAGCGTAGGGTCGTCCAGCACGCAGTACTGACGGTAGCTGCGCTCCATCTCCAGTGCCGCGTTGGTCATCGCTTCACTGCGCCGGGCATCAATAAGCGTAGTGCGGTTAACCAGCGCCGCCTGATCGCTAAGTGCATTCAGGCTTTGCCAGGCTTGCCATGCCAGCACCAACAGGGGCAGCAGAATCAGCAAAAATGCCAGCATTACCAGTTGTCGTAATGAGCGGGGAAAAACGGGCCAGCGTTTCAAGGCGTTACTCTCGTCAGACGCGAATAGCCTGATGCTAACCGAGGGGAAGTTCAGATACAACAAAGCCGGGAATTACCCGGCTTTGTTATGGAATAAGGCGGTGCCTAACTCGACGTTTCGCCCGATGGTTGATATAGCTACGCTGATATCAGAAGTTGGACGGCAGGCACCTTGTTGTGCGTCATTCGAATTTTATGTAGCACGTCCCGAAGGGGCTGACATAAGTCGGTGAATGAGCCACTGCTTACTATTATGCAGTAACTGTGCCAATAAAGAAAATAGTTTGGTAACATACTGATTATACGCTGCTTTGAGGGGTTTATGGCTTCTCCGCTATTTGAATGTAAATCAGCCACTGTGTCGCTAAAAAGAGACAACTTAAGATAAACTTATTAGATAATATTAAAATCAATGAGTTAAGTGTCACCAAAAAGCGACACGGCAAACCACCCATTGTCGTGATTTAAAGACACAAAAAAGCTCCCGAAGTTGGGAGCTCATAATAGCGGTTGGTGCTTAATGCCGGATGCGGCGTGAATGCCTCATCCGGGCTGCAATACCAATGGGTTGACGACTTACCCCAACTGCTTACGTGCATTGCGGAAAATGCGCATCCATGGGCCATCCTCGCCCCAGTTTTCCGGATGCCAGGAGTTGCTGACAGTACGGAAAACTCGTTCCGGGTGCGGCATCATAATGGTGACTCGACCACTTTCAGTCGTGACCGCCGTAATACCGTTCGGTGAACCGTTCGGGTTAGCCGGGTAGGTTTCAGTGACTTTGCCGAAGTTATCGACATAGCGCAGTGCCACCAGCCCTTTGCTTTCCAGTGCCGCCAGATGCGCCGCATCACGCACTTCCACGCGCCCTTCACCATGAGACACAGCAATCGGCATCTGCGAGCCCACCATCCCCTGCAACAGCAGCGACGGGCTTTGGGTTACTTCTACCAGACTGAAACGCGCTTCAAAGCGATCGGAGGTGTTACGCACAAAACGTGGCCACAACTCGCTACCCGGGATCAGTTCACGCAGATTAGACATCATCTGGCAACCGTTACATACCCCCAGCGCCAGCGTTTGCGGACGATGGAAGAAGGTTGCAAACTCATCGCGTACACGGTCATTGAACAGGATAGACTTCGCCCAACCTTCACCAGCGCCCAGCACATCACCGTAGGAGAAACCACCACACGCGACCAGGGCGTGGAAACCCTCCAGGCCCGTGCGTCCAGCCAGCAGATCGCTCATATGCACGTCGATAGCATCGAAGCCTGCACGGTGGAAAGCTGCCGCCATTTCAACATGCGAGTTCACGCCCTGCTCACGCAGCACGGCAACTTTCGGGCGCACGCCAGTGGCAATAAACGGTGCTGCCACATCTTCGTTGATATCAAACGACAGTTTCACATTCAGGCCCGGATCGGCGTCGTTTGATTTCGCCTGGTGTTCCTGATCGGCACACTCCGGGTTGTCACGCAGGCGCTGCATCTGCCAGGTAGTTTCTGCCCACCAGACACGCAGCGTGGTGCGGCTTTCGCTAAATACAGTCTGCCCGTTGGCGGTAATCACAAAACGGTCACCGGAAACCGCCTGCCCAACATAATGGACGCAATCAGCAAGCCCATGCTGTGCCAGTACCGCTTCAACGGCTTCACGGTCAGCGGCTCGCACCTGAATCACCGCACCCAGTTCTTCGCTAAACAATGCAGCCAGGCGATCGTCACCCAGAGTGGCGATATCCGCGTCAATGCCACAATGACCAGCAAAGGCCATTTCCGCCAGCGTTACCAGCAGGCCGCCATCAGAGCGGTCGTGATACGCCAGCAGCTTACGCTGTGCAACCAGCGCCTGAATCGCGTCATAGAAGCCTTTCAGTTGGGCAACATCGCGTACATCTGCCGGTTTGTCGCCAAGCTGACGATAAACCTGCGCCAGTGCCGTTGCGCCCAGCGCGTTATTGCCTTTGCCCAAATCAATCAGCAACAGTGCGTTATCTTCGGTAGAAAGCTGCGGCGTAATGGTGTGACGTACATCTTCCACGCGAGCAAATGCGGAAATCACCAGCGACAACGGCGACGTCATTTCGCGCTCTTCGTTACCTTCCTGCCAGCGGGTTTTCATCGACATAGAGTCTTTACCCACCGGTATCGTCAGGCCCAGCGCCGGACAAAGTTCTTCGCCCACAGCTTTAACGGCTTCATACAGGCCCGCATCTTCACCAGGGTGGCCTGCCGCCGCCATCCAGTTGGCGGAAAGTTTAATGCGTTTGATATCGCCAATTTGTGTTGCGGCGATGTTGGTTAGCGCTTCACCGACTGCCAGACGGGCAGAAGCGGCGAAATCCAGCAGCGCAACTGGCGCACGTTCGCCAATTGCCATCGCTTCGCCATAGTAGCTGTCGAGGCTGGCGGTAGTGACCGCGCAGTTAGCAACCGGCACCTGCCACGGCCCCACCATCTGATCGCGCGCCACCATGCCGGTTACGCTGCGGTCACCGATGGTCACCAGGAAAGTTTTCTCCGCCACGGTCGGCAGATGTAGCACGCGTTTCACCGCGTCAGCGATGGTGATCCCTTCACGGGCCAGCGCGTCGCCTTTCGCTTTCAGCGTTTGCACATCGCGGGTCATCTTCGGCGTTTTGCCAAGCAGTACGTCCAGCGGTAGATCAATCGGCTGATTATCAAAATGACGATCGTGCAGAGAAAGATGCAGTTCTTCGGTCGCTTCACCAATCACCGCGTAGGGTGCTCGTTCACGCTTACACAGTTCGTCAAACAGCGGTAACTGATCGGCAGCAACTGCCAGCACGTAGCGTTCCTGGGATTCGTTACACCAGATTTCCAGCGGGCTCATGCCTGGCTCGTCGCTCAGAATATCGCGCAGTTCGAATTTACCGCCGCGCCCGCCGTCGCTCACCAGTTCCGGCATGGCGTTAGAAAGACCGCCTGCGCCAACGTCGTGGATAAACAGGATTGGGTTGGCATCACCAAGCTGCCAGCAACGGTCGATCACTTCCTGGCAGCGACGCTCCATCTCCGGGTTGTCGCGCTGTACGGAAGCAAAGTCGAGGTCGGCATCAGACTGACCAGATGCCATGGAAGACGCCGCGCCGCCGCCAAGACCGATGTTCATTGCCGGGCCGCCGAGAACGACCAGCTTCGCACCAACGTTGATCTCGCCTTTTTGTACGTGATCGGCGCGAATGTTGCCGATCCCACCCGCCAGCATGATCGGTTTGTGATAACCGCGCAGCTCTTCGCCATTGTGGCTGTTCACTTTTTCTTCATAAGTACGGAAGTAGCCGTTCAGTGCCGGGCGACCAAATTCGTTGTTAAACGCCGCGCCGCCCAGCGGGCCTTCGGTCATGATGTCCAGCGCGGTGACAATGCGCTCAGGCTTACCGAAATCTTCTTCCCACGGCTGTTCGAAGCCAGGAATTCGCAGGTTGGAAACGGAGAAACCAACCAGACCCGCTTTCGGCTTTGCGCCGCGCCCGGTGGCACCTTCATCGCGGATTTCACCGCCAGAACCGGTCGCCGCACCCGGCCACGGAGAAATCGCCGTCGGGTGGTTGTGAGTTTCAACTTTCATCAGAATATGCGCCGGTTCCTGATGGAAATCGTAGCGGCCCGTTTCGTGGTCAGCAAAGTAGCGCCCCACTTCAGAACCTTCCATTACGGCGGCGTTATCTTTATAAGCAGAGAGAACGTGGTCTGGCGTGGTTTCGAAGGTGTTTTTGATCATCTTGAACAGCGATTTCGGCTGCTGTTCACCGTCGATAATCCAGTCGGCGTTAAAAATTTTGTGGCGGCAGTGCTCAGAGTTCGCCTGCGCGAACATATACAGCTCGATGTCGTTCGGGTTACGACCCAGCTTTGTGAACGCATCCTGCAGATAGTCAATTTCATCTTCCGCCAGTGCCAGGCCAAGACGCAGGTTAGCGTCGATTAGCGCCTGACGGCCCTGCCCCAGCAAATCTACGCTGGTGACCGGAGTCGGTTGATGGTGTGCAAACAACTGCTCTGCATCATCTAAAGCAAAAAAGACCGTTTCCATCATGCGGTCGTGCAGTTCAGCGGTCACCTGCTGCCATTGTTCATTGGTCAGCGTACCGGCTTCTATATAGTAAGCCACGCCGCGCTCAAGGCGGTTTACCTGTTGTAGACCGCAATTATGGGCGATATCGGTCGCTTTCGAAGACCAGGGAGAGATGGTGCCAGGACGCGGGGTCACCAGCAGGAGTTTGCCTTGCGGGGCGTGGCTGGCGAGTGCCGGGCCATATTTCAGCAGGCGTTCAAGTTGTGCGTGCTCATCATCGTTTAACGGCGCATTGAGGTCAGCAAAATGGACATACTCGGCGTAAATAGTGTGAACCGGGAGCCTGGCAGCCTGAAAACGTGCCAGCAGTTTGTTGATTCGGAATGCCGACAATGCAGGCGAACCACGCAGAATTTCCATCATAAGTCTCTCGTCTTCTAAGCTTTCGGTGTACCCAAGGGGGGGAAACGGGCGTCATTATAAAGAATCTGATGCGCTGACGAAACCGTTTGCGTGGAAATAAAATCACCATCGTGAATTAGCAACGCGTGCCGCCAATGGCTGTAATAAGTTGCCATCTGGCGCAGGTTTACGCAAAATGCCGCTCATTTATGAGTAAACCTTTCACTATTATTACGTTTTTTCAAGCTGGGACGCGCACGACACAGAGAATTAACTAATTGAAAAAATTAAAGATTAATTATCTGTTCATCGGCATTCTGGCACTGCTGCTCGCGGTCGCTCTCTGGCCATCCATTCCCTGGTTTGGTAAAGCCGACAACCGTATCGCCGCCATTCAAGCGCGGGGAGAGTTGCGTGTGAGCACCATTCATACTCCCCTGACTTATAACGAAATCAACGGGAAACCTTTTGGCCTGGATTACGAACTGGCGAAACAGTTTGCCGATTACCTCGGTGTAAAACTGAAAGTGACCGTGCGGCAGAATATCAGCCAGCTGTTTGACGACCTCGATAATGGTAACGCCGACCTGCTGGCGGCAGGACTGGTCTATAACAGTGAGCGGGTAAAAAATTATCAGCCTGGTCCTACCTATTATTCCGTGTCACAACAACTGGTTTATAAAGTGGGTCAGTATCGCCCACGTACGCTGGGCAACCTGACGGCGGAGCAACTCACCGTTGCACCGGGTCACGTGGTGGTTAACGATCTCCAGACCCTGAAAGACACAAAATTCCCGGAATTAAGCTGGAAGGTAGACGACAAAAAAGGCTCTGCGGAATTAATGGAAGATGTCATCGAAGGAAAACTCGATTACACCATTGCTGATTCTGTCGCCATCAGCCTGTTTCAGCGCGTTCACCCGGAACTCGCCGTAGCGCTCGATATCACCGATGAACAACCGGTGACCTGGTTTAGCCCGTTAGATGGCGATAATACCCTTTCCGCCGCCCTGCTCGACTTCTTCAACGAAATGAATGAAGACGGTACACTGGCACGCATTGAAGAGAAATACCTGGGGCATGGCGATGATTTTGATTACGTCGATACGCGCACATTTTTACGCGCCGTCGATGCGGTACTGCCGCAGTTAAAGCCCCTGTTTGAGAAATACGCCGAAGAAATTGACTGGCGTTTGCTGGCCGCTATTGCTTATCAGGAATCGCACTGGGATGCGCAGGCCACTTCACCGACGGGTGTGCGCGGCATGATGATGTTAACCAAAAACACCGCGCAAAGCCTCGGCATTACGGATCGTACCGATGCCGAACAGAGCATCAGCGGCGGCGTGCGTTATTTACAGGATATGATGAGTAAAGTGCCGGAAAGTGTGCCGGAGAACGAACGGATTTGGTTTGCCCTCGCCGCGTACAATATGGGCTATGCGCATATGCTGGATGCCCGCGCTCTGACGGCAAAAACCAAAGGGAATCCTGACAGTTGGGCTGACGTAAAACAGCGTCTGCCTTTACTTAGCCAGAAACCCTATTACAGCAAGCTGACTTACGGCTACGCTCGTGGGCATGAAGCCTACGCTTATGTCGAAAATATTCGTAAGTATCAGATTAGCCTGGTGGGTTATCTGCAAGAGAAAGAGAAGCAGGCTACAGAAGCGGCGATGCAACTGGCGCAGGATTATCCGGCGGTATCGCCTACGGAGTTGGGCAAAGAGAAATTTCCTTTTCTCTCGTTTCTTTCCCAGTCGTCATCAAACTATTTGACCCACTCTCCCTCTCTGCTATTTTCCAGAAAAGGGAGTGAAGAGAAACAAAATTAATCTGTCGAGGATTGCGCTTTTTTCTGCGCTTTAATTTCCTGGCGGCGCATGCGAAAGAAGTCACTGAGCAACGCCGCGCACTCATCCGCCAGTATTCCTTCGGTAATTTCCACTCGGTGATTCATACCCGGATGATGTAGCACATCCATTAAAGATCCCGCAGCGCCAGTTTTCGCGTCACGCGCACCAAAGACCACGCGACCAATGCGACTGTGGATCATCGCTCCGGCACACATTACACAGGGTTCAAGCGTGACATACAACGTGGCGTCGATCAGACGATAATTTTGCATCACCAGACCGCCCTGCCGTAGGGCCATGATTTCTGCATGTGCGGTGGGATCATGTCGACCAATCGGACGGTTCCAGCCTTCGCCAATAACACGATTGTTATGCACTAATACCGCGCCGACCGGTACTTCCCGCTCATCCCAGGCGCGCTTCGCCAGCGTCATTGCATGACGCATCCAGTATTCGTAGCTAAATTCGACTTCAGACAAAAAGAAAACTCCGGTTATAAAAGCGCGGCGCATTATACACGGACGCTATGCTTTACTCTATTCCAGTTGCTGGAGTTCACCGCGCGGGGTTACCCGCCAGCGATGCTGGCAAAAGTAAAGCAGCGGGTTGTCCTGGTTACTGTCGCTATAGCCACTGTACAGACGCAGCGGCGTGCCGATTTTGCGCTCCAGTTGCGCGACCTTTTCATGCCCCAGACAACGCATCGTCAATACCCAACCACCATAGCCACGCTGAATCTGACTGGCGATAAGATTAACCCGCGGCAGCCAGGGCGTATCGAAATAAACCGCTTCAACCAGCGGCTGCGGAGAGCCGGTAATCAACCAGATATCAGCATCGGAACTTAACAGGTAGGTGGTTAATCGCTCCTGAACCAGCGGAAAGGCGGTAACATTGTCACGAAACCAGCGTACGAAATCGGCCTGCAACGCCTGCAAACGCGCTTCATTGTGACCAAAAGTGCATCCCCACAGAAGCAGACTCATCGGCCAGCGTGCCGCACGACCTTTTATCAATAACGCAATGGCTATGATCGGCAACAACGGCAGAACAAGTAACGCATTCAGCGGTTGGCGACGCAGTAAATAACGCAAAAAACTACCGAACATATCCTGCTGATGCAATGTTCCATCTAAGTCAAAAAACACCACACGACGCTCGTGAGTTGCCAAACCATACTCCTCTGGACTGAAACATCCTGATTAATTTTCGCTACTACATAGCCTAACAGATAGATCATCACTTTTCCGGCAACAATCGACCGCATCATGGCTAACTGGAATTTTTAATTCATGGCAATTAGCGGCAATGGAATATAAAATTCACTCGCGTGTGTCTCATATTGCCTGTTGTCGCCATTATTTCATCGCGAGGAAAGATATGAACGGCTTACTTCGTATCCGTCAGCGTTACCAGGGGCTTGCCCAGAGTGATAAAAAACTGGCGGATTATCTGCTGCTACAACCTGATACGGCGCGCCATTTAAGCTCTCAGCAACTGGCCAACGAAGCCGGAGTCAGTCAGTCCAGCGTCGTGAAGTTCGCGCAAAAACTCGGCTATAAAGGTTTTCCGGCTCTAAAGTTGGCGTTGAGTGAAGCGCTGGCAAGCCAGCCGGAATCTCCCTCCGTGCCCATTCATAACCAAATCCGCGGTGATGATCCGTTACGGCTGGTCGGCGAAAAACTGATTAAAGAAAATACTGCCGCTATGTACGCAACGTTAAACGTTAATAGTGAAGAGAAACTGCATGAATGCGTGGCAATGTTGCGCTCTGCGCGGCGGATAATTCTGACCGGTATTGGCGCTTCGGGTCTGGTGGCGCAAAACTTTGCCTGGAAGCTGATGAAGATTGGCTTCAATGCTGCCGCAGTGCGCGATATGCATGCGCTACTCGCTACCGTACAGGCGTCGTCCCCTGACGATCTGTTATTAGCCATTTCCTACACCGGTGTACGGCGCGAGTTAAACCTGGCGGCAGATGAGATGCTGCGAGTGGGCGGAAAAGTGCTGGCTATTACCGGCTTTACTCCCAATGCCCTGCAACAGCGTGCTTCTCATTGCCTGTATACCATTGCCGAAGAACAAGCGACAAACAGTGCTTCAATCTCTGCTTGTCACGCGCAGGGAATGTTAACGGATTTGCTGTTCATTGCGCTGATTCAGCAGGATCTGGAACTGGCACCAGAACGTATTCGTCATAGCGAAGCGCTGGTGAAAAAACTGGTCTGAGTAAAGAATGCGCGTATAATGCCCGCCCGGTTTGTGTTGTTTTGAGAGTTTCCTTATGGCGCTGTTAATCACTAAAAAATGCATCAATTGTGATATGTGTGAACCCGAATGCCCGAATGAGGCGATTTCGATGGGTGAACATATCTACGAGATTAACAGCGATAAGTGTACCGAATGCGTAGGGCACTACGAGACACCAACCTGCCAGAAGGTGTGTCCGATCCCCAATACTATTGTGAAAGATCCGGCGCATGTCGAGACGGAAGAACAGTTGTGGGATAAATTTGTGCTTATGCACCACGCGGATAAAATTTAATATTCTACTCTGGATGTAGAGTGTTAATTATTTTATAGAGAAACCTTAACGCTATTATATTTATTTGATTGATGACATTAGCATAATTATTCACTAAGTTAATTTATATAGTATCTGCCCAGACACTTATTTATAGTTATTAAAGGCGCGTCCGATTGGTTCACCGGACGCACCTTAAGTACGTTTCCTTGTGTTATAAGAACAAAAGGAGCAGCTGTAAAACAGCAATGATGATTTTGATGACCCGTTTAATCAGGTATCGGCAATCAGTCATTCGTTTTTCCTTAAACAAGGAATGCAGCCGTTCAGATTAGCCCTTACATCTCCCCAAAACTGAACGTGCGAGTTATTGGAATCGAGTGCTGCACTCCACACCAGAGCTTTGACGACACCACTCGTTTCAATGGGGGAATTCAGTGGCATGGTGTAAAGCACAGCAAAATTGCCAATAACGAAACCGATTTTAATGTACTTATCAAAAAGCGGTCACGTTAATCTTTTCATCAATGTCGATTTCTTCGTAAAGGCTCGCGTTTTTTATGTCAGAGATTGCAAGTTGCTTGTACAGGTCAACGAAATTGATCCATAATCATTTTCGTTGGAATCGTGTGCTGCACAAAATTAAAGTTAAAAAGTAAAACCCCCGTTCCTTACCAGTTCGGGGGTTTTACTTTATAAAGAGAACGGTATTATTTTAACTTTCAATAATTACCGTGGCACAAGCATAGTGGCGCTCATCGGCAAGCGTTACATGCATATTTACAACGCCGAGCTTTTCCGCCAGTTTTAATGCCTCACCCCATAGCCGTAGCCGTGGTTTGCCGAGCTCATCATTGAATACTTCAAACTGATTAAACGCCAGACCATTGCGGATCCCTGTGCCAAATGCTTTTGCCGCCGCTTCTTTCACAGCAAAACGCTTCGCCAGAAAACGCACCGGCTGGTGGTGCGTTTTCCAGATTTCCCATTCGTTATCGCTTAATACGCGGCGTGCCAGGCGCTCACCGGATCGGGCGATCACCGCTTCTATGCGAGCGATCTCTACGATATCCGTACCTAAACCTAATATTGCCATTAGCCACGCGCTTCCAGCATCAGACGCTTCATTTCTGCCACCGCATCTTTCAGTCCGGTCATCACTGCACGACCAATAATGGCATGACCGATATTCAGTTCATGCATCTCAGGGATGGCGGCAATGGCTTTCACGTTGTGATAGGTCAGACCGTGTCCGGCGTTAACTTTCAGACCGAGACTAGTGGCAAAGGTCGCGGCTTTGGCGATACGCGCCAACTCTTGCGCCTGTTCGGCGTCAGTTTTGGCATCAGCATAGCAACCGGTGTGGATCTCGATAAACGGTGCGCCAACCTCTGCCGCAGCTTTGATCTGATCTTCATCGGCGTCGATAAACAGAGAAACCAGGATCCCGGCCTCCGCCAGACGTTTGCAGGCATCGCGCATTTTGTCACGCTGCCCTGCGACGTCCAGGCCGCCTTCGGTTGTGACTTCCTGACGCTTTTCCGGTACCAGGCAGCAAAAATGTGGCTTCGTCTCAACAGCGATCGCCAGCATCTCTTCGGTCACCGCCATCTCCAGATTCATGCGGGTATCCAGCGTCTGACGCAGGATGCGCACGTCGCGGTCGGTAATGTGACGGCGATCTTCACGTAAATGCACGGTAATGCCGTCCGCTCCCGCCTGCTCAGCAATAAACGCCGCCTGCACCGGATCCGGGTAAGCAGTACCGCGCGCGTTACGCAGTGTTGCAATATGGTCAATGTTGACGCCTAACAGTAATTCAGCCATGACAATCCTCATCATTCATAATGTGTTTTCACCGTTCGCTTAGGCATAAACTGCCGGAACAGTTCCCTGCTCTTTAATGGTTTACCGCCAAGATACGGCTTAAGCGCCATGCGGGTAAAGCGTTTCGCGGCGCGCAGTGTGTCTGCGTCAGGAAATTCCCGCGCGTTTAACGCTTTTAACTGCCTTCCGGTGAACGTTTTATTGTCGATAACGACGCTTGCGATAAACCCTTTTTCTTCGCGATAACGATACGTCATGGTGTCATCTACCGGCTCGCCGCTACCCGCACAATGGGTAAAATTGACGCCATAGCCCAGATGCCCGAGCAGTGCCAGTTCAAAGCGGCGCAACGCGGGTTCTGGCGTACCAGTGGCACCGGCCAGAGACTGAATGCAGTGCAAGTAATCGAAAAAGAGTTCAGAGAAGCGCGTCTCGTATTCCAGTACGCGGGAGAGAAGTTCGTTGATGTACAGACCGCTGTAAAGCGTGATACCGCTTAATGGCAGCGCCAGCGAGACAGCTTCAGCACTGCGCAGCGTTTTGACTTCGCCACGCCCGCCAAAACGTAGCAAGAGAGGGGTGAAAGGCTGTAATGCACCTTTCAGAGTAGAGCGTTTAGAGCGTGCGCCTTTGGCAACCAGACGCACGCGACCCGATTCCTCCGTGAAGACGTCCAGCATCAGGCTGGTTTCGCTCCACGGGCGACTATGCAGGACAAATGCGCGCTGCCAGCCTTCCATCGGAGTTACTCTTAAAGATCGTCAACATAACCGAGACTGCGCAGTGCGCGTTCGTCGTCGGCCCAACCGGATTTCACTTTTACCCACAGCTCAAGGTGAACAGGCGCTTCGAACATTTCCTGCATGTCTTTACGCGCTTCAATCCCGATGGTTTTGATCTTGGCCCCTTTGTTGCCAATGACCATCTTCTTCTGCCCTTCACGCTCAACGAGAATCAAACCGTTGATGTCATAACCGCCGCGTTCGTTAGAGACGAAACGTTCGATCTCCACGGTCACGGAGTACGGCAGTTCAGCGCCGAGAAAACGCATCAGTTTTTCGCGGATAATTTCAGACGTCATAAAACGCTGTGAGCGATCGGTGATGTAATCTTCCGGGAAGTGATGGGTCGCTTCAGGCAGATGCTTACGCACGATTGCCGCGATAGTGTCGACATTCAGCCCGGTTTCGGCAGAGATCGGCACGATATCGAGGAAGTTCATCTGGCTTGCCAGGAACTGTAAGTGTGGCAGCAGATCGGCTTTTTCCTGCACGTTGTCCACTTTGTTCACCGCGAGGATTACCGGCGCTTTGCCATCACGCAGCTTGTTGAGCACCATTTCATCGTCCGGCGTCCAGCGGGTGCCTTCTACGACAAAAATCACCAGCTCAACGTCGCCAATGGAGCTGCTCGCCGCTTTGTTCATCAGACGGTTAATAGCGCGTTTTTCTTCCATATGCAGGCCTGGGGTATCAACGTAGATCGCCTGATACGCGCCTTCAGTATGGATCCCCACAATGCGGTGACGAGTTGTTTGCGCCTTGCGGGAGGTAATGGAGATCTTCTGCCCCAGCAGTTTGTTCAACAATGTGGATTTGCCAACGTTCGGACGTCCGACGATAGCAATAAATCCGCAGTAACTTTTATCGATGCTCATTCCAGCTCCAGTTTTTTCAACGCCTGTTCGGCGGCAGCCTGCTCAGCCTTACGACGGCTTGAACCTGTGCCAACCACCGGTTCACTCAGGCCGCTGACCTGGCAGTGGATAGTAAATTCCTGATCGTGCGCTTCGCCACGTACCTGGACTACCAGATAAGTTGGCAGCGGCAGATGGCGACCCTGCAAATATTCCTGCAGACGCGTTTTCGGATCTTTTTGTTTATCGCCTGGGCTAATTTCGTCCAGACGAGTTTGATACCAGTTGAGGATTAATTTCTCGACGGTTCGAATATCACTGTCGAGGA
>OLOF01000611.1_pt1 | contig 13196 bp, 15 predicted proteins | sample 1643121 | NCBI WGS metagenome assembly OLOF01 (sample SAMEA3136677, study PRJEB25190) | human gut metagenome | biome: human gut; feature: human-associated habitat; material: faeces | place: Austria | collected 2013
ATCAGCCGGAATCAGTTGCGGCGGTGCGACGTATACAGGAAACATGAGGTCATGCATGACGAGTACAGGGAATTTTGTATGGCGTCCAATGTCATCCGGCTATATAGCACAGCGAGGGGATGTATATCTTAATGAAGCAAAACACACAGCTTTATGCACGTCTGCCGTGCCAGATATGCTTGCAGAGTTTTGTATATCTGAAAACGGAACGACTGACGGAACAGAGGGTGATCAGACAGGTTACGAGTCATATATACATGATTATTATAGTTATCCATGGGACGGCATTTTGCAATGTGTAAACACGGAAAGTTACAATACCGTTGGCGAGGGATGGAAGCAAGATAATACTGGTTGGTGGTACAGGTTCTCTAATGGTACATATGCAAAAAATCAATGGTTAAAACTTGCTGATGTATGGTATTGGTTTGATAGTATTGGCTATGCAAGTCAGAATAAGTGGGAATATATTGATGGTAACTATTATTATTTTAACAATGATTGTAAAATGGTTACAGGGTGGGCAAAAGTAGATAACTTATGGTACTTTTTGAACAATGGAGTAATGATTGATCGCCCTATTGGCGCAATGCTCACAGGTTGGGTAAACATTGATGAAGACTGGTATTACTTTAGAAAACGTAATGACGGTTTACCTATTGGATCAATGGTATCGAATCAATGGCTGTATGAGAATGGGAGTTACTATTATTTAGACGAAAGTGGGAAGTGGAAAAACAAATGATTAATAGAGAGGATTATTTAACCGAAATACAAAGATGTATAAGTTGCTCGCCATTTTTTGATTGCGACGAAGTGACTAACTTAGCAATAGTTAGTGTAATAGAGGATGCTATGAGATCTGGTCTTGTATTAGCCGGAGAAGAGTTACTGCCTCGTCACACAGAACACAAAGAAAGGATGTGTATGATCCAATGAAATTTAAACCAAGTGAAAAAATTGAATTAGATTTAAGAGGAGACTTTACATCTTTAGACGATTTAAACAAATTAAGATTGAAATTAGCAAGGCGGGCGAATTCCCGCCTTTTGCGTCTTGAGAAAAAAGGGTTGGTGGGTTGGGCGTATAAACCCGCAGTAAGATATACTCGGCAAGCCTATGGATCGAACCGCTTTAGCACGAGAAAAGAAATCAGTGACAATCCGTTTGAAGTAATAGAGGAAGTAGAAGAAATAATTAATTTTCTTAATGCTGAAAGTTCTACTGTTACAGGAGTAAGAAACATTGAATCTCGAATTACAGAAACATTTAGAAAAAAAGGTCTTGATATCAAAAATCCTAAAGATTTTTTTGACTTTTTAAGTTCCGAAACTTATAAACAAAGCGAAAAGAATCTTTCATCAGAGCAAATACAGGAGCTGTTTGATCGTGCTATCGGAGCGGGCAAGACAGCAATGGAGATAAAGCAGACTTTAGAAGATTTTAATAATAAAAAAATTAACACAATTGATGAATTGTATGAGGATGTGGGCTTAGATTTTTGGGAGTATGTGAAAGAGGATTAAAAAAACATGATCGCAGAATGTTTAATGAAAGATGGAAGTTATAAGGAAGAAAAAGTATATACATGGGATTCCATTCCACTACAAAATTACTTACATTGTGGGGAAGTAGGGAAGAAAAAAGTAATACTGAATTTAGTATCAGCTTTTGATATAGAGACGACTTCCATAGATTGCGATCAACCCTATGGTTTCATGTATCTATGGCAGTTTTGCATTGAGAATCATGTATGTATGGGAAGAACATGGAACGAATTTTTGTTATTTCTACAACGATTAAAAAACGTATTTAATTTAAATGCAAAAAGAAAGTTTGTGATTTATGTTCATAACCTGTCGTTTGAATTTCAGTTTTTATCTTCTTTTGTAAATTTTACTAACATATTTGCTAAGGATAAAAGGAAAGTATTAAAATGCGAAATTGATTCTTGTATCGAGTTTAGATGTAGTTTAGCATTGAGTAATAAGCCTTTATCTCGATTTCTAAAGGATTCTGATGTTGACTATGTAAAAGGTGTAGGCGATTTAGATTATAGCGTAGTAAGAACGCCGTTGACAGTATTAAAACCAAGAGAACTTGGTTATGGGTATAACGACGTTAGAGGGCTAGTACAAGCAATTAAGACGAAATTAGTTGACGATGATCTAAGAACTATACCTTTGACGTCTACTGGCTACGTTAGGCGAAATTGCCGTAATGCTATGAGAAAGAATCCCAACAATAGAAAACAATTTAAAAGTTTTTCTTTAAATGAGGAAACTTACAATCTATGCATGAAATTGCGTAGAGGGGGGAATACTCATGCGTATAGGGCTATCGTAGGAAAAAAATTGCATAATATAAGGAACTTTGATATATCCTCTTCATACCCCTTTGTTATGTTATGTTGCTATTTTCCGATGGAAAAATTTACACCGATAAAGGTCAAAAATATGCGACAAGTAAAGTTGTTACTAAATACTTACTGTTGTATGTTTACAGTGTCATTTAAAGGATTGACTTTAAAAAATCATGTTCCAATACCATATATACCTGTATCAAAATGCGAGCAAATAAAGGAATTTACTCAATTTACAGGGCGAGTATTGGAAGCCGAAGAATTGACAATAAGCATGACTGAAATTGACTGGGATATTATAATGGAACAATATGATTACAAGGAAATAGCATTTCATTGTTTTTATATTGCCAAACGTGGGGAATTGCCGGAAGAATTAAAAGAGGAAATACGAGAGTATTTTCAAGGCAAAAGTGAACTGAAAAAATCCGATCCCTATTTATATGCAAAATACAAAGAACTGCTTAATGCGATTTTTGGCATGACAATGACAGATCCTATACATGATGAATATGTTTGGAATGATTCCGAGTTTTGGGACGCTATACCAGAAGAGGAAGAAAAAACATTATCCGAAAAATTGGAAGATTATTATAATAGCAGAAATGCTTTTTTGACTTTGCAGTGGAGTTGTTGGGTCACTGCTCATGCAAGAAAGAGATTGCAAGATATTATCGACATTACTGGTATGGGTACACTTTATTGCGATACAGATTCAGATAAATGTCAGATATTAGATGACTCTGTTATTGATAAAATCAATGAACTTAATAAGCAAACAATTATTATTGCTGAACAGTATAGAGCGTATGCCGTTGTAAATGGTAAAAAAATCTATATGGGAGTGTATGAGGAAGAAGAACCGTACGATGAATTTAAGACATACGGACCGAAGAAATACGCATACACGATAGATGGGGAATTGCATATAACAATTGCGGGAGTAAACAAAAAGTATGGTGCAATGGATTTAGGAACAATTGATAATTTTAAACTTGGTTACAAGTTTAATAAAATCTATGACGGCATCAGTAGCGGCGGAAACGCTGTTTGGTATAATGATTGTCCTGTACATTACATAACAGTAAATGGCGAAAAGATAATAACAGGTTCAAACATAGCGGTGCTACCCTCAGAGTACACTTTGGGAATCACGGAAGAGTATTTAGAATTATTAGATTTTAATATTGACAATTTGATTTATATGTAGTAGAATTAATAATGTAATAATTAACAAAACAAATACAGAAAAAAGGAGATTAAAACAATGACAAGCATTAACATCACAGCAAAAGATTTATTTAACTCAAACGCAGGGAAAGGGTTCAAAGAAGCCGGAAACGAAGAAACAGAGATCACGATGGTTGGCTTCGGAATCAAAGAAACAGAATCAGAAGATCGTGAAACAAAAGAAGCAGTAAAAAAAGAAATCGTTGTTATTAAAGACGCTTCCGGCGAATTGTATTCTGGGGAATCAGTTGTACTTGCTAAAAGAGTGAAAGAACTCGCTGAACTGTTCACAGAGGAAGAAATCAAAGCCGGAATCCCGATTCAGTTCCGAACCATCAAAGCCGGAAGAGGTTTGGCAGTAACATTCCTTGTAAAATAGAAAGGAAATTAAAGGCTCGAAAGAGCCTTTTTTTAATAGGTGATAAATATGAAGAATGAGATTAATTTAGTAGAGACAACTTTTAATAATGCCTTTACCGAAGAGGAATCAAAGAAATATTTAGAAGTGTTTGAGAAGAATAACGCTAATATAGATTTTTACTATCCGAAAGCGTGCCGACGTACTAGACGCTTAAAACGTCCTTTTAACTTTTCAATCGGTGGACGAGGAACGGGGAAAACTATGGGGAATCTGGTATCAGAAGCATTAGAAAAGCGACGTTGTTTTTTATACTTACGGCGCACGCAAGCGGAGTTAGATACAATCTTGAACGATAAAACAGGGAAAGCAAATCCATTTAAGTCTATTAATAGCATGACTGGTTTAGATTTTTGTATACTAAAGATCAATAAGCAATTAGCGGGTATCTATGTTAAAGAAAAATCTTGTTGTATTGGTTATGCCGCAGCATTATCGACTTTCGCAAATATGCGAAGCGTAGAACTTCCAGAAGTCGAAAGTCTAGTATATGACGAGTTTATTCCCGAGAAACACAAGACGAAAATAAAAGGGGAAGCGGACGCATTCTTAAATATTTATGAGACAATATCACGAAATCGGGAATTGTTTGGGGAAGAACCTTTATATACTTATCTGCTATCTAATGCAAATAGCTTGGCATCGCCAATTTTATTTGAACTGAATTTAATGCCATATTATGAAAAAATGGTGTCAAAACACATTGGTTTTATGGATCTAACTGATAGAGGTACGATACTAGAACTCTATGAAAATAAAGACTTTAAAGAAAAGAAGAGCCAGACAGCATTGTATAAATTAACAAGTGGTACAAGGTTCTCTGAAATGGCATTAAATAATTCTTTTGCATATGATGACTTAAGATCAATCGTATCACGTTCTTTAAGGGAGTACAACCCTATTGCTTCTTTCGATCGCTTTGGAGTATTTAAACATAAATCTAATGGTATGTGGTATATCAGTAAAGTGTTTAATAAGTCAGTTCCTCACTATGACCGTGACGATGTAAGTATCAGACAGTTTAATATCAATTATGGCAGATGGTTAACAGCTATGATACTTGAGGATAAAGTGGAGTATGAGTGCAAGTATATTATGCTTGACATATTGTTTTAGTAGTTATATAATAGATAACAGAAAGGAGAGTTAAAAGAGCAACGCAAGGGACGGAATCCCGCTCTAGGCTAGTCGGCGGACTAGAGATTTTAACTTTCCTTTTGTATTTACTATATCTTTGCTACAAAAATTATATGCCGACAGAAAGGGGTGATTATATGTCAATTGAGTTTATTCAATTTTTATCAAACTTCGGTTTATCTGCTGTTCTTTGTGGGGCAATGATGTGGTATGTATATCACAGAGAGTCAAAAAACGATGAAAAGATCGAAAAAATGGAAGAACGTCACGCAGATGAGGTTGCCGGGTTACAGTGTGCGCTTGAAAACAATACGCAAGCGATCACTGAATTAGCTACATATTTAAAGACTAGGGAGACATTATAATGGAGTGGATAAGGGGGAACTTTTACTTATCAGCGGAGCAGAGTGATAACAATGCAAGACTGGTATGGAATTATCTGAAACAAAAAGGATGGTCAAAAGAAGCCGTTGCTGGAATGTTAGGTAACATGGTATGGGAGTCAACTGTTAATCCAGATATATGGGAGTCATTGATTGTTGATTATTCGAGGGGTTTCGGTTTTACTCAGTGGACTCCGGCTACAAAATTATTTGACTGGGTTGGAAGTACAAACCCAACTCCAGAACAGGAACTTGATCGTATTAACTATGAAGCTGAAAATAATATACAATGGTTTGAGAACCCAGAAGTTTCCCCGAGTTCCCCACCTATCAGTTTTACGGAATTTAAGACAAGCAAATTGGATATACGCACACTTGCCACATATTTTTTATACTACTATGAGCATCCGGTTGACCCTCACCAAGAGCAAAAAAGAGGTGATAGCGCAGAACACTTTTATAGTATACTTGAGGGCGAAAGTTGTATTGTATATCCAAAACGTTTGACTGACGATGGAATACGAGACAATCCGTTATGGTACAGTGACAATCCATTTTATCAAGCCGGTTACGGTCTTCCAAACTGTACTTGTTACGCATGGGGGAGATTTTACGAACTAACAGGTGAACAACCTACTTTATCAACTGGAAATGCAGATCAATGGTTTTACAATACTGGAGACGGTTACAAAAGAGGTCAAGAACCTCTACTTGGAGCAATTATTTGCTTTGGTTACACTGGTAGTCTTACAGGACAAGGCGGTCATGTGGCGGTTATTGAGGAGATAAACTGGGAGACTGGTGATATAGTTACTTCTAATAGTGCCTATGGTGGGACATTCTTTTACACCCAAACACTTAAAAAGTCGGAAAAGTGGACATGGACAGCAGACGCTTATGTACAGGGTTTTATCTACAATCCAATTGACTTTTGTCAAAATGGAGAGACACCAATACCAACTCCAATAAAATTAGAACCATGGTTATTAAAAGCAATCAAACGAAAACAATATTATAGGAGGAAGAAACATGTTACTTAACGAAGTTATGAAATTGATTGAAGCCGGTTACACGAAAGAAGAAATCAAGGCATTTACAGAAACAAAGCCGGAGACAAAGCCGGAGACAAAGCCGGAGACAAAGCCGGAGACAAAGCCGGAAATGAGTATGAAAGATCTCATTAGACAGGTCATTGACGAGGTGCAGTCAGAAAACCGAGGGGCTTCTGGCGGTGAAAAAAACGATCCTATGTCCGTGGACGATTTCTTAAAAAAAGTAATTGAGGAGGGGAGATAATGGCACAGAACGGTGGAACATTTGAACAGGGTGCAACCATTATGAATGAGTTGTACAATCAAGCAACTGGAAAGAAAACACTCGCGCCGGTAAATACAAGTGAATTTATTTCAATGGCAACTACGGTACAGAAAGTGATGGAAGATCAACTGGGGGTATGGATCACACAGATGATTGACCGCACCATTTTTTCCATGCGTCCGTTGCCAGAGCAGACACTCGGTCTGGAAGTTTCCGAGCAGAAATGGGGAAATCAAGTGCGGAAGCTGACCCCAGTATATGACGAAAAGTTTTATACTGATGATAGCCGTCTTCCATTGATTTCCACTCAAGAAAACGGTGACGCTTACGGGGATGGGGTTGATATGTTTAAGGTAAAGACACGTCAGATTCTCCAAACTAACTTCTACGGTGGAAACCGATTTGAAAATTATCTTACATATTTCCGAGACCAGCTGAACCAAGCATTCAGATCGCCGGATGAACTTGCAAGATACATTCAAATGCTTACGATTGATCGTAGGAATTACTTAAATCTCTCAAAGAAAGTTACGGCACAGGCATGTCTTAACAACTTTATCGGAGCAAAGTTAAGTTCGGACGCAGAGGAAAAGAACCGCATTCATCTTTTGACGGAATACAATGCAATTGCGGGAACGGAATTAACATATGATACTGTTTTTGCTCCTGATAACTTCCGTCCGTTTATGATGTGGGTCAAAGCGCGAATCGAAACGATCTGTGCTTTGATGACAGAGGGAAGCACTCTGTTTCATACGAACATCACAAATAAGCCTGTCATGCGACATACTCCGTATAAGAATCAGAAAGCGTGGATCTATGCCCCGATGGATAGAATGCTAGATTCTGAGGTACTTTCAAACCTGTTTAACACGGAGTACATGAAACTGATCGACCACAGACGTGTTAATTACTGGCAGAACATCGAAAACCCTAGCACGATTAATATCGAACCGTCTATTATGGGAGTTGACGGAACAATTTCTAAAGCAAGCAAAGCTGTGAATGAGGATCATGTGTTCGGAGTAATTGCAGACGAGGACGCGCTTGGTATCAGTCTTATTAGCCACTGGACATCAACAACGCCATTCAATTCTCGTGGTGGTTACTATACCATGTGGGAGCACTGGACAGTCCGATACTGGAATGACATGACAGAAAATGGAGTTGTATTGCTTTTAGACTAAAGGGGAATGATATGAAAATTGCAATTGCGAAAGTATCAAAAGAGGTAAACAGTACATACAAGCCTAGTATCAGTGATTCAGATTTTATCGAGGTACGGTTAAAAGACCGTACCTCGCTACTAACGCCAACGTTTGAGATTTACAATACTGATATTACAGGATTATCGGAAGTAAACTACGTTGTAGCAAAAGAATTTAATAGGTGCTATTGGATCATAAATATTACTTTTACTTCAAACAACACTGCTGAATTGGAATGTAAAGAAGACGTTCTTGCAACTTACAGGGAGCAAATCTTGAACAGCACCCAATTTGTTATGAGATCCGAAAGTGAATACTCCAATGCGTATACCGATCCGGTTTTACCAATGCAAGCGTTTGTTGAGGAGAGATACACAACTCAAACAATTGAAGAATTTAAAAAAGGCTTCTTTGTGATTGGTGTAGGCGGTGGAGAATCTTTACTTGGAACTAGCTTTTATGCCATGGACGCTGTTATGCTAAGGTTATTCACTCAATATATATTTAACGCTGACAACTTTGCAGAACTGGTCGATAACAAAGTAAGTAAAATGTTTTTTAATCCTTTGGAATATTTGTCGACCTGTATATATTTTCCCTATGATTTTGTGGCAGATAGTGAAGCAACTTGGGACGCCGACACTATAAAACTTGGGTTTTATGAATGGAGTGTACCAAGCAGTGTTGGATCATATTGTAAAAAAATTCCAACCCCAACAGTAGCAATAGATAACGTTTATGAATATCAATTATCTGTGTTAAAAAAATACGACAGTGGAAACTTCCGAAACTTTGCACCGTACGCGTCATATAAGGTTTTCATTCCTTTTAGAGGCATGATCGACTTGCCTAACGGAATTATCGGAAATACCGATAAAATAGGATTGAAAACAGTATGTGATCTCACAAGCGGAAAGGCTTTCACAGACTTGTATTTTCTGGAATCTGGCGAAAAGTGTTTCTTGCAAAGAGAAGAGTATCAGATCGGGGTTCAAGTTCCGATTACTTTTATTGATAATAGCCCTACTGGGCAAGTTATATCTGGTTTCAGTGGAGCACTTGAAAAAGCGTATGAAACTGGTATCAATGCCGAGGGTGGAGCATTGGAGAGTCTGAAAGCCTATGGAAGTAGTCTATTAGACAGTCTATCAGAGGGAGTGGAAAACGCTGTTGGAGTTGTAACTGGCGGCAGTAATATTTTAAGCGGTGGCGGAATGAAACTATCAGTCGGCGGAGTGGGTGAGGGAGTATATAACAATCAGATCTTTATGATTACATTGCAACAAAGCACACCGACATTGCCGTTAAATACTTTTGGTGCTCCATTAATGCAACCAAGGAAGTTGTCAAGTCTTAGTGGATATGTAGAGGTAGCCAACCCAGAAATCATGATCAATACTGCCACACAAACAGAACTGCTGACAATTATCAATTTTATGAAAGGGGGCATGAGCATTGTATAACGGTTTTATTCCTAATTATTCGATCACACCGAGTTGCGATTGCATGAAGAGTAGAGAAGACCTGTTCTTCTATTGGGCAAAATATCTTTTACAACGTGCCATAGCGGTATTTGATGTGACTCTTCCAGAAAGTATAGATTATGACTATTTCATGTTCACATTGCTTCTGGACGGTGGGATTGCAGTATTTAAAACCCCAAAGTATGGAGTAATTGCACAACGTTGTTCTGTGCTTGGTTATAACCTGTATGACAAACCAACGGAAATACAAGTCAACAATACTGTTGTACAGGGGATTGAAAGAACTATTGATAAAGACTGTGTACTGTTCACGATCAACCCAAACTATACAGGAATGTGGGACATCATTAGTTATTATGCTGTACAGTTAGCAGAAATCCAACTTTCCGCAAATGTCAATCTGAGGAATGTAAAGTTAGCCTATGTTTATCTCGCAGAAGACAACAAAGAAGCTGAAAACTTTAAGAAGATGACTGATAAAGTCGACAGCGGAGAAGCAATGGTATTCGCAAAGAAAGGAAGTTCCCAGAATAAAGCTGAATTGTTTTTTAACAATGTAGCGAATACTTATATTGCCGATAAATTGCTTGTTGATATGAGAAAAGTCATTAGCAACTTTGACATGGAAATGGGTATTCCAACGGTGAATACCGAAAAGAAAGAGAGACTAATTTCTGACGAAGCAAACAGCAACAACGCAGAAACCACACTAAGGATCAACTATATCATAGACAGACTTAAAAAAGAATGTAAGAAATGTAAAGAAATGTTTGGAGTAGATATTGACATCAACTTGAAAGGAGATTTAAAAAATGCAGACAGTTTATCACGACGCAGACGAGAAAGTGCTTATTCAGAGTGACAAGGACGCAGACGGAAAAACGATTTATTTAGTAGTGGACGGAAACGTTGTGAATGGTCAACCGTCAGTTAAAAGCGTAGGGATCGTACACGATTCTGTTGCTTACGAAGAAAGGAAACCAGTATGAGACACATATTGATTACATTAAATTCCATGATTGATTATTACGGTGACACGTTCGACAATATTGTCATTCCAAATGGAGTGGAAAAAGATACATTAATTGAGTGTATAAGAGACTACTGCGGAGAGAATGAATGCCGTTATTTCAATCCTGTAAAATTAAAGAAAATGGTTGAGGCGTTCTTTCGAATGTACAAGTACAAGTATGAACGGTTATGGCTGAGTACGCAACAGGAATACGAAATGATCGAAAACTATGATCGTAAAGAAGAAACAACGGAAAACGTTATTGGAGATACTACCCGAAGTAACAAGGGAACGGCAGAAACAACGACTGATACAACGTCTATTACTGATCGGTCAAAAAATAGTTCCAATATAAATAGTGTCAGTGCTTATAATGCACAAGACTTTAGCAATAAAGACAAAGCTGTGCTAGAATCGAGTGAAAATGACACTGATACTAATAATATGAGGAGTAACGCTTCTGGAACAAGTGAGGATAAGGAAAATGAGAATAGGAAACGAACAGTGTCGACGAGAGCACATGGTAACATTGGAGTAACAACAAGTCAACAGATGATCCGAAGTGAGAGAGAAGACGTTGCAAATTTTAGTTGGTATTATACCGTTGCTATGGATTTTGAAGACGCAATAACGATTCCAGTATATTAAAGGGGGTAAAATTATGGATTGTTGTAAATGTATGGGTTATCATGAGGATGATTTATCATGGTTGACAAACGAAATGAAAAAAGCATTAGAAAAACTCAAAGTGTTAGATAATATTCCAAAAGAAGTGAAAAAAATAATAGACACTATGGTACAAACTGGACAGTTAGAAGAAATAGTAAGCGGCAACCTGATATATAACCAGTTCAATGGTAAAAGTGTAGCATTTATAGGTGATTCAACAGTATACGGCGACAATACAACAGGGGGGCAGACTGTAACGACTTTACCGAGTGCTTTTGAAGAAAAAACAAACTGTATTACGTATAATTACGGACGGAATGGAATGACAATCACAGGTAAAGACGGCAATACTCTGTATAATAGAATACAGGATATTAACTTTAATAAAGATTACGTTATTCTATTAGCGTCTTATAATGATTGGAATACTTGTGCCCCAATTGGTGAAGTTATCGGTGCAGAAAGCTATGGCTTTTTCAAAAATGCATTATATTATAACTTACTCGCTATTATTAATAAGTGTCCAGAAACAACGAGAATATATGTATGTACAATGTTACCAAGTGGGCAAAGCGTTTCTGGAATACCTAACGAAAACAATGTATATTGCGAAAGTTATGTAAAAGCTATGGAAGAGGTATGTTATAAATTGCATATACCAGTAATTAACTTATTTAATTCAGTACCTATTAATAAAAACAACTTTAAAAAACTTTTCTATGATATGACTCATCCTAAAGCGGCAACATACAAAATGATTGCTGATTCTATGCTCTATGCAATAGGAAGTGGGGAAGTGTGGAACAATAATAACGAAAGAGGATACAACCTTATTAACTTTGGCGATTTCGTTAGTGTGAATAGTTCCATATCAAACGGCGGTATCTCTTTAAAATTTGAGGGTGAAAAGCAAAATGAACTTAGCAGAATACTTTATAATATGGAAAAGGGTGTATATAGTGTCGGTATGACGGTATGGAATGAGGACACCAAAAAACATAATATACAGATTAAAATCGGCGAAGAAATATTAATAGATCAAACGGTATTGAACGGAAAGAACTATATTCAGAATGAAGTACGTCTGACGGAAAATCACTACAATGAAAACATTAATATTCTATGCACTAATATGACGACTTCATCCCCAAAAATAGAAATCGTTGACCCGTTTATCGTAAAAGGCGGGAGTGTAAAATACCATGCCGAGACAAACAAAATGGAACTATGCTAAAAGGAAAAGGATCCGTAAAGTATGTAACAATGGGTAACTACATGACGTTGATAGGAGACTACACAACAACTGAACAGGTCAACAGCGGAGATACAATAAGTAATATCAGATGCGGCAAAAGTGATATTGCGACTCAAAGAAAGTTTATCAAAGCATATAATCTTGATAACCAGAATGAATATATCGTAGAAGTCACGACTGAAAAGCTTATTATGCGGAGTCCCATTCCGGCTAGAAATCATATAGTATTTCAAGAGACTTTTCTACCATAATAAATAAGAGGGCTTATGCCCTCTTTATTTGTATAAACAGAAATATAAATCCAGTATTAAACGTTTCAATTTTATAAAATAATCTAGTTGTTCTTTTGTACATTTACCTAATCTATACAATTTGAACATTTTTTTCGTTATAGCTTCCCATGGCGTCCGAGCAATCATATTCGCCTATATTCTCTGCAATGTATTTAGTTATTTCTAAAATCCTTTCAGCTTCTTTCATGCCCTTACCTCTCTTTCATTTGATACACTCATTATAACACCACCCGCCACCATTGTCCACCGTTCCCCAAATTGTTCTTAATTTAGTACAATCTACAATCATTCATATGAACATTAATTCATATGTCTCCTACACCCGTCCACACCATTCGGTATAGCAATACTATACTCAAGTTTAGTATGTAAGCGCTTACAATCTGCCCATGAATTGTCTGACAACTCGGGTTGGGGAAGCGGAATTG
>OLOF01000614.1_pt1 | contig 13113 bp, 17 predicted proteins | sample 1643121 | NCBI WGS metagenome assembly OLOF01 (sample SAMEA3136677, study PRJEB25190) | human gut metagenome | biome: human gut; feature: human-associated habitat; material: faeces | place: Austria | collected 2013
TCTCCGCACAGCCCCGTTCAGGGGCTGATTTCAGGTACAAAAAAAGCCCTTACGGGCCATCAGAGTTGTTGTCTGCGACGTTTACGCCGTACATTTCACCAGACCACGGTGATCAACTGGCGCGACACCGGCGTCAATACGCACTTTCGTTGTCACGCCATCCACACTGAAGCCCTCCATCTGATCAATATATGGCGTATCCACACCGTTGAGATAAGCCACTTCAATTGTATCGGAGCCTTTTGACGCAGCCAGGTAGAAGGTGGTCTGGCTGTTATCATCAAGACGAGGCTCTGCAATAACGGTCGCAAAATCTTTCACCGGGTTAATAATACCGGCGTTAATGTCAGCCCCCTTGACACTTGAGGAGCGAATGACCTGGTTAGCAACAGACTCCATCGCCGTCGGTACCAGTACGAACGCAGGACGAATATTCAGATGACGCTCCCCCTCTTTCTGAACGCGCATCAACTGACGGGCTTTATCCAGCGATGCCACGTCCATTGCAGCGCTCTCCAGTACGTTTGCATGTTTCGCTTTATCGAACAGACTTACATTATCTGTGGAGATTTTCGGGTTAGACGTCAGAATGGCATAAACCAGATCGGCAATAGTGGATTTCGCCGCACGGCCCAGTTTCATCGGGACATCGGTCAGCATATTCAGATCATCATTGATAATGGCCTGACGGGTGATACTGAACAGCTCGCCATAGGTCGCCAGTGCAATAGTGGCCTGTTTATCTCCGGTGGTGACGTATTTATATTCCGCCCCTTCACGCACCTGACGCAGAGCACTGAAGCCCCCCATACCCACACGATGGGCAATTTTAAAATCAGACAACTGACCTTTCCGCGTCCACTGTTCATAGGTTTCAGGGGCATCTTCCTAGCCCTGCAGAATGGCTTTGTTTGCAACATCCAGCAGAATATTACCGAAGTCAGACGTACTGTGTGTGAACGCCGCACCGACCATCTGCATCGGGTTATAACTGGAAACCCCAATACCCCGTTCAGTCAGTGACATACGGGCATATTCACGCAGGGTCATCCCGTTGTAGACATTATCACGTTCGGTTTTTTCAAATCCGGCACGCGCCATCAGCGCCTGGCGGATCCCGTCCCCCACAAAATTACCGTTACCGGCATAAATATGAGCCGGGGTATTTTTATTGGATGGCGTGGACTCGCGCCCCATCTCGTTCAACAGCTTTTCGCGGGCCTGCTCCAGCGAACATTCAGGATCGGCAAGACACTGAGCCTGCAGCGTCTGATAACGCCCGCCAAACATGGCAAACAGATCATTAATACCGTTTACACGCGCTTTTTGCTCTGCCAGTACCTGCGCACGGATACTGTTTTCATCCACCACGGGTGCTGCTGCCTGCACTGGCGTCCGGGAGGCTGCAGGTTCATCATCCTGTACGCGTGGAGCACTGTTGCGTGGCGGAGTAATCATGTTTCGAATGGATTCCGGCATCTTTTTAAATTCCTCTGTACGTTTTGACTGAATACATGCCATTGCCTTAACGGCTGGCGTCACCTGATCAGCAAATCCATGTGCCAGACATTCGGCACCGGACATCCAGGTCTCATCCGCCAGCATGGCAGCAATTTCATCGGTGGTTTTCCCGGTTTTCTGTGCATAAGCGGGTAACAGAACCGCCTCAACCTTATCGAGCAGGTCGGCATAGGTGCGCATGTCCTCCGCATCACCGCCCGTAAAGCCAAATGGTTTATGAATCATCATGAAGGTGTTTTCCGGCATAATGACCGGGTTTCCCACCATCGCAATGACCGACGCCATTGACGCCGCCACACCGTCGACATAAACGGTAATGGATGCACCATGTGTTTTCAGCGCATTAAAAATGGCCACCCGGTGAATTGATATGGAGATTAATGTGGGTGATATCGCCCAGTGCATTCAGATCACTGATAAACTGCTTCGCTGTAACACCCCAGAAACCAATCTCGTCATAAATATAAATATCCGCGTCACTCTGGTGACCAGCCTGCATCCTGAACCAGGAATTATTCTTCGGACTGGTCGTCGGTGTGCTGCGGCTCCTGTCGTTTCGTTGCGGCACTGCTGCCTCCTTTATCACTGGCCGGATCGGTATCAAATACCAGATCCAGCTTGCGGTTTTCATCAATTTCGGCCTTGCGCCGACGTTTGACATCATCCGGATTACGACCACCAGCACGTACCCAGTCTGATTCTGTCGCCGCTCCACCACGAATCTGGATTTTCCAGGCCTCAGCCTCCTTAACAGGGTCAATCCACGGCATCACTGGTCCGGAATACACCGCGGTATACAGTGAAGAACGGTCAAGATCACGGGGTAGCCTGATAACACCGGATGCCACAGCCTGTTTCAGCCAGGCACGATACATCGGGCGGGTGACGGCACCAATAAACCAGTCCTGCAGGATCAGGTAGCCATCAGTAGACTCAACCAGTTCCTGACGCTGGGCGCTGTAAGTGCCGTTATAGTTGCGTGCCGTACTGGAAAAACTCAGACGACTGCCCGCCGCCACGGCACGCAACTGACCATTACGAAAAGTTTCAAGGTTAGGATTGGGACGATCCGACTTCACCATTCCGATTTCTTCGCCGGGTTTCAGATCGTCGTAAATAATGCCTGGCTGAATGGTAAGCTCGCGTTCCTTATCCTTGCTGCCATTACCATCCGGTTCATAGCTCTGCCCGTCGCCTTTCCGGATGTACATCCCCAGAGCAGCGGCGATCCTTGCTGCAGTCAGCTCAGAATCTTCATACTCTTTCAGGGCACTGAGGCGGATCAGCACACCGGACAACAAAGACGTCCCGCGCATCTGGTGCAGACGGCGAACAAATTTAAGATGCAGCATTCGCTCTGCATCCACTTCTTTGGTTTCCATCTGCCGTCCGGATACAGGACGACTTTTATACACCAGATATTTTTCGGGACGCCCCCAGTCATCAACAAACACGCCCTGATTCAGCCTGTTGCTCTCATCACTGGTCATGGGAATAAAGTCTGGCTCGAGCGCCTCCAGCCAGAAATGAACACCGGCAGAAGGCGTCAGGCTGTTTATGCGCCCGGAAACCATCTGGGCAAACACCTCACCATCGCGCAGCCAGGTACGCAGCATCAGACGTTCCAGCATCGGACGGGTAAACTGCCCGGTGACTTCCGGGCTGACAGACCATTCACTCCATCGGGTGCGTATCTCCGCTGCCAGATCACGGGCAATGGCCCCATTGCGTAATACCGGATGTGGCTCGACAATAATCCCGTTTTTCCCCACCACCCGTTCTTCCAGCTTGTCAAATACACCAATAACCAGATCGTGGTTGTTATCAAGGTAACGGGCCTGCTCACGTAACGACACGGCCCCGTACTGGCTTAACTGGTCGGCAGTTCGGTTTTCCCGCCGGGCTTTGTGTGTCCGCGTCGTTTTTACGGCCTCATAAGCCTGGATCACCGCACGGGAACGCAGCCTTGCCGCTTTCCATCCTGGTGAAAAAACGCCAATCACATCATCAAGAATTGCCATCAGAACCTCGCCAGCCGGTACCCGGGATGCCCCCGTCGTCGTGTAATCAGAGCCGCAAGGCGGCGCTCCCACTCCTGCCGTCCCTGCCGGATCTCAGATAAGTTTTCCATGGTCATCTGCTGACCATTAAAGGTGACGGATTTTCCGTCCAGCACCGCCATTTCAGCTTCCGTATAACGCTGAATCATGGCTTCGATATCATTCTGGTTCATAACCATCCTCCGGAAGTCAGCCAGGGGTTAACATCGTCAGTTACTGTTTTCTTCCGTTTTTGTTTTTTAACAGGCGTGGATACCGGTTCCGGTGAGGGTGACGGTTCGGTACTGTCCGGGACACACTCCAGCCAGGTTTCCCGGCTCGCCCATTCCGGTGCATCCGGCCAGCGGATCTTTTCGTATCCATGCAGAATGACCAGAGCCTCGGCATACACCATCAGGTCAAAGGCTTCGTTGGCACCGCGACCCGGCTTACTCCATTTCCCGTCACTGCTCCGCTCTTCATACGTCAGTTCGTCGTAAAACCAGCTCCCCAGCCAGTCAGGGAAATGCACATAGCCGGGACCTGGCGAGTCACGCCATAACGCGTTATTCACCCGGTCTTTCAGTGCATCCGTCTGAAGAAGCCAGAGCGGCACATCACCTGCGGCCTGCGCCCGTCGGCCCGTTCGTCCGGTGTTATCAGGGAATGTACGGGTGATCAGTTTTGCGCGCCGGATGCTGTCGCCCTTAAACAGGTAAATACGTTTACCAAGGCCATCACGACGGCAACGACGCCAGAATTTATAGGCATTATCAGTGACCCCGTCTTCACCGCCGGAGTCCACCGCCATTGCCATCAGTCGCATTTGTTGAGAAGGATCGGAGGCCAGCGGCCAGCTTTTATGAAAAACATCCGTCAGCAGGACATCCCAGTCTTCCGGATAGCTGGCCGGATCAATTCGCTGGCTCTCCCCGTCGCAGTCACTGCGCAATGACTGCGTGATATTGTAACGATCAATAATCCAGCGTTCGCCACGACTGCCATAGCCCGTTACCTGAACCACAAAACGGCGATGACGTCCCGCCTGCACATCCACTGTCGCCACAAGGAAATTAACGCCATCCGGCACACTGCGGGAAGGAACTGGCTCTGCCCGCTGCTCAAGCAGTTCACTTTTTCGTTGCTCCATGCTGGCACGAGGAAGATAAGGCAATCCCCAGTCGGTGTTGATAACCGCCCTGAGTGTTTCTTCGCTTCCTGTCGCTTCATACTCCTGTTCTGCAGTCAGTAATTTGTAAACCAGTTGCGCCCAGGTCTGATAAGCAGCAGCTGGCCCTTCCATCCAGAAACTGGCGATACGGGAGCGGCGCGGTTCACCGGAAACGTTGCCGTTACGATCAATGACCTGACCTTCACGCAACCAGACTCCTGCACTATTGAGCTCACGCTTTTTCTCCGCAGTGATAATGCCGCTGCAGTGCGGGCAAAGTAGATACGCCGCCTCACTGGCTTTAAAGGGATCCGGTTCATTACGGTAGCCGGTCATGGCATCCATAGCTGGCTGAAAATATTCACCGCAGTGCGGACATGGCCAGTACCAGCGGCGGCGGTCACCACGATTGTAAAGGGAAAGAATACCAGTCGTCGGTGGCGCTTCATGAGGCGACTTACGTCGCCATTTGCTGTCGCAGATGTCACGTCCCGGCGAGCTCTCCACCAGAGTCATCCCGGCGGACATAAATGTGGTGGTACGTTTTGAGGCCAAGGAGAAACCATCACCCTCGCTGTCGATATTCTCCGGAAAACGGTCGTAATCGGTTAAGGCGACAAACCGGTAATCCGACGACGACATAATGTTGACCGAGGGCCAACCAATTTTAAGGAACGAGCCATCCCTGAACGTCTTATCATGGACATTATTGTCGTTACGACGTGGACTCATTCTTTTCTTTACCGCCGCACTGCTTCTGAACGTTCTGTCGAGGCGCTTTTTAGAATGCTCGCGGGCCTTATCTTCGGTCATCTGCACAACGAGCATGTCCGAAGGATCGCAAACGATGGTATAGACAATCCATCCATCGATCAGACCAATGGTCTTCCCTGTTCGCGCAGGACCAACAAAAATCACCGCATCGTATTCACGCGATGCCAGGCAGTTCATGGGCTCAATGATGTAGGGTGTCAGTTCAGGATCCCATGGCACCGAGTTACCAGCCCCCTTGGGAACACGCATGAATTTTTTAACAGCCTCCGAAATCGGCATGCGACGTGGTGGGGAAAATCCTGCCGATATGTCCCTTCCCAAATTTCGGGCTGATGAAAAACCCATTATTCCTCCTAGAGACTCTCTCCTTCCTCATCAGGAATTAATTCAGCAGCACAAGCCTCGTAGGATTTTTCCTGAAGAGTGTATCGCAGGTCATCAATGGCCTGCTGTACAACGCCGACGGCCTGAGGAGTCAGGGCGCAATCGCGTTCAAGAACATCCGGAATTGTCTCCAGAACCTGGACGACAGCCTTTCTCATGGACGAATAGACGATGACTACTTCATCAACTGGGATGAGTTTTCGCTGCTCCTTTTCCAACTTGATCCTTTCATTTTCAGACTGGTACCAGTCCTTTCTCTCTTTCGGCTCCATACGGGATGGATCATGAACAGAGTCTGCTGCCTCATGCTTCACACTAAACAGGGCGGGCCCGACATGCTGCAGGGCGTAAACGGGGTTCCCCCTGACAGTCGCAGCCACAGGAGTGTTGGCCGCGAGGAGCCGTTTTTTTACTGTGTCCCGGTGAAGCCCAAAGGCCTCGGCGATTTTAAAAACACTCCAGTAATAAGCATCACCGATCCCGCTCACATTTGACATAAGCAACTCCATCTGGCAGGTGAAAATCAGGTTTATTTATATATTTCAATTAATTGCAAACTGGTCTAATGACAGGAAGAAAAAAATATTGTACAGGTGAAAAGAGAAATAACTTTTAATTATCAATAAATTACCAAACATGCTGCCGCCGCCATGGAAATGCAAAAACTAGCCTTTTTCCGCGACGCTCCCGCCCCGTGGCAGGGGCCCCCACCGGGAGGACCCGACAGCCTGACAGCCTGACAGCCGTGATGAGCATCTGATACAGCGCTTTACATAATGGCATAGGAATAATTCAGAAGGACATCACAGCATGCCCACACAAATTAGTGTGAGTGTCCTGTTTCTTCCTACGCACAGGACTGACGAGCATGAGCGGAAAATATGCGAACCATAAATGCCTCATCTTCAGCAATGCAACCGGCATCCGAACAGGACGATATTGTAAATTCACCTAATTACGAGGACATTGCAGTAGTTGAATTGCAGCTCTGTATTAGCCTGACAGTGACAGAATGCGATATTGACTCTGTCACAGGTGAAATAGTTTGAATGATTAGCAGTTATGGTGCTCAGTCAACCACCAGGGAATAATCCTTCGAATTCTTATCGTGCTTCACCAACGCTGCCTCAATTGCCCTGAATGCTTCCAGAGACACCTGATGTTCTATACATGCAATTACAACATCCGGGTAACTCATAGAAATGGTGCTATTAAGCATATTTTTTACACGAATCAGATCCAACGAGAGTTCATCAGCAGATTGTTCTTTATTCATTTTGTCGCTCCATGCGTTTGCTCGTCATCTAGCGGTTAAAATATTACTTCAAATCTTACTGCATAAAAGAGGAAAAGTATGAAAGTTTGAGTACATCGACCTTACATACATCTGTCGGTTGCATATCCCTCCTGGATGCCAGCAAGGCTCAATTTTGTTACGCAATCAACACTATTCATCAAAAACAGGCTTAATATTTGACATAAATCATCAACAAAACACAAAGAGGTCAGACCAGATTGAAACAATAAACACGATAATGCTAACTACGCGCCATCGTATCACATGGAAGGTTTACCAATGGCTCAGGCTGCCATTTTTAAAGAAATATTCGATCAAGTGCGTAAAGATTTAAACTGTGAATTATTTTATTCTGAGCTAAAACGTCACAATGTCTCACTTTATATTTACTATTTAGCCACAGATAATATTCACATTGTGTTAGAAAACGACAACATAGTGTTAGTAAAAGGACTCAAAAAGGTTGTAAATGTTAAATTCTCCAGAAACAAACATCTTATAGAGACCTCCTATAATAAGTTGAAATCAAAAGAAATCACATTTCAACAATACAGGGAAAATCTTGCTAAAGCAGGAGTTTTCCGATGGGTTACAAATATCCAGGAACACCAAAGATATTACTATGCCTTTGATAACTCATTACTATTTACTGAAAGCATCCAGAAAACTACACAGATCTTACCACGCTAAACCATAACGTCCGGCTTCTCTCACTCCTGAGCCGGACTGCATTGGTTTAATAAAAACCATCAACAATTGTGATTTAGATATTCGGAACCATTCAAATATAACAAAACCCCGTAAAAACGAGGTTTATGGATAAATTTTATTATTGAATACATCAGATTAAATTAATCTTGACATCATAGCTTTCAAGACCCGTCATTTTTTCCCGTGCGGTAAACTGAATACTGGTAACTTCTTTCCCGGTCTTTTTCTTAAGTTCAATAATTTTTTTTGTTATATATTCAGAAATATCTGCTTCTGCTTTTGTTTTTAAGTTTTCAATATTCATCATTTCCTCTTTTAGTCTGTTATGACTTTCCAGTTACACAGTAAGTCGATTATATGGTGCAAACGTGTAAAAGATAAGATGAAACATCGCAATAATCAACATACGATAGTCTAAATTTTACACAAACAGACAAAGAGAATTTTCCTGAATTATCAATACAATAGCATCAAATCAACTCAAGAGCCTTATTGCTGCTTCCAGAATTTCTTCTGAAGTAACATGTCGATCCGCGGCTACATAAATGACTTTATGATCTCCGGTCAGAGATGGAAACCCTGCGGCCATTACAGTAAGGTGTGTTTTTTCGCCATTTGGATATTCACGCATGATGGTGTTAACTCCAGTCATCGCTGGCACTACCACTGCTGGTTCAGAGTTAAAAAAAACTATGATTTTTTTCATGATGTTACCGTAGTATGTGAGTATCCATCGAATAGATACCAAGCAAAAAAGCTCCCGAAGGAGCCTTCATTTTCACTTTTTTAAATCCAACGACAGACGGCTGGCATTTAAGTATTGTGAAATATTATCAAATGTAATCATCATTGATTTACAAAAGATACATTTTGCCCCGAAAGGATTCATGTCAGAAACATCAAAAGATGATGTTCTATACTGGGAACCATGACAACACGGGCATCTAAAGTGAATATGGTTTGTAATATTGTCTACCTCAAAGCGCCACTACATGAACAGCGGCAGGACCTTTAGGTCCGTTCTCAATACCAAATTCAACTTCCTGATTCTCAGTTAATGTTTTGAAATCGTTGCTCTGAATTGCTGAGAAATGGACAAACACATCTTTGCTGCCATCTTTCGGCGTGATGAAACCAAAACCTTTTTCAGGGTTAAACCATTTCACTAAACCAGTCATTTTGTTAGACATAATTATTACCTTTTGAAGAAATTAGCCCTTGGGCAGAATGGTCCGAAAAAAAATATCAGAGAGAAAAACCAACAAGGAAATCTCAAGAGGTACAAATAATAAAATTATAACAATGACTGCTTCAGATAAATTTGTAACAAACCAGAACACCATTAACGCATGATTAACCACCCATAGCAAGGATTACTTTTGTAAAGAAAAACACAGCAATGAAAGAATAGCTTTATTTATTAATAAAACGTGTCATTCTGATTAAGACCTTTTATCTTACCCTTAAGATTTCAGGAATTTTGGCTCATGGAAGAGTCCTTTTTATTTAAATTTTACATTCCGCGATGTAAATGTTCCGATTTAATATTACCCTACATTTGATGCTTTTTATCTCTTAAAGATTCATAGATCTGTTGACAAGTCACTCCTGCGATGTAGCGTTCGTCAGCAATTTCAGCATAAAGCTGAGCTTCTGCTGCAATATCTCCGAGCATGTTGGTGAGCATTCCTTCGGCGGTTTTGGTTGTTTTGCCTCTGACGGCAGCGGCAAGATCTGCGGTATGCTTCGCTGCGTCAAGGCGTATGGCATATTTTTTTGCTTCGGCACGCAACTGGTTAACACTATCAGACAGATAAGCAGCCCTGGCAGAAATTTCAGCAGATTTCTGTTGTGCATCTTTAACAGCCTCATCACGGGCTATAGTTCGCCCCTGTTCAATTATTCGAGCAGCAAATTGAGCATTTACCTCTTGTGATAATGCGGCAGCATCACGTTCCGCCCATTTTTTTTGCCATCCTCTGTCGCTCCAGACATTTCCGACGATAAATCCTGACAACACGAGAAAAATCACCATGAATATCTGATTCACTGTTCTATCCCCCAGCAGGTTAATGCGCTCTCCTGGTCACGACGAATAACCTGACCGTAACAGTTATTTGAACGAATGCGGCAATCGCGTCCGCCATCCTTAATCCACCAGCGAATCGCTTCGCATGCACCTTTACGATCACCAGCATTCAGCCGCTTATAAAACGTCGACGGGAAACACTTACCGGGGCCAATGTTATAGGGACAAAATGACGCGATACCCGCTTTTTGTGGTTCGGTCAGTGGTACTTTAATATTGCGCTCCACCCATGCCAGCGCCTTATCACGCTCAATGGCGTTGACCTGGTCGCATTTTTCCTTCGACAGTTTCATATTGGGAAAAACGGTTTTTCCATCCACCACTGTGGCACCCCGACAGATGGTCCATATGCCAGAACCATCGCGGTATGCCATTGTGTGGTTACCTTCTTTTTCGTCCAGAAACTGGTCAAGTATCTGAGGAGCAGATGCGCCAGCACCAATCAGCGCCAGAACGGCAGCCGACAGGCCGTATCTGATTTTTGTGTTCATATATATTTATGATGAGGACGCTCGTGCTTATTGGCAGGATTTTCAATCTTAAAGGAGTACTGATGCTGCAGATAAGACTCAACTTTTTCTGACAATTTTTCTGCTACTTCCAGGAAGACTTGCCGGACGCTCCTTCTGGCTGCTGCCTCATAAAACTCCAGCGCAGCTCCTTCAACACGGTCCATGGCGACATCCAGGTCAAAAATTTCACCGTCAAAGCGTTCCTTGTCCTGTAAGGCTACAGTTACCGTAACTTTATTCTCAAAATTACGGACTCCTTTCACAACCAGTTCATAGTCTTGAGTCATTGGATTACTCTCCTCTCGCAGCCTTACGCCTGTCTTCTTTAATCTTGAAATAAAGATTTGTCAGATACGTCAGCAGGCCAAAAACCAGGCTACCCAGCACACCGATTGCAGCCCACTGTGACGGAGTTACTTTATCGAGTAACTGTAATGCCCAGAAACCAGCATTACCCGCCGATGTGCCATAGGCAACACCTGTTGTTAACTTATCCATTGATTTCATATCCTCACCCCGATGTACACGGATGGTGCAATATGTTTGAAAAAGATCGGAGTCTACGGGGTAGTTTTGACAGCACACGTTGTTCTCAACGGCGCTAAAGAAACATACACATTAAAAATGTGAGTAATTATTTTGAAAGAAAGTCATATATAAAATAATAATACGAGAAATGTTTTCATATTTAGTGTACTGTATACGGCCATTTATACAGGAAAAGCCTATGTCAGAACGTAAAGACTCAAAATCACGCCGTAATTATCTCGTTAAATGTTCCTGCCCAAACTGCACCCAAGAGTCAGAACACAGTTTTTCAAGAGTACAAAAAGGTGCCCTTTTGATCTGCCCTCATTGCAACAAAGTATTCCAGACAAATCTTAAAGCTGTAGCCTGATTGATTTTATTAGTAACAAGTATTTTTTATATTTTAATAATATATTTAAAGCAGATAATAAAAAACCCGCCTGAGCGGGTTTGAGATTGTGGTGCTTTTTGTGGGAGTCATCCACTTACGCACTTTGTTTTGCGATGCCAGCAGTTAGCTTCTGCTGTGAAACTATTCATGCAGCAAACCTGCACTTCACCACAATGGTTAGCATACTTTTCCTGATTAAGATTTTGCCAAATATGCTAGCCATTGTTTCATGTATTGGACCTCCTTACTTTTTATTAAAGAGATCCAATATTCACTACTCTGTCCGTATCTCTACTCAGGCATCAGCCTTCTTCGTTATCGTATACAGACGAGCGATGAATTTTAATCAGTAATGATGACATTTGCTGCTGCAGGACCTTTAGCACCACTCTCTATAGAGAAGGTAACCTTTTGACCTTCAAATAAGGTTCGATAATTATCATTCTGAATCGCAGAAAAATGCACAAACACATCTTTACTACCATCAACAGGAGAAATAAAGCCGAAACCTTTATCAGCGTTAAACCATTTTACTAAACCAGTCATTTTATTTGACATTCTACATTCCTTAACTTGAGCCTTTCGGCATAAATGGTTTGCATAACAGAAACGACTTCGTACTTAATTGGAGAGACTCAAAGAAGGAATAAGTGAATAACACCTGAAATGAGAACTGCTTTAGTAAACTACTTCGTATATCGTCTGTTCTTCAAACCGACGCAGTCATTAACTCATAGTTGAACATATGAAGCAATGTTTATTTTAGACATCCAGCCACCTTCAATCCTATCAAAAAAGTAGTTTTCTCCAGGAACGTGTGTATGGTGCACCAGGTTATCAGTATTAAGGAGTTTTTCTGTCCCCTAAAATGACAGGAATTGTCAAAAACTTTGACTACAAAAGCAGCAAAGGTCTTATATTCCCATCCGATGGCGTATCGATGCCCAGCTTCACGTTTCAGCTCTCAATCTTCGAGATGCAGAAGAAATTACCACAGGATTACGCGTGGAATTTTGCTGGATAAATGGTTCGCGTGGACCTTCAACTGCCAATGTTTATCCCGGGATGAGATTCAATATCTCTATTGCCCCATTTAAAGCACAAAAACCCGCTTATAAGCGGGTTTTCTACTTTTTTCTAAACGTCGGATACACAAAGCCCATCGTTGAGAAAATCTTATCCATGTTTTTTGAAAAATGCAAACATCATGTCGCCATCTTCAGCAAAAATCATTTATCTCGTCACCTTCCTCAATTGCGCTTCCGCGTATGCTTCTTCCTGCCAGCACTTTGTTACCAGTTTACCAATGACGTCCGCATACCCCTTATACCACTGATAATCGGTCAGGTCTGGTACCAGCTTCTGGACATGACGTCGTGCCAGCGTGGTCGGTAAACGACTAAACCGGTTTCCATTACAACGCCCACAAATCTTATATACCGGTACGCCATGAAACCGGGTTCTTTTTTCATCCAGAACAATCCCTTTACCCTTACACCCTCTGCACGCTGTGCTGACTTCGCCCTTACCATGGCAATGCTGACATAGTTCCTTCACCCATTCTTCCTTGATTACAGATTCCCCGCGTCTGTAGTGTTTCACCACTTCGCGCAATACATTATAAAATCCCGTACCTGAACAATGCTCACAGCGAGCCTTACTTGCCGCAGACCTGGAGTAATCAGCAAAGGCAAAA
>OLOF01000619.1_pt1 | contig 12948 bp, 9 predicted proteins | sample 1643121 | NCBI WGS metagenome assembly OLOF01 (sample SAMEA3136677, study PRJEB25190) | human gut metagenome | biome: human gut; feature: human-associated habitat; material: faeces | place: Austria | collected 2013
ATCAAAAAATACATCTGTTATGTATAATGATATAAAAATAAATATTGTTGATACACCAGGACATGCTGACTTTGGAGGAGAAGTAGAAAGAGTTCTAAAAACAGTAGATGGAGTATTATTATTAGTTGATGCTTTTGAAGGAGCAATGCCTCAAACAAGAGAAGTTTTGAAAAAATCATTATCATTAGGATTAAAACCAATAGTTGTAATAAACAAAATAGATAGACCAGGAGCAACACCAGAAAAAGTAGTTGATCAAGTAATCGAATTATTTATAGAATTAGATGCAACTGATGAACAACTTGAATTCCCAGTAGTATATGCTTCAGCAAAAAATGGAATTGCAAAAATGGATTTAGCAGACGAATCAGATAATTTAAATTGTTTATTTGAAACAATAGTAAATACAATAAGTGCACCAAACTGTGATGAAGAAGGACCAGCACAAATGTTGGTATCTAATATCGACTATGATGACTATGTTGGAAGAATAGCAGTTGGAAGAGTAGAAAGAGGAATTATAAAAAATGGAATGCCAGTTGCAATATGTGGAAAAGAAGATAAAGTAACACAAGGAAGAATAGCAAAAGTATATACACATGTTGGATTAAATAAAGTAGAAGTTGAAGAAGGAAAAGCAGGAGATATTATAGAACTTGCAGGACTTCCAGATATAAACATAGGAGATACTATTTGTGATTTCAATAATCCAGAAAAAATACCTTTTGTAGATATTGATGAACCAACAGTATCAATGACATTTAGTGTAAACAATGGACCATTTGCAGGAAAAGAAGGACAATTTATAACATCAAGACATATTCGTGACAGATTATTTAAAGAATTAGAAAGAAATGTATCTTTAAGAGTAAAAGAAACAGAATCACCAGACTCTTTTGAAGTATCAGGAAGAGGGGAATTACATTTATCAGTATTAATTGAAACAATGAGAAGAGAAGGATTTGAATTATTAGTTTCAAGACCAAAAGTTATCATAAAAGAAATAGATGGTGTTAAATGTGAACCAATAGAAGCATTAGTAGTAAATGTACCAGATGACTGTGTAGGAAATGTAATAGAAAAATTAGGTAGAAGAAAAGCAGAAATGGTAAATATGGAACCAGCAGAAACAGGACATACTAAAATAGAATTTAGAATTCCAGCAAGAGGACTAATTGGTTATAGAACAGAGTTCCTTACAGATACAAAAGGTGAAGGAACAATGAATCACATATTTGATTCATATGAACCATTTAAAGGAGATATCCAAGCTCGTGTAAGAGGTACAATAGTAGCTTTCGAAAAAGGAAAATCAGTAACCTACGGATTATACAATGCACAAGACAAAGGAGAATTATTCATAGGACCAGGTGTAGAGGTATATGAAGGAATGATAGTTGGTCTAAACTCAAGAGGAGAAGACTTAGCAATAAATGTATGTAAAGAAAAACACTTAACAAACACAAGAGCTTCAGGATCAGATGATGCATTACGTTTAGTTCCACCAATTCAAATGTCATTAGAAAAAGCAATAGAATTTATACAAGATGACGAATTAGTAGAAGTAACACCAAAATCATTAAGACTAAGAAAGAAAATCTTAGACACTAAAGAAAGAGAAAGAGCAAATAGAAACAAATAAAAATAATACAACAAATAGGTTAAGCAAAAAAGTTTAACCTATTTTAATTTATAGGGAGATTATTTTTTAGTGTAAACAAAATTTTCATTAATATAAGTGTATTCTTAGTAAAGTGGGAAAGGAATGGATTTTAAAATGAATATAGAAGAATTAAATAAAATAAAAGAAAAAGCATTAGAAGACCATATTCCAATAATAATGGATGATACATTAGAAGTTATTGAAGATTACTTAAAAGAAAAAAATGTAAAAAGAATACTAGAAATAGGAACAGCTGTTGGATATTCAGCAATATGTTTTACTAAAGTATTATCAGAAGAGGGAATAATTGATACAATAGAAAGAGATGAAGAAAGAGTAAAACAAGCTAAAATTAATATTGAAAAAGCTGAGGTAAAAGACAAAATTAATATTTATGAAGGTGATGCAGTAGAAATATTACCTACCTTGAATGAAAAATATGATGTTGTATTTATTGATGCAGCAAAAGGAAAATATCCTTTCTTTCTAAAAGAAGCACTTAGAATGATAAAGGAAAATGGAGTTATTTTTGCAGATAACATTTTATATAAAGGATATGTTATGAGTGATTATAATAAACATAAACAAAGAACAGCTGTTAGAAATTTAAGAGAATATATTAAAGAAGTAAGTGAAAATCCAAATCTTGATACTGAAATTTTGGAGGTTGGAGATGGTCTTGCAATAAGTAAATTAAAATGATGAAATATAAAATTTATGAAAAACTCTCGAGAAATGACTCGAGAGTTTTTGTCAATTATTTAAATTTGGCAGATGAGCTAAATTTAAATTAGAAAGTTTTCGAACGTTCTGTTACAAAACTTGGTTTAGAAAATCCTGAAAAATCCTTTTCAAATTCCAGATTTTCGTTAGGGTAATATCCAGTAATATGGACATTATTCTTGTCAAATCCAAAAATTTCTTTAAATTTTTCGTTTCTACGTTTTTTGTATTCCCTATGACTAGCTGGTCCATTTTCAGCATATTTATGTTGTGCAATAGTTCTTATCTGAATTTCAACAAAGATACGCATAGATGAATCTTTTTTGAGTAATAATTCAAATGTAAGATGGTAAGACTGATAGCCATAAGACTTAGGATTAGAAATATAATCTTTTCCAATTATATCCAATCCGGGAAGAATAATTTCAGGATTTGGAAGAAGAACTTCTGGATATTCATCTGGATTGAAGCTACTTTTTGTTACTGATTTATCAGGTGCAGATAAATTTACATACAAAGGAAAGTCCTTATTAGTATTTAGTATTGAAATAGCTTCTAGAATTTCTTTTACAAGAAGATATTCTATATGCAAAATATCTTGTGATTCATCCTCTAAAAGAATAATCCGTAAAGCAGGTAAATCTTTTATTTCTGGAGACAATCCATCTTGAACTCGTTCATAACGTTTATAAAGTTCACTAATAAAAGATTTAAAACGTTGAGAAGTACAGAAATGAAGATTAGGATGTTTTTCACTGATTAGTTTGAAACATTCAGAACTAATTATAGACATCATCTTCATGTATTCGTGAGCTTTTTTACGAATTTGTGCAGATTCCTTTAATTGTGATGCCATTTGTAAAAGTAAGAAATCCTCTGCTCCAAAATTCATAGAAATTTTATCTGAAAAAATTTCCATTACTTCTGGTACACTATTTGCAGAATATAAGGATTCCCGGAATAAATCTCCAACTTGTTTGTTATTTGATTTCATGTTTAAACTCCTTTCAATATTGACAATTAATTTATTAGATATATATATTATACCAAAAAACACTAAAAAAGTAAACATAAAACAATATTGCAATATGTTTACTTTATTTTTCATCAAATTTTTCGTTAGTTTTTATTTTATTAGGAATATTTTCATCTAAAGTTGGAAAATAAATTATACTAGGCTTATCGTAAAGAATTTCATTTGCTATTTTTGAATATTCAGCATTTTCCAAAAATAATTTTTTATAATAATGTCGAACATTCTCTTTTTTAGTATATTTTTTGATATATCCATTATATACATATTTAGTATATTTAGGCAAGATATATTTTATATGTGAAATATATCTATGAACATCACTGGTATTAGTAGATAAAGGTAGGGGATATAATTTTCGTTTTTTACCAGGAATTTTATCATGTATAGTTGGACCATATTTTGAAATATACTCCATAATTGAGGATCTATCTTGTAATTCAGCAACCCAAGAAGGGTATAAAGAGCTTTTTAAACAAAAGTGTATGGAATTATATCCATTTAGATCATTAAAATATTTTTGTCTAGAGGATTCTAAGTAAATTCCTAATTTGTGAAGACTTTCTGAATTTTCTAAGATATGACTAATAGCGAAATGCCCTGCTATTAAACCTAAAGAATTATTTAAACTTTCTAATAGTAAAAAAGCTTGCTGTCTTTCACGTTCTAATGAAGGATTAGAAGATTTTGCTAGTTTTTTATCTATAAAATTTATGTTTTTTTGTATTAAGGATCTTTTTTCTAATAATGTTTTAAAGTTAATACATTTTGTCAAATATTTAATTTTATTATTAATGTATTCAATTTTATCATTTATTTTATTTATCGCAACTGAATCAGTTGTAGTATGCAAATTTCCTTGAAGAGAATAAATTCTATTTTTTAAAAATTGAATTTTAATTTTTGATTTTTTTATAAATTCTTCATCAATATTAAAATTATCAGGTATTTTTTCAATTACCAATCTCATTCCAATTATATCATAAATTATATATTTATTAAAATCTGATGACAAATCTTCATTAGAAGAGTCTTTTGAAATATTAGCATAAAAACTTTTTTTAGATTTATATCTATATTTCAATCTAAAATCTGAAGGGGAAAAATAATTTTCTAATTCTTTTCCTAAGGTAGAAAGAACTACATCAGTATAATTTTCATATGACTTAGATCTTAATAAATTAAAGATTGATTTGTTATAAGCTTCAAATATTGGAACAGATAAAGAATCTTTAAAAGAAATTTTTTTATCCATAATTTACTCCTATAATTTAAAATTATCATTTAATTATAGCATAAATTACCAAAAAATGCAAGTTTTAAAGGCTTTATTGACATAATTAGTAAAAAAATATATAATATCTTAGTAGTTAAATGTAAGTAAAATACGACAAAATTTAATAGCTATAATAATAAGGGAGGCAAATCCACATAAATATTATCTGAAAAAATATTCAAGGAATTGAATAAATCATAATTTTAAAAAATTTGAAAAAGAGAGAAAGGAATGAATTGAAAAATGAAAAAAGTAGAATTATTAGCTCCAGCAGGTTCATATGAAAAAGCAAAAATAGCTTTTTTATATGGTGCAGATGCAATATATTGTGGAACATCATCATTATCATTAAGAACAAGAGCTGATATGAAAGATGATGATTTAGAAAATACTATAAAATATGCACATAGTATAGGAAAAAAAGTATATGTAACTTTAAATATTTTTGCATGGGACGAAAAATATGATGAAATAATAGAAATGGCAAAAAAATTAGAAAAATTAAAACCAGATGGAATAATTGCAGCAGATGGAGGAGTGATAGAAGTTTTAAAAGAATATGCACCAAGTGTTGCTATAAATGTTAGTACACAAGCAAATATAGTAAGCTTACACTCTGCTAATTTCTGGTATAAAAATGGAGCAAAAAGAATGATAATGGCAAGAGAAATGAATAAGGAACAATTAAAATACATAATGGAGAATAAGCCAGAAGGTATGGAAGTTGAAATCTTTATACATGGAGCAATATGTTTTGCATTCTCAGGAAGATGTTTTTTAAGTGACTTTTTATCATGTAGAAGTGCAAATTTAGGGGATTGTGCACAAAGTTGTAGATGGTCATATAATCTTTATGCAGAAGAAAAAAATAATCCAGGAGAATTAATGCCAATAGAAACAAGTGAATATGGAACAAGTATATTTTCATCAAAAGATTTATGCTTAATAAAAGAACTTCCAGAAATAATTGACATGGGAGTAGATAGTTTAAAAATCGAAGGTAGATTGAAAACAGAATACTATTTAGCAAGTGTAATAGGAACATATAGAAATGCAATAGATGACTATGAAAAAGACCCACAAAATTATGATTATACAAAATATTTAAAAGAAATAGAAAAAGTAAAAACAAGAGGCTTAACAACATTTTATTTTAATGATAGGAACAATAAAGATATTCAAGAATATGGTGGTAGACAATATAATGAACAATATGAATTTGGAGCAAAAGTTGTTGAATATAAAAAAGATAAATCAATAATAGAAATAAAAAATAAATTAAATATAGGAGATATCTTAGAAATATTGATTCCATATCAACTAAAACCAGTTGAATTTAAAATTAATAAATTATGGGATATAGAAACAGAAGAAGAAATTGAAGCAATTAGTCCAGGAGTTAAAGGACAACAAGTATTAATAGAATTACCAATAGAATGTCAAAAAGATTGGATAATAAGAAGAAAAAAAGCATAATAATTTTGAAGTTGGAGATGATTTTGTGATTTTGGGGTCGGAGACAAAAATCATCTTTAACTTTAAGTAGGTAGTTTGAAACTTTTCTAATTATAGAAAAGTTTTTAAATTTTTAATATTAAATTTATTAGAAAAATGATTCAATAATAGAGAATAAGTTATTTTGTAGCATAAAAAATAAATAGGCATAATATAAAATAAAGTAAGAAAAATATATAATAAGATATTTGCAAAAAAGTAGCAATTCTATATTAGAAAAATTTTAGAAAAAGAAAAAATTTTAATTGCAATGTATAGTGTATTTATTCTAAATTATCTAAAAAGAAAGGGAAAATAAATATGTATAATAAAAGTTTAATAGGAAATACTCCAATGATAAAACTAGAGTATAAATATAAAGAAAAAATAGGAATAGTATATTGTAAATTAGAATCATATAATTTAACTGGAAGTATAAAAGATAGAGTGGCAAATTATATTATAGTAAATGCAAAAAGGGAAGGGATATTAAAAGAAAAAATGCCAATAATTGAAGCAACAAGTGGGAATACAGGAATTTCATTATCAGCCTTAGGAGCATATTATAATCATCCAGTATATATTTTTATGCCAGACTGGGCAAGTGAAGAAAGAATTAAACTAATGAAACTGTATGGGACAAAAGTAAAACTAATATCAAAAGAAGAAGGAGGATTTCTAAGGTGTATAAAAGAAGCTAATAATTTATCTCAAGAAATAAATGGATTTTTAACAAAACAATTTGAAAATAAAGATAATATATTGGCACATTATGAAACAACAGGAAAAGAGATTATAGAACAATTACCAAGTAAAATAGGAGGATTTATTTCAGGAGTAGGGACAGGAGGAACTCTAATCGGAATAGGAAAAAGGTTAAAAGAACACTTGGATGATATAAAAATATGTGCATTAGAACCAGAAAAAATGCCTATAATATCTGGAGGAAAAATAATGGGTCAACATAAAATTGAGGGGATAGGAGATGATTTTGTCCCTGAGTTATATGACAAAAAATTAATTGATGATGTATTTTTAATTAATGATGAAGATGCAATTAATATGTCAAGAAAATTATCAAAAGAATTAGGATTAGGAGTAGGAATTTCTTCTGGTGCAAATTTAATTGGTGCTATAAAATTAGAAGAAAGAATAAAAAAAGAAGTAGTTATAGTATTTCCAGATGACAATAAAAAATACTTATCAACAGATTTAGCTCAAAATATGAGTAATTCAAGTGATTTATTATCAAATGATGTAGAATTATTAAATTATGAAGTGATATAGATAATATATAAATGTACTTGGAAAACTAATTTTAGTCTTGCTATTACTTGTTGTATATAAAAAAATGAAAAGCACTTGTATATTCAAACTAATTGTGATATAAATATATATGAAAATAAAGCTAAAAAGGAAGGGCGGAGTTTTTGTGGAAGAAGAATTTGAAAGAAATCAAAAGACAATTTTGATAGTTGATGATGAAGAACCAATAAGAGACATATTATCTCATAATTTAATAAAAGAGGGATATAGGGTAATAGAAGCAGGAGATGGAATAACTGCAGTTGAAATGGCAATAAGCGAACATCCTGATTTAGTATTATTAGATATAATGTTACCAAAATTAGATGGATTATCTGTATGTAAAAGAATAAAAAATTCAATGAATGTTCCAATATTAATGCTTACAGCCAAAGATGAAGAAATTGACAAAATTTTAGGATTAGAATTAGGTGCAGATGATTATATAACAAAGCCATTTAGTATAAGAGAGCTAATTGCTAGAGTTAAAGCTAATTTAAGAAAAGTTGAAGTTAATACAAATTCTAGAAATACTGAAAATGAATATATAATCAGTAAGAAAAAAGATAATAAAATAGTAGTGAATGATTTGTCATTAGACTTAGATAAATTTGAAGTAAAAGTAAGAGGAGAAATTATTGATTTAACAGTAAGAGAATTTGAAGTAATAAAATTTTTAGCTATGCAACCAGGTCAAGTAGTTACAAGAGAAACATTGCTTGAAAAAGTATGGGGATATGAATATTATGGAGATATAAGGACTGTTGATGTTACAGTAAGAAGAATTAGAGAAAAAATTGAAAAAGATACATCAACACCAAAAATACTAATAACAAAAAGAGGAGTAGGTTATTATATAGCTTCAAAGTAAGAAAAGTAGCAAATATACACAGAAAAAGAAGATATAAAAGATTATTCTATAAAGTAGTTATTATAGAATAGTCTTTTTATTATTGTATAGAGAAAATCAACTTTTATCTTGACCCTATATAGGATTTTTCTGTATACAACAAGCAAAAGTGACCTTTAAAAAGCCCCTCAGCTTTGCTTATGTAGCTTCGCTACTTTTCTTATAACTCAGAGGTAAAACAACCATAGATAGCTTCTGATTTTGTCGAATTGTGCGATGAAAAGTCAAGAAATATTATAAAAACATATTGACAATAGCTTTTTTTGAGACTATACTTTGAGTAAATTATATAATTTAAATCAATAGAAATTTCTATCAGTATAACTTTATTTTCATCCAAAAGTTATATTCCCCATCATTTAGTAAATAGATATCAAAAAAGGAGGTTTATATTTAGTGCACTAAAATAAAACTATGAATAGAAAATTTATATCAAAAAGTAATTATCTACTTCATAGAGTATTAAACTCTAAACAAGGAGTAGAAATATTAAAAGATTTTATAGAAAGTATATTAGAAATAGAAATAAAAGAAATATCTTTAAATCCATATTTAGAAAAAATAAAAAAGAAATTACCAGCAGAAGAAAATTTTGGAATAGCAGATGTAAGAATAAAAACAAATGAAGATGAAGAAATGAATATAGGAGTGCAATTCATTGATGGAGAGCACATATCAACAAAGATGTTACTATATTATGCACAAATTCATTTAAATCAAGTCTTATACGAGAATAGAAAAATAGCTAAAACAATTACAATAAATTTACTAGATTTTTATTACTCTAAAAAGAATACATATTTTAATAAGATTATTATTGACGAAAATAATGATAAATCAGAATTGGATTTAATAGAACTAGTTTCAATAGAATTACCTAAGTTTAAAGCAAAAGAAGAAAGCAAAATGAGCAAAAAAGAAGCATGGATAAGTTATTTTAAGGGAGAAAATATAAAATATGCCATAGAAAATTATGAAAAAATAGCTATGCTTGATAAATTATTAATTAAATATTGGGATGAGGAGGTGATTGAATAATGAATCACCTCCAAAATCAAAATATAGATAAATTAAGAAAATTAATATATGATAATGAAGATGATTTTGTTAGTATAATATCAGATATAACCAAAATAGAAATAGAGAAAGTAGATTCAATAGAACTTGTTAAATGTCCAAAAATAATAAAAGATGAAATATTTTTAATTTTAAAGTTAAGAGCTAAAATATATGATTATGTTGAAATAGAAATATATTTGAAAATAATAAACGAAAGTCAATTGGAAAAAACAATGAGTTACTATTGGATTTTAATTTATGAAGGAGAATTAAAAAAAGAAATAAATATAGGTTTAAATGAAAAAATTGTAAAGAATAAAATAAATATTCAAAAGATAAATGAGGAAATATTTACAGATACCTTTTTATTAACAATAGAAAGTAATAAAACGAATATATTAAAATATGGAGCATTGGTATATTTTACTGAATTTAATAAATATCTTATAAGTAAACAAAAGAAATTAACAAAAGAAGTTAGTAAAGAAAATATTTTATTTATAGGAATAAAATATAATAAAGGAATGAACAATTTTTCAATCAAAGTCCATTCCTAAGATAAAGTGTATAAAGTTTAATTCAATTTTTATTTGATAATCTTAATACAATAATTTTAATGATTTATATAGTAAATTAAATTGCTATACTATTAATTCAAGTTTTTTATAGTGATATTGGAGAGAGTACTTTTGTTATTAAAATTTTTAGTAGTTCTAAGTTTAAAATCATAATTCAACCATTTTTAGTTTTTATAAAACCTGTCAAATTAATGAGCATCAGTAAGTACAGGTTTTAAGTTAACGTTTATAACAGTTCCTTCAGGGACTAATTCATTAACAGCATAATCTTGTGTAGTAATTATTCCAGAGCCATAATAACTAATATTTAGATTTTTAGACCTTAATATACTTGTGGCTTGTGAAACAGTCATTCCAGATAAGTCAGGAACACTAACTGAGTTTTCAACAGTATGACCTTCACCATATAACATAATTATTGAATTTTTTTGTAAGCTAACTCCTGGTTTTGGAGTTTGATTTGTTACTAAAGTAGAATTTTCATCACCAGAAGAGGAAATCTTACAAGTAAATCCTGCATTAGTTAAAATCTTTTTAGCTTCTGTAATAGTTTTATTAGTTATATCTGGAACTGTAATTAAATTTTGAGAACTATTATCAGTATTAGTATTATCAGAAGGAACACCCATATAAGGAAGTATTTCTGATAACATTTGAGAAACCACTGGAGCAGCAACAGAACCACCTTGATATCCGTATTTTTTATTTTGAGGATTATATAAAGTTAATAAAACAACTACTTGTGTATCTTCAATAGGTGAAATTGCTACAAAAGATGATACATAACCACTATCCTCATTTCCTTCAACAGGCTCAGAAGTACCAGATTTTCCACCAATAGAATATCCTGAAACAGCAACATTTTTTCCTGTTCCATGCAGTACAACAGATTCCATCATAGATTTTACTTTATCAGTTGTGCTTTTTGAAAGTACTTGTCTAACTTCAGTTGGTTCAGTATTTGTGATTGCACCAGTATCAGTATTTTTTATTGATTTTACAATATTAGGTTTCATAAGAACACCATCATTAGCGATACTAGAAATAGCTGTAATTAGTTGTAAAGGCGTTACTTGGAATCTTTGTCCAAAAGAATAAGTCGCAAGTTCAACAGGTCCTACTTTTTCTAAGTCATGAAATATACTAGTTTGTTCACCATATAATCCAGAGTTAGTAGAATCAAATAAACCAAAAGCTTGGTAATATTTATATAAAGTAGGAGCACCTATTCTTGAAGCTAATTGCATAAATGCAGGGTTACAAGAATTTTCTAGAGCCTGAGTTAAAGTCTGTGAACCATGTGGGTCATATTTTCTCCAACATTTAATAGTTCTATCTTCAACTACTTCATAACCTTGACAATAGAAGTCATTAGGTTTATTAGGAGTTGTTATATTTTCTTCAAGAGCAACACTAGAAGTTATAATTTTAAATGTAGATCCAGGCTCATAACTATCAGAAACAGATTTATTTGCCCACATACGATATAAAGATTCATTTTTTTCTTCATCACTTAATGAATCATAAGTTTTAGCAAGAACTGTATTTGGAGTATATGGGGAATTTAAATCATAATCAGGATAATTAGCCATTCCAAGAATATTTCCACTTTTAGGATCCATAACGATTACATTTCCACCATTTGCACAATTATACTTTTCAACAGCTTGCTTAAGATATTTTTCAACAATAGACTGAATATTTAAGTCAATAGTAAGAGTAATATCACTTCCATTTTCTGCAGAAATGTAAGTTTCTTCAGTGTTTGGAATTTCATTTTGGTCACTAGCTTTATAACTTACTATTTTTCCAGGAGTTCCTTTCAAAATATTATCCCATTTAGCTTCAATTCCACTTAAACCTTGATTATCAGCACCACAAAAACCAATTACACTAGATGCCAAATTGTTGTAAGGATAATATCTTTTGGTATCTTCATCTATATTAATACCAACTGAGATTTTATTATCTTTCATCCAAGTTTTTAATTCTTCAACTTTATCTTTTTCTACTTTTTTTGCAATAGTTTCAACAGAGGATTTACTATTAACTTTTTCTAAAGTTTCATCATAATTTAAATCAAAGAGATCAGAAAGGCCTTTGGCAACAAGCTCTTTTTTTGCTTTAGTTTCTTCATCACTTTTTCCAGAAATTTTAGCAGGATTTATTGTTATAGTGTCAACTTGTGCACTTATTGCTAGAGCTTTACCTGTTGAATCATAAATGTTTCCTCTTTTAGGACTAAGTATTTGATTTATAGCTTGCTGCTGATATGCTAACTCTTTTAAGTGGTCGCTATCAATAAATTGTAAGTAACCTAATCTAACTAATAAAAGTATAAATATAATTAAAACACCTAAAAAAATATATTGTAGTTTTTTTGTACAAATTAGATTTTTACTGTTAAAATCTTTATTTAAGTTGATAATATTGTTATAATGAGTTTCTTGTTTTGAATTAATGTTACTATTAATTGTATCACTAGCAGTATCATTATAAGATTTTGGGCTAGAATTAAATTGATTGTTATTGATTTTATTTTTTGTTTTTTTAATTCTAATATCAGTCTTTGTGTTTTTTGACTTTTTATTATTTATATTTTTTGATTTTTGATTTTTTTTGCTTTTAATATTTTTTTTATCCATAAATCACGCCTCTTTTGTTAATTTTGCAATTACATTTTATATTAAAAATAGGGAAAAAGCAATAAAAATATAGTAATTTTTACTGCTTTTGTTACTAGACAATGTCTTTTGAAAATTAACCGCTGGAAATAGTTGATACTTATGATTTTTTTTGATTTTGACTACTTATTTCATTCAGAAAGAATTGGTAAGGCTTCATAATGCGCCTCTCTCACTCAGACCCTTTCATACTTCAAGTACCGTGAGCATTCCTCATTAGAAA
>OLOF01000621.1_pt1 | contig 12911 bp, 11 predicted proteins | sample 1643121 | NCBI WGS metagenome assembly OLOF01 (sample SAMEA3136677, study PRJEB25190) | human gut metagenome | biome: human gut; feature: human-associated habitat; material: faeces | place: Austria | collected 2013
GGGTCTCTGCATATGCTTCGCGGGCGGCGATGGCGGTGTCCTGCGCGGCGTTTGCTAGACGACGCAGGTAGTCATCATCGTCACGGCCTACTGCAAGTCGTTCGGACAATTCATTCAGATTTTGCAGGGCGGCGAGGAATGCCGCCCCGGTTCGATCATGCATCGAAGCCTCCTCCTCTCTGCTCTTTGGGTTCGAAAACGCGAAAATCATTACCGCCCATACCCATGCGGCAAACAACCGGGTAAAGAGGAACGAGAGCATGGTAAACGGTTGTGATTTTCGGGATTAAAATTCGTGCTTGACGGGCGTTTCCTTATGAAAGCAGCGTTTTTTTCAATTACCGCCCAATGCTGCGTTTTTTCAAAAGTGCACCTTTTCGGCGTTTTCGATTTCGGGAAGAAAAGGTGTACTTTCGAGCAAAATTACCGCCTTACTTTGCGGTATGGTATGTATTGAAATGCTTTGATTTGCCTGTGAGAAAATTGCTTAAATTAAAGAAGTCTATTCCTGTTCCTGTACAGAGAAAATGAATCTTGCGAGCAAATAAGATGCATTTTCTCTGTACAGGATGATTCGTTAGCGTCCCCAGAAGACAACCACCTCCTTCTGTGTTGTTCCAATCATTGGCTAAAACAGTTCACCATTCAGGTACGCGATCAATCTCTCTGTATACACCCTGACGTATCGTTGCTGGATGCCGATGTTTGCCCCGATCAGACAAAATGGCTCTCGACCTGCAGCGATCAACTTGGAAAGCTGCCGCTGGGAAACACCAAGCAGAGGTGCTGCAACGTCGAGGGGAATGTGATTGGGATATTGTTCTCGCAACCTTTGCACAAGTTCGCTATTCATTGTTTTCATCTCCTTTCTGCGCCCGACACCATTGTTCAAATGCCGCCTGATGTGTAGGAGATTGATAAAATTTAATCGCTGCATTCATAAAATCAGCGCATAAGAATTGGATGTCGGTATGTCGTATTTCGTCCAAATGAAGTCTGGTTACAATAGAATCACCTCCTTGTGTTGCCTGTTTGGTGATATTAAACCGTGAAATGGTAATTCGGCACCGAATGGTGCTGAATATGAATAAAGTATAAGATTGTTTCTTGCAGTTGTCAACCGTTCGGTTATAATTTTGTATCATAATACAAACGAACTTGATTTTGTTGACATGATGTGCTTTAATATGAATGTGAATAGCAAAAGAGGTGATAAAAATGCGCACTCCCAAAGTGGATTACAATACTGTTCCGCGCGTAGATTTGGAATATGTTCCGTTTGGTGACCGCTTGCGTGAGATCAGAAAAGAGCGGAATATGTCGCAAGATGAGTTTGCGCAGCTGCTAGGAACCTCCAAACAGGTGCTGAGCAGATACGAGACAGGTCAGCGTGCGCCCAAAATTACTCTTGTTCAGGCGTTTGCACAAAAGTTGAATGTTTCTACGGATTATCTGCTGGGTGATTCGGCGGAAGAAGCAGCGTTTAACTCCCTGTGTGATCGTGACCATCCGCCGTTTTACAAGATCTTCATTGATGTGACGGCACGCATGGGGCTGGACATTCCGGGGCTTGTGCGTGTGACCGGACTGACGGATAAGCAGATCCGAACCATTATTTTTCGACAGATGAAGGATGCGCCGCTGCGCACTGCGTTGTTGCTTTCGGATACGCTGAATGTGCCGCTGGAAGTGTGGACAGGTGATATGGCGTATCATCCCAAGCAGATTTCTGTGGAAGCGTACGAAGTGGCCCGCGCCTATGACCGAGCGTCCAAAAGGGATCGGGCTATCGCTCGCATGGCGTTAGACTTGGAACCGGCAAAGGATGTGAAGTTCTGATGAATGCGGTTGTTTATGCCCGTTATTCCAGCCATAAGCAAGGCGAGCAGTCCATTGAAGGACAACTCGCCGAGGCAAAGTGTTATGCGCTGGAGCATGGTTTGACAATCATTCATGAATATATTGACCGGGCGCAGACAGGACGAAATGATAACCGTGAACAGTTTCAATGTATGTTGGCAGATGCATCGAAACATATTTTTGACGCGTTGATTGTCTGGAAAACCGACCGTATCGGGCGCAATAAGGAAGAGATCGCGCTGAACAAATACCATTTGAAGAAAAATGGCATTAAGATATTTTATATTGCCGAAATGATTCCAGACACGCCGGAAGGAATTATTTTGGAAAGTGTGATTGAGGGCATGGCTGCCTACTACTCGGAGCAGCTTTCTCAAAATATCCGTCGCGGACAGCGGCGCAGTGCAGCAAAGGCACAGAGTACGGGCGGGAACCGGCCGCTCGGCTACATTACCGGACCAGACAAGCGGTTTCAGATCGACCTGGAAAATGCGCCTACGGTGCAAAAGGTGTTTGAGTTATATAGCAAAGGCTGGACAATGGCGGAAATCGTTGACTTCCTCAATGTACAGGGGAAGCGGACGCTGCGCGGCAGGCCGTTTACCCATAACAGCCTCCGGACTATGCTGAAAAACGAAAAGTATATCGGTGTTTACACATACAAGGATGAAATACGTATTGAAAACGCAATTCCTCCGATCATTGATAAAGAGACGTTTGACAAAGTGCAAGAGATGTTGAAATATAATAAGCGCGCACCGGCACATAAATGGAGCACGGTAGATTATCTGCTGACAGATAAATTGTTTTGCGGGAAGTGCGGCGCTATGATGGTCGGCGTCTCAGGAACCGGCCGATCTGGTGTGAAACACCATTATTACTATTGTACGGCGCGGCGTAAAAAGCTGTGTAACAAACGGCCTGTTCGCAAGGAGTGGATCGAGGGGCTTGTGCTGGATCATACCGTTGCATTGCTACGGGACGATGCGGTGCTTGCGTTTATCGCGGAACAAACATATCAGTATTACCTGAAACAGAATACGGATAATTCGTATACACAGTCGCTGCACACAGCACTGGATGACGTGAACAGGTCTATGGATAATTTGATCAAGGCGATGGAGGCAGGTGTTTTTAACAGCAGCATAAAACAGCGGATGGATGAATTGGATGAGCAGAAATGTGAACTCGAAGCTGCGCTGGCTGCGGCAAGGCTGAAGGAAGATTTGGGACTGACCAAAAAACATATCCAGTTCTTCCTGCATAGCTTCGCCAATATGGATTATGACGACCAAAATTGTAAAAAACGTCTGATAAAAACATTTGTCAATTCGGTGTATGTCTACGACGATAAGGTCGTATTGACGTTCAATTATTCCGGTGATGACCGAACAATAACATTGCAGGAAATTGACGCCGGATTACAGAATGGCGTTTGTCTGCCTCGTGCCGTGTTCCACCAAAACCAACACAAAACCGACGGTTTAGACCGTCGGTTTTGCTTTTATCTACAGCAAATAATATTTTTGTGAGAATGCGATTTTGCGTTGCAGCAATTTGCAGCCATTGACAGCCGCAAAATTCCATGGCATCGTTAAGCCACAGAGTCGAGAAGCATGGCATATGGCAGCATTACGAAGCGCGGCGACAAGTACCGCGTGTGCTTTGACTACGGCGTGGACTGCTGACGAACACACTGAACGCGGCGGAGCGGCAGGAGTACATCACGAAAAATCCGATGCGTGCGGTCTCGCCGCCGAATAAGCGTCAGCGCGAGGCAAAGTTTTACACGCCCGAACAGCTTGGTGTTCTGCTCGCCAAGGCTGTCGGAACGCGGCTCGAGTTGCCGATGTATATCTGTGCGTATCTCGGACTGCACCGCGGCGAGCTGTGCGGTCTGCGGTGGAGCGATGTTGACCTTGAACACCAGACCATCACGATTGAGAATACGCGCACGCAGGCTGGTAAAAGGAAATCGAGAAAGGCACGAAAACGGCGTCCTCTACGCGCACGCTGTACCTGCCGGATACACTGTGCGATATGCTGAAGGCGGCGAAGGGGCATCAGCAGGCGTGCAGGGCAACGTACAAGAACGCCTATGACGATAACGACTATGTGATTGTGATGGAGGACGGCAGGCCGTTCCGGCCGAATTATCTGTCTGTGCTTTACGAGACGTTTCGCGCGTCCTTCGACACCCGCTCGTTCCGGTGCGCGCCCGAGGAGTGCGAAGCGGTAGCGGAGAGGGTGTTTGAGAAGGTGCAGAGGTGAGGAACGCGACAGAGTATATCCTGATAAATCAGGATGTGCCGTATGCGCTGTTCTCCTGCGCGCAGGATGAATTTGGCGAGGAGAGTGCTATTCTTCGTGAGTGGTATACCGACCTGCGGCCAATCGGCCTGCAATCGCTCACGGCGTGGCTTGAGAAGCGCAGAGCTAACATATGGAGCTGCTTCTCGAGCAGTACGGCTGTGTCGGTCTGGAGGGCTTTCTGCGTGTGACGCATGCGCTGTCAGCGGCGTCAAGTAAAGTTCGCAAAAAGGCTCCTGAAAAATGAAGTTAAGCTGCGGTGGTCAGTGTGGCCGCAATGGATTCATGGCTTATGTAGGCTCTGGAAACAGACCAGTCCTCGGCATATTCCATGAGATACGTTGTCACCAGGCGAACATAGGAACTTTCATTTGGAAAGATTCCGACCACGCGAGTACGTCTGCGAATTTCACGATTCAATCTCTCAATCATGTTGGAAGATGAGATTTTTCGCGCGTCCAGCATGGGGAATGCATAAAAAGCCAGAGAATCTTCCAATCCGTCTTCAAGACACTGAACCGCTTTCGGAAAGCGCTTGGCATAGGAGTCCACATCGAGTGGGGGTGCGGTTCTAATGAGAACGCTAACCGTCTAATCCGGCGATGGTTTCCAAAAGGTACTGACTTCTCCAAAGTGACGGCAGCACAGATCGCTGCCTTGCAGGACTGGATCAATAACTATCCACGCAAGTTCTCAACTGTTCAATCTCCAATACAGTTTTTGGCAAGTTTACTATTGCAACTCAGCCATTTCATTTTTCGATGGGTTTCGCAGTCTCCCCTGTTTTTCTGCAATTTCAAAAAAGAGAACGGCAGTCGGGTTACGCTTGCGTTTGTTTCGTGAAATATTCGCAATTCACAGATACCGTACTGCTACATATGCCGCTGCTCTCCGCAACTCTTTTGTCTGGTGATCATGCACGGCGCCTGCGAATTATATTTATCAACACACTTTACCGTAGGGTGCGACGACTCGTCACACCGTTTGCAACTCATCTGCGCCTTGCCTAACCGCAGGGGCGCACCATGTGCGCCCGAGAACACGTTCGATATGGCGTTGCGTGGGAGCACAATGTGCTCCCCTACGATATAACATGTGCCAATCGTTCAATGCGGTGCGCCGAGTCGTCGCACCCTACGATATATGTAATATAAAACATGAAAAAGGGTAAACCATCGTTTCTCTTCACTCTCCGAAAACTCCTAACTCCTGTCTTTCATCTAATCCCCACTCCCGCAAACAAAAAGAGGAAGGCTCAACGCCTTCCCCTTTCAAACTTTCTATATTACTGCTCTCTAAAGTGCACCTCACCGGTCTCAGCGTCCATGCCCTCCACGATAGCGAGCGACTCGAGCTGATAGCCCAGATTGCGGATAATACGGCCGCCCTGCTGGAAACCCTTCTCCACGGCGATGCCGATGCCCTCGACCGTACCGCCGGCCTGTGCCACGATGGAGATCAGGCCCTGCAGCGCACAGCCGTTTGCCAGAAAATCGTCGATAACAAGCACATGGTCGTCCGGACCGAGGAACTTCTTAGAAACGATAACCTGATTCTTACACTTATGCGTAAAGGATTCGACCTCGGCAACATAAACCTCGCCGTCGATGTTGACACTCTGGGTCTTCTTTGCAAACACGACCGGAACGCCGAAATGACGTGCCACAATGCAGGCAATGCCAATACCGGATGCCTCAATGGTAACGATCTTGTTGATCGGCTTGTCCGCGAAACGGCGCTTGAACTCCTCGCCCATCTGATCAAACAGGTTAATATCCATCTGATGGTTCAGAAAGCTGTCTACCTTCAGAATGTTGCCTTCCTTAACAACGCCATCCTTGACAATTCGTTCCTCTAAAAAGTTCATGCTGCCACTCCCTGTTTTTTGCTTTATTTTCATCAGCTCTGCAATAGCTGCACTTAGTATTTTACCATTGTACTATACTTCGACAGGTTTTTCAATCATTCGTGTGGAAATTATTCCTCAATTTTCTCCACGTACTGCTGAATGATTTCCGCAACCTGCTCATGCGTGCCAACAGCATTGATAAACTCCAGCAGAGCATTTGCCGTCATGTGCTCGGGCAAATCCAGCGCGTGCAGAACGGCAGCGCGGCGTGCGGTGCTGTCCGGTCTGCCGGACAGTCCCCACTCGTAAAAATCCGCCTTGGTGATGACAGGATGCACCGGCATTTCGCTCTCGTCCTGCTGTGCAAAGGTTGCACCCGCTCGGCGGAGCGCGTCCAGAATCACCTGCGGACGCATGCCCTCCACGCCCAGCTTGCCCTCCTTGGAGCCGTGCCGCTTGCGGCGTTCCTTGCCCGCGATATCGGGCACATACGCCTGCTTGACGCAGCCCTTCGGCAGCGCGCCCTTGAGGTAATTGCGGATGACAAAGCCCGCACCGTCACTGTCGGTCAGCACAATGAGACCGCGCGTTTCCGCGATACGGCGCAGCAGCTTGAGCTGGTCTTTATTGTTAAAAATGCGGAATCCGCCGCTTTCAAGCACCACGGTGTCCACCACCTGCCGGACGGTGTTCACATCATACCGGCCCTCTACCAGAATTGCTTCCCTGATGCGCGTCATTTCTTTTCCCCCTTCAGCTCTGCCGCCATGGTGAGCAGCGTCAGCTCGATCTGCTTCTGTCGGTCTGCTGCGCCGCCCTTGAGTGCGGCATCGGTCTCCGCGCACAGCGACGCCGCCTTTCGCAGCCAGCTGAGCGGCACACGCCGTGCTGCATTCTGAATCTGCCTTGCGTAGTACGGCGATTTCGAGCCGATCATCTCCATCAGCTGTTTTTCGCCGCCGCGGTTCTCCGCGCACAACTTGGCAGCATACAGACGCTGGATGTGACGTGTGATGGCGGTGAAGATCATGACCTCGTTGTTCTTCTGCGCGAGCAGCTCCCCGACGAGTGCGACCGCCCGATCAAACCTGCCTGCGGTTACCGCGTCTGTCAGGTCGAACACGACTGCATCCAGCACCGGCGAGCATACCGCATCAATGTTATAGCGCTTGATAACGCCGGTCGTGGTGTGCGCGGCTGCCTTTTCCATCTCACCGGCGAGGTTGGTCATGGAATTGCCGCACAGGAAGATCATGTACGACGCATCTCCCGGTTCGATCATGCAGCCGAGCGCCTTTGCACGACGCTCGAGCCATGCCACCAGCTCCTGCTCCTCTGCGTGTGCGAACTCGGCAAAGCAGGCGTGCTTCTCGAGCGTTTTGTACAGCTTGGTGCGCTTGTCCGGCTTGCCGTCCAGCACGTCGTAGTAGAACACGAGGCAGACGTACTCCGGCAGATCACCAAGTACGCTCGGCAGCACGTCTGCGAAGCCGGCAGGCGGCTTGAACAGGTCGAAGTCCTTGACGATGATGAGCTTTTTATCTGCCATCGCGGGATAGCTGTCAATGGCTTCGGTCAGCATTTCCGGTGTCAGGCCCTTGCCTTCAAACTCAATAAGATTGAAATCCGCAAAGGTCTCGTCCACCACCTTCTGCCGCAGCTGCCGCAGATAGTATTCCTTCATGTAGCTTTCCTCGCCCGAAATGATGTACAGCGTGGCAAATTCGCCGTTTTTCAGGTCGCGGATCAGCTGTGATTTTCCGTTTGGTTTGGTTTCTCTTGCCGCCATGTGTTACTCCTTTTTGAACTGCCGTGCGATCTCGCCTTTCTTATAGGTGCTCTGCACGTCCAGTCCCTTGTGCGACCGCAGTCCCTTCTCCGAACTCGCCGCAATGATGATATGCTGTGCGCCTGCCGCTTCGGCGTACTGTGCCATGCTTTCGCCGCTGCTCAGATGGTTCGCGCTGAGCACCAGCTCCGCTGCGGCAGGCAGCGTGTTTTGTTCCAAATAGGCCGAAAGCTGCTTCTCGGTCGGACTGTGCAGGATGAGCACCTCGTCCGCTATGCTTACGGCCAGTTTTCCCTCGGTGATCGGGAAAAGCTCCACCGGCGCGATCGGATTTGTGAGCGTCACCGGCTCGCTTACCTCCTGCGCCTCACGCTCGTGCACGAAGAAAAGCAAATCGGCGTTGGTCCTGCGCTCCTGACAGCCTGCGGGCATGAGCAGTTCCCCAACCTCGACCGTTTCCATCAGCTCCGGCAGGTTGCGCGCATGTCCCTGATCGACCGCGGTCAGCACGACCGTATCCAGCCGCTTCAGACCATTCCAGCGCAGCCACTCGCGTACCTGACGCGCAGCGTTCCGGTAGCTGCCGCAGTCTATGAGCATCGCGTGTTCGGTGTCGCTCAGCAGAATGGCCTGACCGCTGCCGCACGGCAGATACGTCACCGTATACTGGCCGTTCTGGTGCTGCACCTCGGCAATACATAAGCCGATCAGCACCACCGCCAGACACGGCAGCACGGCTTTCCATTTGACGTGCTTTCCGGCAGTCAGCCACACGAGCAGCGCCGCGAACACGATGCCGAGCGCCGCCAGACCGAAGGTGTTGTTCGGGTGCAGCGTGCCGAAGCCGAGGTCCGCGATGATATTCGCTGACCAGAGCAGATAGCTTATGAGCGGACGCACCAGTCCGGCGAGCATCGGCACAAGCGCCGGACAGACGGCTGCTGCAACACACAGCACGAACCCGCCCACAAAGCAGAGCGAGGTCACGCCGACCGTCATCAGGTTGCTGATGGGCGACAGCACGGACACCGCGCCGAACGAGGTCAGCAGAATCGGTACTGTAAATATCGTAGCGCAAACCGTGCAGCTGAGTGCGCTCGTGATGACCGCAAGCGCCTTGCGCACGAGTTTCGGCGCACCGGCAAACGGCTTTTCGAGTGCATGCTGCAGCTTCCCTGCGAACAGGATAAGACCGAGCGTGGACGCGAATGAAAGCTGCAGGCCCACGCTTGCGATCGCGTACGGATTGACAAGCAGCAGAACAGCCAGTGCCATCAGCAGCGCGTTCAATCCGCCCGACCGGCGCCGGAGCAGAAATCCGCCTGCGGCCGTCAGGTACATCAGTGCCGCGCGCAGCACGGACGGCGTGGCTCCCGCGACCGGCACAAACAGCAGCACCAGCGGGATGGACACAACCGTTCCCCACCGTTTGCCGAGCAGCAGCGTGCAGAACCCGACGAGAAAGCCGATGTGCAGTCCGGAAACGGCTACCAAGTGGCTCAGACCCGCAATGCGGAACGCGGTCTGGTCGGTGTCGCTCAGATTTTTGCTGCCGCCGACCAGCAGTCCGGTCAGCAGTCCGGCTTCGCGTTCCGGAAGGGCACGCTGCACCGCATTTCGGCAGAACCGCGCGATCCTCTGCGGCGCAAAGCGCAGGCTGTCCCGTTTAGAGTCCAAGACCTCGAACTGCACCGCGTTGTGCTCCTCGTCGGTCGCATACGCGCCCGCGATATAGCAGCCCTCGGACGCCTGATACGCCGCACGGTCAAAGCCGCCGAGCGTGTCCGGCACATAAAGTGTGGCCATGACGCGTACCCTGTCTCCTGCCAGCAATGGCGGTTCGGTTTCCGGCAAGTAGCAACGCAGGCGAAACCGCCTGCCGTCTGCAGTCTCCGCCGAGAGCAGTACGCGCTGGTCGGTGTCGTACACCTCGGCATCCCGCAGGGCGGCTGCGGTGATCTCCTGCGCTTCGCCGGCTAAAGCACGAATGGGCACGACCCGCAAATCCCGGAACACGGCAAAGCCGGTCAGCGCAAGAGCGGCAGCCGCCAGCACAGCAAACACATTCAGCAGACACTTGCGGCGGCGCAGAAGCACAGCCGCAAGCACCAGAAGAAGCGCGATCGGCGCAATGATATGCAGCTGCACCGGCAGTTCCAGACAGACTGCCGCGTACAGTGCGGCAGCCATCGGCGGCACCAGATAAACCAGAGGGCGTTCTCGCATACGGGGTCACTCCCTTGCCTTTTCTACTATTATAGCAAAGACCGGAACGCGCCGCAACCGCAGACCGACTTACAGCGTATTTCTGCGGAACTGGGTCGGTGTTGCGCCGGTTTTCTCGGTGAAGGCTGTAATAAAGTTGACCTCACTGCGGTAGCCGACGCGGAACGCAATTTCCTTGACCGAAAGCGACGTGGACTGCAGCAGGGCCTTGGCCTCGTCGATCCGGTGCAGCATGATGTACTCGTGCGGGGAAAATCCGGTCGTGCTGCGGAACAGCCGCGAGAAATGCGACGGACTCAGGCTGACCGCGTCCGCTACCTTCTCCACGGACAACGGTTCAAACAGGTGTTCTCCGATATACTTGACCGCCTGTGCAATGGCATCGTTTTTCCGGTCGGGTCCCGCCTGCGCCGGAAACAGCAGCGCGCACAGGATTCGGTAGATGCGCTGCGAGCGGTCCAGCTCGGTCATGTCGCCGGTGCGCAAGCCGGAAATGATCTGTGCCAGCTCCTGCTCGATGCGTAAATCCGCCGGCGGCGTAAGCACCTGCCTGCCGCCGCGGAACGCGAGTATCTGCTCGAAAAATGCCGCCGCATTTGCGCCGTCAAAGTGAATCCAGAGCGCTTCCGCGTCGCCCTTGGTATAAAAATGATGCGGTCTGCGGCAGTCCACCAGTCCGATCTGTCCGCGCTCGGCGCAGTAGAGCTGGTCGGTCTCGAAGTACATCGTACCCGAGCGAACGTAGGTCAGAAAGAGATTCTTATGGCTTTCCAGATGGGCGATGTCGCAGCTGTCGAGAAAATTATACCGCGCATCGTAGTAATAATGTCCCACGCGGGTGACATAGTAAAACAGCCGCCGAGCCGTTGCGGACGGCGTTGAGAAAAATCGTTCCGAGCGCGACAGCACACCCGGCTCACTGAAAACCTTCACGGCATTCCCTCCTCTGCCTTCTATGATAGCACAAAATATGAATAGATTGCAGTATTTTGTTATTGCCAAATCAAAGAAAATTCGGTATGCTGTTAGCAGAAGTAAAAAAGCTAAGCCGGAACGATAGATATTGCGGTCTGTCTCATTTGGTCGGCTTTAGGTAACACCGCATAATTGAACAAGAGCGATTTGTGAGGAATTTTGCGTGCTGATTAGGCGCGGCTTTGCAGCAATACTTTGTGTATTGCAAAAAGTCGGAACGACATCAGCGCACAAAATTACCGCAAAGCGCCGCAGTTTAATTATGCGGTGTTGCCTCCACAAAAAGGGGTTGTTGTAATGATAAAGGAAAAGACATTTTATAAATCCTTTATGGTGCTGGCACTGTCGCTGGCGCTGCAGAACCTGCTCACCTACGGCGTAAACCTGATGGACACCATGATGCTCGGACGGTACAGTCAGGATGCCATGGGCGGCGTAAGCCTGTGCAATCAGGTGCAGTTTCTGCTGCAGATGCTGGTCGTCGGTGCAGGCGAGGGCGCGGTCGTTATGGGCTCGCAGTACTGGGGCAAAAACAAGCTGGAGCCGATCCCGCACATCATCGGTGTGGCTTTGCGCTTCGGCGGTTCACTGGCGGTGCTGATGTTCGGCATTGTGCTGTTCTTCCCTCACCAGCTGCTGTCGCTGCTGTCCAACTCGCCAACGGTCATCGCGGAAGGTGAAAAGTATTTCCAGATCATCTGCTTTACCTATATTATCTTTACAATAACCAATATTCTGGTCGCATCCCTCCGCTCGATCGGTGTAGTAAAGATCGGTTACATGATCTCGGGTTCGACGCTCATCATCAACGTGTGCCTGAACTACTGCCTGATCTACGGCCACTTCGGCTGTCCGGAGCTGGGCGTGCGCGGTGCGGCTATCGCAACGCTGGTTTCCCGCTGTGTGGAGCTGCTCATCGTTATCTACTACCTGAAGTTTAAGGAGCACAAGCTGAACCTGAGCCTGCGCAAGCTGGTTCACATCGACACCAGCTATGTGCAGGATTACATGCACGTTTCCCTGCCGGTGCTCATCAATCAGGCGCTCTGGGGCATCGCGCAGATGGTACAGACCGGTATCCTCGGCCATCTCGGCGGCGATGCCACGGCTGCCAACGCGATCGCGGTGCAGGTATATCAGGTTCTGTCGGTTGTCTGCTATGGCGCCGCGTCCGCATCCGGCATTGTGGTCGGCCGCACCATCGGCGAGGGCAACCAGCAGCGGCTGCGTCCGCTTGTACATACGCTGCAGGTCCTGTTCGTCTCCATCGGACTGTGCTCGGGTCTTTTGATCTTCCTTCTGCGCGTACCGATCCTTGCGCTGCTCGGCGGTACGCTCACCGAAACGGCGTACAAGTATTCCCTGCAGTTCATGCTGGTGCTCGCCATCACGACGGTCGGCACCTCGTACCAGATGGCGTGCGATAACGGCATCATCCGCGGCGGCGGCGACACCAAGTTCAGCGCCAAGATGAATATCATCAGCATGTGGCTTATCGTTGTGCCGTTCTCGGCAATGGCGGCTTTCTGGTGGAAGTTCCCGCCGGTTGTCGTGTTCTTCCTGCTCAAGTGGGATCAGCTGTATAAGATCATTCCCGTGGCTATCCGCCTGCACAGCTGGAAGTGGGTCAAGAAGGTGACTCGGCCGGATACCGCAGAAGGTTAAAATCGAATTTATCCTCTCTCTTTGGGGCTCGCTGCAAGGCGGGCTCCTTTTTCTGCACCGAGTTTCCGTGGCATACGAACTGCGTTAGCGTGTTCGCCCCCTGACGGGCGGCTCCTTTTTCTGCACCGGCGACCGAGGCACACGAACTGCCGCAGGCGGGTTCGCTCCTGACGGGCAGGGGATTTTCGCTGAACCTCAGCGGGGAGTTGCGCTGACGCCGCGCGGGCGCACAAGAGG
>OLOF01000626.1_pt1 | contig 12755 bp, 14 predicted proteins | sample 1643121 | NCBI WGS metagenome assembly OLOF01 (sample SAMEA3136677, study PRJEB25190) | human gut metagenome | biome: human gut; feature: human-associated habitat; material: faeces | place: Austria | collected 2013
ATTTTGGGTTGTTTGTTTTTTTCCCCTTTTTTCATCTTAATTTTAATTCCTTCTGGAAATTCTATTTCTAATGAATCTAATTTTGATTCTCCCATATCATCTATTAATTTTTTTATTTCTTTATATTCCATTTTTCTTTCCTCATACAATATAATTATAAATTTATAATAAATAAATTTATAATTATATTCTTTCTTTTTGTTTTTTAAAATTATTTAATATCTTGATATTAATACTTTGTTATTACAAGTATTTTATAATCATGTTTGTAATAACATACTAATTATTAATCTTCATATTTCTTTAATAAAATACTACTATTATGCCCACCAAATCCTAATGAATTTGATATTGCATATTTTATTTCTAGTTTTCTTCCTTGATTTGGAACTATATCTAAATCACATTCTTCATCAGGTACTTTGTAATTAATTGTTGCAGGAACAAATCCCTCTTTTATTGCTCTTGCACATACAATTGCTTCTACTCCACCTGCTGCTCCTAATAGGTGTCCTGTATGTCCTTTTGTAGAACTTACCATCACTTTTTTAGCATATTCTTCTCCTAATGCAGTTTTTATTGCTTGTGTTTCAAATGTATCATTTAGATGTGTTGATGTGCCATGTGCATTTATATATGTTATTTCTTCTGGTTTAGTTTTTGCTTCTTTCATAGCAATTTTCATAGCTCTTGCACCACCTTCTCCTCCTGGCGCTGGTGATGTTATATGATATGCATCTGAAGTCGCTCCATATCCTACTATTTCTGCATAAATTTTTGCCCCTCTTTTTTTAGCATGTTCTAATTCTTCTAAAATAATTATTCCAGCACCTTCTCCCATTACAAATCCACTTCTTTCTTTGTCAAATGGGATACTTGCTCTTGTTTTGTCTTCTGATTTTGTTAATGCTTTTATATTTGTAAATCCTGCTATGCTTAGAGGTGTTATTCCTGCTTCTGTTCCTCCTGCTAACACTACATCTTGGTATCCATGTTTTATCATTCTAAAACTTTCACCTATACAATGAGTTCCAGATGCACATGCTGTTACCATCGCCATAGATTCACCTTTTGCTCCTATGTCTATTGCTACATTTCCTGTTGCCATATTTAATATTCCCATAGGTATATACATTGGAGATACTCTATCAGGTCCTTTTTGCATACATTTTTCATGTTCGTTTTCTATTGTTTCAATTCCACCTATTCCTGAACCAACTATTACTCCAACTCTTTCCATATCTTCTTTTTCTTTATCTAATCCACTATCTTTCCATGCTTCTCTTGCTGCTACCATAGCATATTGTGAAAATTTGTCTAATCTTTTTGCTTCTCTTTTGTCAAAATATTTTTCTGCATCATATCCTTTTAATTCTGCTGCTAATTTTACTTTGAAATTTTCTGTATCAAAATATGTTATATTATCTATCCCACAATTTCCTTCTTTTATGCCTTTCCAAAATTCTTCTACATTATTTCCAATTGGAGTTAAAGCTCCTAATCCTGTTATAACAACTCTTCTTTCCATTGTTTTCTTTTTCCTTTCCTTTTCTTAATATTCGAATTAACACATTGTCATTCCGCCATCTACACTTATTACTTGACCTGTTATATATGAACTTTCTTCTGTACCTAAAAAATAAACTAAATTTGCAACTTCTTTTGCTTTTCCCATTCTTTTTAATGGTATTTGATTATATATGTTTTCTTTTAAATTATCTCCTAATACTGCTGTCATATCTGTTTCTATAAAACCTGGTGCAACTGCATTTGCTCTTATATTTCTTGATGCTAATTCTTTTGCTATACTTTTTGTAAATCCTATTATTCCTGCTTTTGATGCTGAATAGTTACATTGACCTGCATTTCCTACCACTCCGACAACAGAAGATAGATTTATTATGCTTCCTTGTCTTTTTTTCATCATATATTTAGATACTATTTTTGTTACTATATATGTTCCTTTTAAATTTACATCTATTACCTTACTAAATTCTTCTTCACTCATTCTCATTAATAAATTATCTTTTGTTATTCCTGCATTATTTACTAATACATCTATACTTTCAAATTCTTCTACTGCTTTTTTTACTAAATTTTCTATCTCTTCTGAATTTGTTACATCTGCTTTAAGTATTAGTGATTTTACCCCTTTTTCTTCAAATTCTTTTTTTAATCCTTCCACATCTGTTTTCTCTGAAACATAATTTGTTACTATATTATAGCCATTTTCTGCAAATTTTAAGGCAACTTCTTTTCCTATTCCTCTTGAACCACCTGTTATAAATATTGTTTTATTTTCTTTCATAAAATTTTTTCTCCTTTTTATCTATATCTAATTGGATTTTTTATTAAAAATATATTTATCTTATATATCACCTATTTTATATAATTAATAGTGATATTTTTATATATTCATGATTTTAAGTATCTAAATTTAATACTTTCTTCAAATTATATTGACTTTTCATATTCAAAATATTTTTCTAAATCTGCTACTGTGCTAATATTAAATGTCTTTGCAACTTTATTATCTTTTTTTACAAATGTAGTTAGTGTCTTTCCTGGACCTATTTCTACATATTCTCCTATATCTTCCTTATTCATTAGCTCAATTGCTTTATCAAATCTTACTGGACTTATTATATGATTTGCTAATATTTTGCATATATTATCATTTTCATTATAAAAAGTCCCATCAATATTCTTTATAACTTTTACTTTACCTTTATTAAATTTTACCTTTTCTAATTCTTTTTTATATTCTTGTTTTGCTTTTTCCAATTTTATTGTATGGAATGGTCCACTTGTTTTTAGTTTTACTACTCTCTTTGCACCTATTTCTCCTAATTTTTCCATTGCTTCATCTATTGCTGAGCTTTCTCCTGATATTACTGTTTGTACACTACAATTATAATTTGCTGGTACTATAAATTTCCCATTTTCCCTGATTTCCTTGCACACTTCTTCTATTTTCTTTGAGTCTAATCCTATTACTGCTGCCATTGAATATTCTTCTTTAGGTTGCAAATTTGCCATATAATATCCTCTTTGTTTTATTAGTTTTATGCCATCTTCAAAACTTATAATTCCTGAATATATTAATGCCCCATATTCTCCTAAGCTTAACCCTGTTGATATTTCTGCATTTACATTTTGAGATTTTAATACTTCTAAAATTGCTAAACTTGTTGTTAATATTGCTATTTGAGTATTTTCTGTTTTATTTAATTCTTCATCAGGTCCTTCAAAACATATCTTTTTTACATCTATTCCTGATATTCTTGATGCCTCATCATATATCTTTCTTGCTACTTCATATTTTTCATATATATCTTTTCCCATTCCTACTATTTGAGCTCCTTGCCCTGGAAATAAAAATGCTCTTTTCATTTTCTTTTTTTCCTTTCATTTTTATATTTTATGTCTAATATATTTTAATAAATTTTACTATTTTATTATCTTTGAATTAAAATTCTAATTATTTTCTTGCAGTTTAATATAATTTATATAAGCTTACTTATAGACATTTCGTTATTTATCTTTCTATATTTCAATTAAAATACTTCCTGTATTTAGTCCGCCTCCATAACCTAATAAAATTATTTTGTCACCTTTTTTCAGTAAATTATTTCCCATCATATCATCTATTGCAATTGGAATACTTGCGCAAAAAGTATTTCCTTTGTTTTGAATATTTATATACATTTTGTTTATATCAATATTTAATCTATTTGCTATTGAATTCATTATTTTTATATTTGATTGATGTGGTATTATATATTTTATATTTTCTATTGTTTCATTAGATTTTTCTAACAATTCATTTATATTTTCTATTGTTTTAGTTACTGCATATTTATATATTTCTTTTCCATTCATATATAATTTATCATCTGTTTTTGAAGTTAGAATTTTCTTTTCATCGATTTCTGAAGTTATATTTGATTCATATTTCTTATTCTCATTTAGACTTTTACCAATTAAAATTACACCTGCTCCGTCTGATAAAACTACTCTAGTTGCTACATCTTCTTCTTTTAGATTTTTTGATAAAACATCTACTCCAATTACTAATGCTTTTTTTATAGAATCATCTTGTAAATACAACCTTGCAATATCTAATGCATTTATATATCCACTACAACCAGCTAAAATATCTAAACATATGCATCTTTCTATTTCTAATTTTTTTTGAATATAGTTTGATATTCCCGGCATTAATAAATTTGTTGATGTTGTTGCTGTTATTATAAGTCCTATATCTTCTTTTTTTATGTCTTTTGTAAAAATTTTCTTAGTTGCTTTATATGCAATATCTTCTATTTTTTCTTGACTTGCATAATATCTATTTTCTATTCCTGTTCTTTTTTGAATATATCCTTCTTCTAAGTTTAATTTTTTTTCTAATTGTGAGTTTGTAATTTTTTCTTTTGGTAGATATATTCCAGTTTGAATTATTTCTATACTATTCAAGCTTTTTCTCCTTACATTAAATTCGTTTATCTTAAATCTCCAACTATAAATTTAGGATAATTATACTAATTTATTTACTATAATAACTAATTTGATATTTTTAATAATTTTTATTATTGTATTTATACATTATTTTTTTATTTTTTTCTATTGGTCCAAATGGTCAATTCAAATAATTTTATATTCATATTTCTATGACATAAAATGTCAATACAATTTAAAATTTTTTTATGCAATAATTAAACCAAGTTATATTTAAGGTGATTTTATGATTAAAGAAAAAAGAAAGGAAAAAAACTATACTCAAGAAAAAATGTCTGAAATACTTGGTATTAGCCTTAGACAATATGTGCGAATAGATAATGAAGAAGATTTGCCTAGGCGTGATGTATTGCGTAATTTAATTATAGAATTGGAATTAAATGATACTGAATTAGGGGAATACATAAGAACAATGGCTAATAAAATTGCATAAATAAGAAAAGTAGCGAAGCTACACTAGAAAGGCTATCGTGGGTCTTTTTAAAGGTAACTTTTATTTGTTGTATACGAAAAAATCTTATATATGGTCAAGATAAAAGTTGATTTTTCCTATACAATAAAAAATATCGAAAATTCACTTGTAAAATTTTCGATATTTTTTTATAAAAATTTATACTCTATTTCATTTTACATCCCTTCAAATGTCGGATAACCATTTTCTCCTTCTTTCCATCTCAGCCAATTGCTTGTATCTGCACCAGTAGAATTATTTTCTATTTCCTTATTTAATAATTCTACTAATGTACTACTTGTTCCATCTTGGTTATCTATTTTTTCTTTTCCTTGAATTTGATTTGTTGTTAATTTTGTTGCATATTCTTCTTTAGTGCCACCCACACTTCTATCACTTTTAGATCCATCATAATAACAATTAGTTATAGTTGATTTATATTGTCCATACCAAAATCCTCCTTGAATTCCTCCGGAAAATGGAGTTATATATGAATATTTTGCTCTTGTTTCTCCTATGTTATAACAATTTGTGATATTGGTACTATCCACATTAATTGATGACCCTAAAATCCCACTAGCAGCATTATAAGTATTGTTTACTTCATTTACTATTTTTCCTACATTGTAACAATTTGCTATAACTAGCTCTAAAGATGCATTTCCTAAAATTCCTCCTACTGAAACATATGGTTGAAGAAGTTTTGAAGGTTTTAATATTAAAATTCCTTCATTATAGCTGTTTATGATTTTTATTTTCACTTTTGACTCAATTTTTCCTATAATTCCTCCAATATATCCGCTACCAATTATATTTGCTGTATTTCTACATTAATTTATCTCTATATTACTATTATTTGCTACTGACCCAATTATTCCTCCAGTATTTGTAATAAATGGTTTATATTCTCCTATTTCTCCACTATATTCTAAATTATAAAAATAACATTTTCCAGATATATGAGCAGCAATTCCACCAATATTACTAACAGAAAAAATTTCTCCATGTACTATTAGATTTTTTATTGTCGCATTAGATACTTCTTTAAATAAACCTGCATTTGCTTCGCTTGAATTTATATATAAATTATTAATTTTTTTATTTTGTCCATCAAAGTTTCCTTTAAATATATTTACAGGCTTAACTCCGGTACCTGTTGTTAACTCTTCCATTAACTCATTAGTTTTCCCATCATTATTCATATCACCATATTTAGTTGTTCGATAATCCTCATATGCTAATTCTGATAAAAAATCTAAATTTCTCGTCAGTATTATTTCTTTTCCTGTAAAATCATCTGTTTCAGATTTATTTGAAAAATCTATCCAATCTTCGATACAATTTATTTGATACGGTTTTTCTTTACTTCCATCTAAAGTATTTCCTTTGGTTATATCTCCAGCTTTATTATCTTCTGCTACCTCTATTTCAATTGGTCCTTCTACTTCTTTGCCATATTTTATTTTATAATTTCTATTTGTATCTAAAAAAGTTACTATATAGCTATCTTTTCCATCTCTTATTACTTTTGTTTTATTTGTTCCTTCCATACTATCTAATTCATTTTGTAAACCTTCTTTTGTATTTCTTTTGCCATCATTAGATATTAAATCTGCATTTTGAGATAATTTAACAATTTCTTTTTCCTCTCCAATTTTTGTTTTTTCTTTTGAAGTTTTTGTATTTTCTAATATTCCATTATCTCCTGTTAGCACTACTATGCTTACTCCTGCTAATATTAGTAATACCAATATGGTTATCACCAAAACTATAAGAGTTATTCCATTTTGCATATTATCTTTTTTTATACTCATTTATTTTCCGCCTTTCTTTTTTTATGTCAATTTCCACATAAAAAAGACAACAATAAAAACCTTATAATATAGGCTTTTATCATTGTCTTTTATTTATAATGTTTTTTTATTTATTAATAAAGATATTGTGTGTGTGTGTGTGTGTGTGTGTGTACTCTCGCAAGGGTTTTAGCCATTTCTAAATTCATAATATACTCCTCTTTTGTTTGTTATTATATTAAAATATTATCTTATTAACATTCATTTGTCAAGTATTTTTTCTATTTTATCAATTAGTCAAACTAATATTTAATAATTATATTTTAACTAAAAAGTTTCTTATTTGAAATATGTATATTATCAATATTTGCATTCAATTCCCTAGAAATAATATTTTGAATTTGAGCAACTTGTTCTTTTATTAATTCTTGCTCCGAACCTATTATAACACTTATACTTTCTCCATTAACAAATACAATATTATTATTAAAACCTTTTGTAGATATTAAATTTTCACATACCATTATACTATTTTTAATTTCGTTGATTTTTTTTATTTCTTCAGTGGCGCTTTGTTTCTGAGTTTCTAAAGAATTGCTACTATTTAGAACATTTTCATATGTTTCTAGCATTTGTGAATACATCTTATCTCTTTCAAGTTTTGATTTCACAAAATAATCACCGGCTTCTTTTGTATTTGCCCCACTTGTTTGAACTGTTGTATTTTCCTTTGTTGCATTTTCATTATTAGTATTATCTTCTGTCTTCTCTATATTCTTTTCTTGTATACTATTTTCTGCATTATTTTGATTTTTACCCTCTTCTTCCTTTCTTTCATTATTCTCTGCACTACCTGTAACAACATCATCACTATTAGCTAACTTAGCATCTCCAATATCTGCTATTTGCATATCATCTGATTCCATTTGCAAGCTTGTTTCTAATGCTTGTTCATTATTTGTAGTAAAGTTTAGATATCCAGCAACTACTAACATTAATGCAATCACATATACTACTACTTGATTTTTCTTTAATAATTTTTTCATAAAACTTTTAATGATACATTTTAAATATATCATTTTCTCCTTGTATAATATATTTAGGTTTTTAATAAAGGATTTACCTATAACCCAGTTCCAGCGGCTAATTTAAAACCATTTTCAATTCATCTCAAACACCTGTATCTTATGAGTAGCTAACCCAGTTACTGCCTCAACTGCTTGAATTATACTTGTTTTTATATTTACATCACTTGCCCCCTTTGCCGTAATTATTGCTCCTTGTACTTTTGGTTCTACTATTTTTTTAGTTATTGGTACTTTTTCTCCATTTTCTTCTTTATATATTATTTCTTTTTGCGAATCTTGTTCTTGAATTTTTCTTATTCCTCCTTGAGTATCTGTTTCTTCTGTATTACTATTTTTTGATGCTTCATTGTACATTGGTACAACTTCACTAGATTCAGAATAATTGATAAAAACTTTTACTTCTCCCACTCCTTGTATCCTAGATAATATTGTTTCTAAATTTTTTTCTAGTTCTTTACTTGTATTGCTAGATGTTTCTATTGTTGTATTATTCATATTCTGAGCTAATTGTTTTGAATTTTGACTATTTTCATCTTGTTTATTTTTTTTACTATTTCCATTCCAAATTGCATTTATTGCTACAACTGTTATTATGAGTATTACTACTAAAAATACCAAATTTTCTATTTTCTTTTTGTTATTTCCTTCTTGTTTTTCCTCTTCTGTATTTATTAATTTTTATTTCCAAGCATTTTTCCTTCACCCCATACTCTTCCATTAAAAATTTTTTTATCTTTTGTTTATCTTCATTTGTGATTTTTTCACTTTTATTACTTTTTTCTCTTTCAACAATATTGGTATTTATTGGTCGTATTTTTTGTATCTCTTCTACTACTTTATTTTCTAATGTTAATTTATCATTAACTTTATTACTTTCATTCTTTTTTACTTGCAATTTAATTTTTGAAATTTCTGAATTTTCCTCACTATCATTTAATTTTGCTTCTACTTCACAATTTAATATGTCATAACCTTGTTCTTTTACTTTTTTACTTATATCTTTTTCTAATTTATCTATATATAGTTCTTCTATTCTTTTATCCATCGATGTTTGTGTCGTTTTTTCTGAAGTTGATAAATAATTATTATATTTCTCTATTTCAAAATTGCTTACATCTATTGTTTGTTTATTTTTTATAAATGGAGATATTATTGTAAATAAAATATATACTCCCATTACCATTCTTATATATTTTTTTGTTTTATTATTTGGCAATATCATTTCTAATATCGAAACAACTACAATCGCCAATCCTAATCCCTTCGCCCAAGAACTTAAAAACTCAATCATAAACTCCCCTCTATCTATACATCATTCCTGTGTTTGATATCTTTACTACTAAAGCTGTTCCAATAATTAATAATACTGATATTGTTGTTAATATTGCTAAAAATATTTTAAATATATCTCCTACTTGCTCTATTAAACTAACAATATTTTTATCAGCTATTGGTTCACATATACCTGCTAATAATTTATATGTAATTGTTAAAATTGCTAATTTTAAAATTGGAGCAATACATATAGCTATTACTACTATAACTCCTATTAGTCCAACTGCATTTTTCAAAATAATTCCACATCCTAAAACAGTATCAACTGCATCTCCTAGTATTTTTCCAACTACTGGAATTGCTGTGCTAACTACTGCTTTTGTTGTCTTAGCAGTTATTCCATCTACACTACTAGACAATGTACCTTCAAGCGAAACTACTCCTACAAATATTGTTAATACTATTCCTAAAAACCATATTATGCTTGACTGAAAAAACTTAGATAGTTTTCCAATTTGAAAGTTGTTAGATATTTTAGAAATAACTACTAATCCTGCAAAAATTAATACTCCTGGTATTATTATTGTTTGTATTATATTTCCTATAAAATTAATCATAAATAATATTATAGGCTCTAAAACTCCACTTGTTGCTATGCTACCTGTATACAACATCAATGCTATTAATAATGGTACTAATAAATTCATAAATCCAACTAAATTATTAGTAGTATCTTGTACTAATTTTACTATTCCAGAAAAACTAGACATTATTATAGTTACTATTAATATATATTGAACATAATAAATTAGTTTCGATATACTTTCATTTTCTAAACTTTCACTAATTGCCTTTAAAATGCTATGTATAACTATTATTACTAATATACTTCCTACTGCTTTTATACTGTCGACAAATTCTTGTCCAAGTAAACTTAAAATTTTTTTAAAAATTGAACTGTTATCAACTTCTCCTTTTATTGCACTATTAAAAAAATCATTTAACTCATTCTCATCAAAAAAATCATTTGTATATTCTTTAGCACTATCAATAAACTCTCCTACCCCAAATTCTTCTTGTTGCTCTAGCATTGTTTCTTTATTACTTTCATCTTTTGTATCAGAGGCATTTGAAATTGGCATAGTTATAAATAAGATTAAAATTGTAATTATATTTATTAAAATTTTCAAATCTTACACCCCTTATTAAGTCTTATGGTAATATTTTCAATATTATTTCTAATAATGTTGATATTATTGGAATTGACATTGATATTATAATAATTTTACTTCCTAATTCTACTTTACTTGCAATAGCTGCTTCTCCTGAGTCTTTACAAATACTAACTGCAAATTCTGATAAAAATGCTATTCCTGTTATTTTTAATAATATTGATAGAAATTGGCTATTAATTGAAGCCTTATCAGCAATGGATTGTATTAACTTTACTATTCCTGTTAATTCGTCTATTACTAAAAATAGAATTAAAGCTCCTGCTATTAAACTTACATAAAGTACAAATTCTGGTTTATATTGTTTTAATAAAATAATTATTATTAAAGCAATTAAAGCAATTCCTATTATTTTTATAATTTCCATAGATTAATCTTCCTTGTTAATAAAAACTAAATTATATTTTCTTTTTATCTCTAATAAATTTTACTGTATTTATTAATGTGCAATTTATTTTCTATCTAAATATATTTATCTTTAATTTATATCAATAATAAATAAATTAGAGTTATTTAAATTTAAAGATTAAAGATTGTCCTTACTGTATCAAATAATCCACTAATTTCTTTTATTACCATTGTTAATACTATAACTAGTCCAGCTAAGGTAGTCATCATTGCTTGGTCTTCTCTTCCAGCTCTTACTAACACTTGATGTAATACTGCTACTAATATTCCTATTGCAGCTATTTTGAATAATAAATTTATATCCATTTTCATATCATCCTTCCTTTTTTTCATCCTACATTTTAATAACAAATTTGTAAAAGTTATATTAGTTATCTTTTTTCGTATTTTTTCCTTTTGAAATATTTTATTTATATTAAAACAATTATAATTGTCATTCCTACTATTGTTCCAAGTCTACTATATAATTTTTCATTTTTGTTTTTTTCTTCTCTTGCTTGTCTTATTTGATTTTCTAAAAATTCTCCGAGTTATTTCTATTTGACTTATTTGCCCCTCTACATCAGTTTGTCCTAACATTTTTGATAACATTGATATAGCATGAATATCTTCTTCATTTAAGTTTGTTTCTACTTCTTCAATAGTTTCTTGCCACGATTCTTCTGCTGATAGTTCATTCATTTTATACCTTGCTTTTGCAAATATTTTACTTATATTAGGAATACTATTCTTTGCTATATCATTAAAAATATCCGAAATTGGCTCATATGTAAATTTTATCTTAGATTTAAAAATATTTAGTGCATTTTGCATTTCTTCTAATTCTTCTAATCTATATGTATATTTTTTTGATAAGAATTTTCCTATTAGTGTTGATGATATGAATATAATAACTAACATCATGTATTTTATCATTTGCATTTCAAGTTCATTCCTTTCCTCTTTCGTTTTTAGATACACTTAAATTTCTTCTTATATATTGTATTCATCAAAAAAAATTTTAGAACTTTTATATAAATATTATTTTCTCAATTTTATTTTCTTCTATTAATTTATTTATCTGATTATTAGATTTAACATCATCTAATGTTCTGCCATGCATTGTAAAAATACCTTTTACTCCAGAAATAATTGCTTCTTGTATTGCTTCAACATCTTCTTTTGAACCAATTTCATCACAAGCAATAATTTCTGGTGCCATTGTTCGTATTAATATTTTTATTCCTTTTGCCTTTGAAATATTTTCTATGATATCTGTTCTTATTCCTATATCATTTTGTGGAACACCTTTATACATAGCTGCAATTTCTCCTCTTTCATCAACTACTCCACAAGTTCTTCCTTTAAAATTAATTTCATCTATTCCATTACTTAAATTTCTTATTAAATCTCTTAAAATTGTTGTTTTTCCTCGTCCTGGTGGAGAAACAATTAATGTATTATAGATATCTTGATTTTTTTCATCTATAACTTGTCCAATTATTTTGTTACTACAATTTAAAACTTGTCTTGCTATTCTAAAATTCAAGCTAGTTATATATTTTATATTTATAATCTTTTCATTTTCTACCACTGCACTTCCTGTTATTCCTATTCTATGTCCTCCTTTTATTGTTATATATCCATTACATATTTGATTCTTATATGCATAAATTGAATTCTCACAAATTTTTTCTAATATTTGTAATATTTCTGTTTGATTTACTATATATTCTATTAATATATCTAAATTTTGTAATTTTAAAATTATTGGTCTACCTACTCTTATACGAATTTCTTGAATTTGTTCTGCTAATTTTTCATTTTGCTTTATTGCTTTATGTAATAAACTTGAAATATTGATTGGGAAATATCTAATTATTTCTTCTATTCTAATCCCCTCCTTTAACAACTTATACTCTCAAAACCAATACCAGTTAATGACCAATGTTTTTTATTGTAGAGTAGCTGGAACTGGGTGTTAATTATAATTTTTTAGGATTTTGGACGT
>OLOF01000637.1_pt1 | contig 12470 bp, 7 predicted proteins | sample 1643121 | NCBI WGS metagenome assembly OLOF01 (sample SAMEA3136677, study PRJEB25190) | human gut metagenome | biome: human gut; feature: human-associated habitat; material: faeces | place: Austria | collected 2013
GGCCCGTCGATGCTTTCGAAATTGTCATGGGTGCCGTTTCGCGCCCAATAAACCGGCGGCCCCGCCTCGCGCTACACTCCCTGCAGGCAGGTGTCCATCGCGTAGCGCAGCACGTCGGAGCGGTTGACGGTGCCCACGATCGCGCCGTCGCGCACCACCGGCACTTTCTTCAAACGGCGCGTGGCCAACAGGTTGCACACCTCTTCCAGCGACGATCCGGCCTCGATGGCCACCAGCTTGTCGGTGGCGATCGCGCTCACCGGAAGCTCGATGAGCTCGCGCAGGCGCTCGTCGAACGTCTGGCTGTTGGCGGCTTCCACCAGCGAATACGATCCCGTGATCAGCGGATGCTTGTCGGCCAGGTAGCGCATCACGTCGCCGTCGGACACGAAGCCCGCCGGATGCCCCTGCTCGTCCACCAGCGGCAACCCGCCGACCCTCAAATCCACGAACGCGCGCATCGCCTCGCGCACCGGCGTGGCGGCCGGCAGCGTGTAGGGGTCAGCCTCCATGATGGACGCAAGCACCGACAGCGCCTGGGGCTGCGCCGCGCGTTCCACGGCCTGCACGGCCGCACGCTTCCGCGCCGCGCGAGCATACGCCAGCGACAAAGCGAACCCAACGACGCCGATGGCCGCGGCCACCACCATCGCAAGCGCGAACCCGTCCGCGGTCGCCTGCGCCGCAGAAGCGCCCCCGGCCGCAGCGCCCGCTTGCCCCGACGACATGATGCCGATATACAACGATGGCCCGATGCATGCAGCGATCTGCACGAACGTGGTCATGAGCGCTACGCCGAACGGGTTCTGCTGAGGCGGCAGCGCCCGCAGGCCTGCCGTCTGCGAAGGCGAGAAGATGAAGCCCACCGCCACGTACATCACCAGCATGGCGACGAACACCGCCGGCACGGACAGCTGCGGCGCAACCGCCACCAACGCGATGAAGCCGATGGCGATGCCGCCGAAGCCCAGAGGCAGCAAGGGCCATTCGCCTCGTTTGTCCATGATGCGGCCGCCCAGCAGCGTGGCGCCCGCGTTCGCCAGCACGGGAACGAGGATCACCAGACCAGCGGCGAAGGCGGTCATGCCCGCCGCGCCTTCGAAGTACAGCGGCAGCAGCACGCTCATCGAGAACATGCTCATCATCGCGATGGTCACCAGAATGAGCGCCGGCCAGAACGCGCGATTCTTCATCGGCGCCAAATCGATGAGCGGATGCGCGCATCGCAGCTGGCGCACCACGAACACTGCAACCATGGCCGCCGCCAGCACAAGGGCGGCAGCAGCCAGAACACCGTCGGTGGTCAGCTGCGTCAAACCGAACGACAACACGGTCAGCGCCACGGCGGAAAGGAGCACCGACAGCACGTCGAGATGCGCTTCGTGCGTTTCGAGGTTCTTCATGTAGAAGAAGCCGAGCGCGGTCAGCACCGCCATCGCCACGATGGGCACGACGAAAATGCTGTGCCATCCGAACGCCGTCACCAGCGCGCCGCACACCACCGGGGCGAACGCGGGACCGAACGTGATCATGCAGCCGCCGACGGACAGGTACGTGCCCAGCTTGTTCTTCGGCGTGACCACGAGGATGGTGTTCATCATAAGCGGGATGAAGATGCCCGTGCCCACCGCCTGCACGAGGCGCGCGACCAGCAGCAGCTCGAAGCTGGGAGCGACGAGCCCCATAGCGGAGCCGACGATGCTCAAGCCGGCCGCGCCGAAGAACAGCGTGCGCACATGGAAGCGCCGATAGAGAAACGCCATGCACGTGACCACGACGGTGGCCACGATCATATAGCCGGTGACCAGCCACTGAGCCGTCACGGAATCGACGCCGTACTCCGCCATGATGGACACGAGCGCCATGTTGACGAGGTTCTCGTTGAACCCCGCAATGAACGCGCTGCCGTACAAGACGGACAGCAGCAGCACAAGAGGTTTCCCTTGCATAAAGGAATCGTCCTTTCGTCTTCGGTTGTCTTGATTGGCCCCATCGAACCTACCAGCGCAGAAGGCGCCTTTCGGGGAAACGAGACACGCCGGGCGCGCTGAAGCGCGCCGCGGCATCTTCGATTCTAGCGAATCTCAAGCATTCTCGTAAGTGTTGTTTTCATGATCGCGCAAGCAAGCGAGCCGAAGCGGCCGCAGACAGAGAGCCGGCAGCACCCGTCACTCGGCCAACTCGCAGCGAACGGTCTTCATCCCAGACCAGAATCGCGAGCAGGAGCGCTTGCCGTCCATCTTGACCGAAAACAGCGCCGAATCCGCTTTCTGATATAAGTCGTCGAACGAGAAGCCCTCCTGCGGAACCAGCACGTAACCGGCCGACGCCGAGAACAGGAACGTTCGACCGTCCTCAACGCGTTCGACCTCCATGGCACGCAGCGCAGAGGCGATCCTATCCTCCAACGCTCCCTCGTCCACGTCCTCGCACCACACCAGGAACTCGTCCCCACCCATACGGCAGACGACGTCGCCAGGGAACGACTCCTTCAGAGCCTCGGCCACATGCACGATAACCTGATCGCCGTACGCGTGCCCGAACACGTCGTTGGCCAGCTTGAAGGAGTCCAGATCCAACATGATCAGCGCACACGAAGCATCGCCCAGCTCGCCCGCCTCGACCGCGCGTAGGCGCTCCTCTATCTTCGGGATGGCCGCCTGGCGGTTATGCAACCCGGTCAACGCATCGGTCTTCGCCATCTTGAGCAGCTGGAAGCTCTGTTCTCGCAGCTGCCGCAACGCCTCGGAGTTCGCTTTGTTCTGCAAGGATTCGTTTCTGCGATCGGTCATGTCAAGGTAGTATCCCACCGCACGGACAGGCCGATCCTGCTCGTCGCGCACCGTCTCGCACGAGACTTCGATCCACAAGGGCGCCTCGCCTTCGAACGTGAACGGGATCTCAAACACCGAGCGCTGTCGATCGCGAGCAGTGCGCACGCCCCGAAACGAGTCCCTGAACGCCTGCTGGTAGTCGGGCGGCACGAAGCGGAACTCCATAGTCTCGGGGTCGAACCCGTCCACGACCAGCATATCGTCCTCGAAGCGGCTCAGACCTGCGAATATACGATCCATAAGCTCGCTGCGCGAGAGCACCAAGCGATTGCTGTTGATGTCCCAGTCCCAGCTTTGGACGCCGGCTTGATCCAGAACCCCCTCCAGCTTTCGCTTGGTGAGCCACAGCTCCTGTTGCTGGTTCTTCATAGAAGACACATCGGTGACCAAACACAACGCCATACGCTCAAAGGACTCGAGGCCCACGCGGCGAGCCTCAATGTGCATCCAGACGTTCTCGCGCCCGGGAAAGCGCGGTCGATCCACAATCGCCAAGCTCTCGCCTCGATCGATCTTGTCGACAATCTCGTCGACCAGGCGCCCGCCCCCGTCTCCGCTCGGAAGGTACAGCTGGCCGCGAATGATATCCTCGTACTGCTCGGGCGAGAGCCCGTACTTCTTCGACGCACCGCACGCCACCACGTTCACGCGGACGTCCTCTTTGTCGGACCATGACAGCAGCACGATGTCGCTCGAGGTGTGCTCGATCAGCATGCTCATCATGTCGCGCAGCTCCACGGTTTCCGTCACGTCCACTACGACGCCCTGCAGGAACGAGGTGTCATCGTATTCCAAGAAACGGCTCTGGTCGATCACCCAGCGCCAGCCGTCCTTGGCTCTCATGCGGTACTCCAACGGATCCGACCCCGCAGTGCCCTCCCTGAGCGCGGTCACGCCTTTGGCCACGCTGTCGCGGTCGTCCGGGTGCACCATGAGCATGTACTTGTCGTCGAACAGCTCCTTTATCTCTTCGCGCGTGTAGCCGAACATGTCCAGAAAGCGGTCGCTCATGTACAGGAAATCGCACCCGGGAGCGTCGAGGCAGCGATGATAGCCACCGGGCATATCTTCATTCAGGAATGCAAGCTCTTCGTTTTGACTGATCAACAATTTGTTTCGCTCGGCAAGCTGCTGTTGCACTGCCATGACTTCGGTGATGTCGGTGCAAGCGCTCACGATGGCAAGCCTGCCGTCTTCCGCTTCGACCACCCGGCCTTTGTCGAGCGTCCAGAACCACGTCCCGTCCTTGCGAGCCATGCGGTACGTGGTAGTGTACTCGAGCCCCACGTAATACTCGGGCCCGATGTCGAGCGCAACCGAGGCCAGATCGTCCGGATGTATGGTGTTTCCCACGCGCCAATCGATGCCCGCAGCCAGTTCCTCGTACGTGTCGTAACCCAGAAGCTCCACCATAGCAGCGTTGGCGAAGTACAGCGGGAACTCTGGCTCGCAGTATCCTCCGATCATGCCTCCGGGCGAAAGCTCGGCGGAAAGCGCCAGGGCGGTTCGCCGGTTCTCTTCCCCCAACGCTACGAGCAGCGGATCGCGCGGGGAAGCATCCGTGGCAGCCGATAACGCTCGACGAGAGGACTCCAGCTGACGCGCCTGCTGCCGCTCGCGAGTCACATCCCTCAGCGAACCCAGATACAGGTAGTGGCCTTCGTGCTCGCGCAGGAACAGCAGATGGACGAGCAGGTGAGCGGTCGACCCGTCCGGGCGCATACGACGCACTACGACGACCGCGCCATTCGGGACGTTCTCGCGAGCTTGCTCGAACGCTTCCATGACCTCGTCCCAATCCGACTCGAACGCTCGACGCGCGAACGTGGAACGCAGCTCGTGCAGGTCAACGGCGTTAACCCCGTTCAGCTGACAGTAATGCTCGTTGGCGCTCAGAAGCTCCACTTCGCCGTCGTACAGATCGTACAGCACCAAGGGACCCAGGATATCGTCGAGCATGGCATCGCTGAGCACCCTGCTCTCTATCAGGTCGCGAATACGGAACCTCTCGATGGAGTCCGCATGGATGCCGCGGAAATCAACCTTCGTCCGATTCGCAATCAAAGGCTCGAACTCCGCCTTCGGCATGGGCTTGTAGAAGAAGTACCCTTGCCCGTACAGGCACCCCATCTTCACCAGCAATTGCCGTTGGGATTCGGTTTCCACCCCCTCCGCGATCACGCGGATGTCCAGCAAGTTCGCCATACCGATGATGGCTTCCAGAATGCTACGGGCTTTGCGGCTTTGCGCGTCTATCGCGTCCAGCAGCTTCATGTCCAGTTTCAAGACGTCGACGTTCACGTCCTTCAGCATGCCAAGCGACGAATACCCGCTGCCAAAATCGTCCATATGAACGGAGATGCCCAGGTCATGGAAACCCTCGACGATGTCCACGATCAGCTCGCAATCCTCGACGTACGCGCTTTCGGTGATTTCGACGGCGAGCAGACGAGGGGGAATATCATACTTTTCGATCAATCCCTCGAACGTGCCCAAAACATCGAGCGCATACAGGTCGCGGCGCGACACGTTCACGGAAATGGGCACGGGCGCCTGGCCGGCGTCCACCCACGCGCGCAGAGCGCGGAACACTTCCTCCCAAATATGCAGATCGAGCGCGGTTATCAGCCCATTTCGCTCCAGCATGGGGATAAACTGGATCGGCGGGATGAGCCCGCGCTCAGGGTGCATCCAGCGAACCAGAGCCTCGAGGCCCACGATCTTGCCCGTGTCGAGGTTGCATTTCGGCTGAGCGTAGAACGTGATCTCGCCCTTCTCCAAAGCCTGCTGCACTTCGAGCAAAAGCGAATGGTCGTCCTTGATCTCTCTGAGCATACCATCGTCGTACCATCGGAAACGCTGAGCGTAATTCCCCTTGACCGAGGCCAAAGCCAGCAACGCGCGATCGTACATGATGCCGACGGGCAGGGACCGATCGTCAATGCGGAACAGCCCGAACGCGGGAAGAAAGCCCATGCCTTTGCCGTGATGAAGCGCGCTTTGAGTAATGCGGGCTCGCAGAGTCTCGATCATGCCCTCGTCGCAAGGTAGCAGCATGCAGAAGTCGTCACCGCTCAGATAGCCTGAAACGCCGCCGCTCTCGGCTGCAGCCTCGCCGAGCAGCCTCCCCACCTCTTCCAGAAACAAATCTCCGGCCTCTTCGCCGTACCATTCGTTGAACAGCTTGAAATGTTCGATGTCAACGGCCATCAGGCAATACGAGCGCTCCGGATATGCTTGGATCGCAGTGGAGACCGCCGAGAAAAACGCTTCGCGCGTATACAGGCCCGTCAGGGCATCGAAAGGCTTCGGATCGGCCGCGCCCAAATCAGGCCGATCGATGACACGGCTCAGGAAAATGTGGCACGCGCCCGAGCCAGGCCAGTCTATGTCGCTCACCTCTGTCTCTATCCAACTCCGGATGCGCTGGTTGTAGACCCGGCTCTTGCTGGCGTGGTCAAGAATCAGCGGGCAATCCGGACAAGAGGCGGGCTCGCCGCGCAAGGCCTGATAGCAAAGCATGCCCGTTTCAAGATGAGGAAACGCAACCTCCATCTTCTTGTTGAAGTAGACGACGCGGCATTCACTGTCTATCACGTAGGCAAGAGTTTCGACTTCACCGAACATCGCCTCCATGAGCATACCACTTTCATCCGGGAAGATCGCACGGGCAAGCACCGACGACAATTCCTAGCCGTTAGGGAAAAGTAACTTCAAAAGTAACTTCAATTGTACGACAAGTTTACGTATAGATAACAGTTTCGTCCGAGAATATCTCAACGAACGACTACGCCATCAGACAACGCGCCCTACAGCCGCGCACCCGTCCTCGCGAACGCCTCGTCGGCCAGCGTCGACCCTTCCACGCCGCACACCGCTCCGGCCACGCGGTTCGCCAACGCCAGCGCGTCTTCCCATGAGCGTCCAGCCGCGCGCGCCGCGGTCAGCGCGCCCAGATGCGCATCGCCCGCGCCGACGGTGTCCACCACATCCACAAGCCCGGCAGAAATCACCGCATGCCGCCCATCGACGAACAGATGCGCGCCGTCCTTGCCCGCCGTGATCACCACTGCGTTGCCGCACTCCTCGACGATGGCGGCGCCCGCCTCTTCAAGCGTGGCGCTCCCGGTATACGCAAGCGCCTCTTGGTCGTTCAGGTGCCATACCGGATGCAACGCGTTGATGCGCGCCGTCTTCTGCGCGCCTACGCCGCAGACGCGCGGACCGGGCGCATAATACAGCTCTATAGAGGGATGATCCTCGAAGAACGAGATGATGGCGTCGCCGCCCGGCCCTTCCACCTCGTAGCCGCTCGCGAACCCGCAACCGAAGCGCGCGGCCTCGACACGGTCGAACCATGCGCGCACGAAATGGCGCTCGATGCCCGGCAGCGTGACCATCGTGCGCTCGCCGCCCGGCTCCACGAAGCACATGCAGCCGCCGCTGTCGCGATCATCGAACCGCGGCGCCTCGAGCCCGCGCTCGCGCAGCTCGCGTTCCACGAACCCGGCGAAGATGCCGCACCCCACCGGCGCGAACAGCTCGTACGGAGCACCCAGCTGCCGCAGCACGTTCGCCGCGTTGAACGCGCAACCGCCCACGACCGCGCGCGACTCCTCCACCACGATCCCCTCGCCCGATCGGGGCAGGCGCGGAACCTGGCACAGCATGTCCACCATGATGGCTCCGACGGCCAGCACGGCCTTTCCTTCGCCCATCGTCATCTCCTTCTCATTCGGCTTGCGCACCATCATCGCCCGAAAAACACGGAAATCGAAGCTGAGGCGTGTTTTTCGGGCGATGATGCGTTGCGGGGAACGAAAACGCGAACGGCCGCGGCAAATACGCCGCGGCCGTCCCTTCAATCAACGAATGCGTCCTTACACTTCCAGGTTCTTGAACGCCTCGGGCACTTCCTTGTAACCCTTGGATTTCACCGCGCCGATGATCAGGCCGATGACCAGCCAGGTGACGCCCACGGCATACGTGGCCCACTCGAAGCCGGTGAACACGTAGCCCAAAATGGCTATGCCGATGAACGGGCAGATGAGGTACATCAGGATGTCCTTGAACGACGCGCGCTTCTTTTCCTTCACGAAGAAGAACCAGAACACGGCGAAGTTCAGCAGGATGAACGACGACAGGGCGCCGAAGTTCACGAAGCCCGCCAGCGTACCCATGTAGTCCTGCAGCGGAAGCGCCAGGCACAGCGTGATCGCGCCCAAGAAGATGGAGGCGAACCACGGCGTCTGGAACTTCGGATGCACCTTGCCGAACACGCGCGGGATCACGCCGTCGCGGCCCATGCTGTACAGCAGGCGCGAGGATGCCATCTGCGCGTTGATGATGTTGGCGATGCCCACCGCGACGATGTTGACCAGCAACATGATCTTGTAGAACACCGGCCCGCCCACTAGGTAGACGGAATCGAAGAAGCCCATGTCGGGATCGGTGGCCGCCCAATCGGGCTGCACGATGGCGGCGATGTAGGTCTGCGCCACGAACACGACGATGATGATGGACAGTGCGATGATGATGCCCTTGCCGATGTTCTTCTCAGGCTCGTGCGTTTCCTCGGCCAGCGTGGACATGCCGTCGAAGCCCAGGAACGAAAGCGCCGCGATGGAGATGCCCGCCGCCACGAAGTGCGCGTCCACCTGACCCGGCTGGTAGATCGGGTCGAGGACGAAGCCGCCCGCGCCGCCGCCGCCCAACACGAAGTTGGTGCCAAGAGCGATGAACGCGACCACGGCCACAATCTCGACGATGAAGATGACCCAGTCAACGCCGCGGCTCATCTGAATGCCGCGAATGTTGACGAACGTGTTGAACGCGATGAACGCCACAGCCCACAGCCAGGCCGGGCTGCCCGGCACCAGCGCCACGCCCCAGTTCATCACCATGACGATGAGCAAGGAGGGAACCAGCACGTAGTCGAGCAGGATCAGCCAGCCCGCCATGAAGCCCACGTGCGGGTTGATGCCGCGCTGCACGTAGGAGTACACCGAACCCGCAATGGGGAACCGCTTGCTCATGCGCATGTAGCTCATAGCCGTGAACAGAATGGCCACGAAGCCGATGATGTACACCAGCGGCGTCATGCCGTGGCTGTTCTGCTGGATGGTGCCGAAAATGGACTGCGGCGCGATAATCACCATGAACAGGACGCCGTACAATACCACGTCCCATAGTCCCATACCTCTTCGCAGTTCCTGCTTGTAGCCGAACTGCTCGATGTTCTCTCCGGACGCCTTCGCCGGAGAACCGTCTTGCTGAGCCATCGTGTGTCCCCTTGTTCGAACCTATACCGTCTGCACCGCTATGCTGCTTTATCGCAGCAAAGCGATCTAGCGATATTATCGCGCGTCGAGGACGAGAGCGCCATCATTAGTTCGAGGAGGGCAACACTTTTTTCCCGACCTTTCCGGTTCGGCAAAACAAAAAACCGGCAACGACGGCCGAAGCCGCGTCGCCGGCCCTTCACGGCAAGCCCTTAGCCTTCGTACGATTCTTTGAGAGCCTTGAACGCGGGCATGCTGCGCTCGATGACCTCGCGCGAGACGCAGTAGCTCACGCGCACCCAGCCGCCGACGCCGAAGCTGTCAGATGGAACCAGCAGCAGCTCATGAGCCTTCGCGCGATCGCTGAACGCCTGCGCGTCGTCCTCGAGCGCGCGCACCCACAGGTAGAACGCGCCCTGCGGTTCCACGAACTCGTATCCCAACTCGCCGAGGCCCGTCGTCAGCAGCTCGCGGTTGGCCGCGTAGGCCGCCACGTCGGACGGCTCGTCGATGCAGCGCGCGATAACGCGCTGGAACAGCACTGGCGCGCAGATGAAGCCCAACGCGCGGCCCGCGCCGGCCACCGCCGTGGACACTTCGCGCGCGTCGTCCATCAGGTCGGACACGTACAGATACCCGATGCGCTCGCCCGGCAGCGACAGCGACTTCGAGTACGAGTAGCACACGATGGTGCGCGGCCACACGCACGGCACGTAGGGAACCTCGGCGCCGTACGTGATCTCGCGGTACGGCTCGTCGCTGATAACGTACAGCTTGCGGCCGAGCTCTTCTTCCTTGCGGGCAAGCAGCGCGGCGAACGCCTCCAGGTTCTCGCGCGAGTACACGGCGCCCACCGGGTTGTTCGGCGAGTTGAGGATGATAGCGGCCGTCTTCGGCCCGATAGCCTGCGCAAGCGCGTCGATATCCAGCTGGAAGTCGGGCACATGTGCCGGCACCTCCACGCACGTGCATCCCGCCGTGCCGATCCACACCTTGTACTCGGGAAAGAACGGGGCGATGATGATGACCTCGTCGCCAGGCTCGGTGACGGCCGAGATGGAGATGGCCAAGCCTGCGGCGGCACCTGCCGTGAGGTACACCTGCTCGGGCTGGGCGGGCACGTCGTAGCGACGGCGAATATGGTCGGCCACGGCCTGGCGCACGCGCGGATCGCCCGCTGCCGGCGTGTAGCCGTGCAAGGCGCTAGGCTCCTCGTCCATGAGCTCGAGCACCGCCTGCTTCACGGCATCGGGCGCCGGCACGCTAGGGTTGCCGATGCTGAAGTCGAACACGTTCTCGGCGCCGATTTCCGCCTTGCGCACCATGCCGTACGCGAACAACTCGCGAATCGCGCTCGGCTCGGCTCCCAAGCCGTACATTCTCTCGTTCACCATATGCACCACGTCCTCGTCTTGTCGCCCGGCTCCGCCGTTGATTTCGATGAGGAACAGAGTAGCACAACCGCTCGCGCTCGTGGATCGCCCGCAGGGAAACGGCAATTGATGACGATTTGGTGACATATCCCCTTCGGAAAAAGAAACCTCGGATAATGAACAACGTTCATATTTGACCATACGGACCAGGGAGGATCCTTATGAAGAAACTGATCAACACCGCGCTCGTATACCTTATCGCCGGGGCGGCGGCAGGCGTATTCTTCCGCGAGTTCACGAACTTCGCGCAGTTCACCGGGCAGACCACACTGGGACTTATGCACCCGCACCTGCTGGTGCTCGGGTTCGCGGTATTCCTGATCGCCACGCTGTTCGCTTTGCAGGACGACTTCACCGGCGACAAGCTGTTCAAGCCGTTCTACATCGTGTACAACGTAGGCCTGGTCGTCACCGTGTGCATGATGCTGGTGCGCGGCGTCGTGGAGGTCACCGGCGCACCGCTTGCGATGCCCGACGCCGCCATCTCGGGCATCGCCGGCATCGGCCACATCCTCATCGGCGTGGGCCTCGTGTTGCTCACCGTGATGTTCAAGCGCGTGGTGAACCGCAAGGCGGCCGCCCGCGCCTAAAAGCACGCCCCCTGCGACCGCCGCGAAGCCCTCCGACACCCGGAGGGCTTCGTCGTTTTGGCGCCAAGCAAGGACGCCGCGCTTTCGCAGGATCACAGCCGACCGGCGCACGTTCCGGAAACCGGCAGCGCGCCGAAGCCGCACGCCCGATCCGCGGGCACGCGCGGGAAATGCCGCCCGGCAGCGCGCCGACCCGCCACCCCGCAGCACGGAATCACGGTTATGAACGATTTTTTCCAGCTGAAGAAAATCCCACCTGGGGTTATGCGCGCGAATTCGGCTTCGTCGGCGAATTAATCGTTCATAACCGTGAGTCCGTGCTGCGCGACCATCGAGCGGCAGCCCCCGGCCGGCTATCGACCAAACAGTTCTTTGTGGAGCCTCATGTGCGCGCGCGTGAACCCGGGATCTTTGTACCGAAGCTGCTTCCCCAGCCGCTCGGCGATCAGGTGCGCGATCCCGTTCAGCTCTCCGCTGCGATCGAGCTGCCATTTCGTCACCGAAACCACCGTGACCCCCATGGAAACCAACGCGTCCCGGCGCATCGAGTCTTTCGCCATGCGCTCGGCTTCCGCATGAACGCCGCCGTCGTATTCGACATCAAGCTTGACGGACGGCCAATACAAATCGCAAACGAGATACTTCCTGCCCGCGATGCGCCGCTCTCTCCGCCCCAGGTCGATTCGGCAGTTCAAGCGAGGAGCCTCGATGCCGTACCCTCCCAAACGATACGGAAGGCACAAGAGCATGGCGAGGGCGGTTTCCCGAGGCGATGCCGAATCGCCCATCACGTATTGCAGCGCTCGAGCCGCCTTCTTCCTTCCGTGCACAGGACCCACGTTTTCCGTGAACGCGCGCAACCGCTCGACGGTGGTCAACGGCGCGCATTCCCGAATCTCGTCGCACCACGTGTCGTAGGTGCCGCACAGCTCGAAACCCAGCGCGATAAGCTTCTCCAGCCCCAGCACATTGGCCATCTGGACGAAGCAGAGCTCGGGCGAGCAAACGCAGAAACCGTTCCGCGTGTCCAAAATCGATCCGACAGGAAGATCGGCGCTCTCCACATGGCAGACCACCTCGCTCGACATACGGCGCGCCGCGTCGCTGCCCACCAGCACGTGCAGCGGACGCGTGAGCCACCACGGACCGGGGTCGGCAAGCTCGCCCTTCCGCGGAGGAGCCGCAAGGAACCGCCGGGGGTCTTGGACGGTGCGAAAGCTTCGCGAACCGACGCGAACCGACCTCCAATATTCCAACGCGGATAGATGGCTGAGAACTGGCTCCATGCCATCATAGTAGGATATTCGCTCAAAAGTTCACAGTGCGACTAAG
>OLOF01000639.1_pt1 | contig 12451 bp, 10 predicted proteins | sample 1643121 | NCBI WGS metagenome assembly OLOF01 (sample SAMEA3136677, study PRJEB25190) | human gut metagenome | biome: human gut; feature: human-associated habitat; material: faeces | place: Austria | collected 2013
GGGCAGGCTTCGCCCTCCAAAAACGGATTGATACACCAACTTTCGGGACGCTACCGCCCGCAACCAGCCCCCTCGGATGCCGGACCACGCGACGGCCGACGCACGTTTTCGCCGCCCCGCGTGCAGCAAAAACGCCGGTTTGGCAGCCTCGATGCCCAATCCCGAAGAACACCGCGACAAAACTCCAGATGGCGCTCGGTCGCATTCCGCAAAACAACGCTCCCGAACCCGAGAAGAAGGCGTCCGAACGAGCCGGCGCTGCCAAACCGGCGTTTTTGCTGCACGCAACCCACCCACGGCTGCGCATGCGTCGAACCAGCCGCCCCTCCCCAACACTTGTCAACCGAAAGCGCCCGCCCGCATTCCGCGGACGGGCGCTCTTCATCCCGAAAACATCCCCGTTGGGGGCCTGCCCCCTGCCGGGACGTTACTTGTACTGGCTCGGGTGCTTCGCGAAGAAGTCGAAGCGCGGGGGCAGCTCGCGGATGCGGTGGCGGGCTTCAGTGATCTCGCCGGCGCTGCACAGCTCGTCCATGTTCTCGAAGTCGTAGTTCCAGCTGAAGAAGTCGTCGAACTCGAAGCTGAGGTAGTCGCAGATCTTCTCGGCGCCCGCCGGAACCACGGGGTGCATGAGCAGCGTTGCCATGCGCAGCAGGAAGAACGAGTCCACGAGCACCTGGCGGCGCAGCTCGTCATCGCCCGTGTTCTCGGCCTCGCGGATGCCGTCCGACCAGCGCTTGTTCGCCCAGCGGATGAACTCGTCCATGATGGACATGATGGTGTGCAGCTCCACGCGGTGCATCGTTTCGTCGTAGGTGCGCAGCACCTCGTGCACCTTCGTTACCACGTCCTCGGACGCATCGCCCAGCGGCATATAACCCTCGAAGTTCTTCTGCGCCTCGTAGAAGCAGCTGCGAGCCAAGCGGTTGAACACGTTCGTCAGCAGCGCGCCCTCTTTCAGCACCGGGTCGGCCACGCGCGTGTCCGCAAGCTCCTCGGGGGTGGCCAAAAACGGCTTGGGCTTGAAGCCCACCGACTTCTGGTCGAGGCCGAGCGCCAGGAAGTGCGCGCGCAGCTGTTCGACGGTGTAGTAGTCCAGCAGCTCGTCGGCCGTGGGCGGCTTCACCGAGCCCGACGACGAGGCCTTCTTGTCGCCGAACAGGATGTGATGGTTCGCCACGAGGGTGGTCTGGCGGATGGGATGCTCGGTCACGCCGGGCGTCAGGATGTCGCCAGGGCGCAGCGCCTCGATGAGCGCGGGCTGCGCAACACCGTAGAAGTACAGGTTGTCCTGGCCGATGAACTGGTACACCTCGGCGTCCTCCGAGCACCAGAAATCGCGCCAGCTGCCGCGCGGCAGGCCCATCTTGTCGTTGACGGCCATGGTGAACGACATGGGCGCCCACAGGCTCTCGGGCCAGCACCACACCGTGAGGCCTTCCAGCCCGTCGATGACCGGCGCCTTCACGCCCCACTCGATGTTGCCCGTGATGCGGAACGGCACGAGCGCCTTGCCCGTGCGGAAGCGGATGCCCGCCCGCCCCAGCACCTCGCGCGCCGCGTCGCGGTCGTCGATGGAGGCGAACTCGATCTCGAAGCTCTGCTTGCCCTTCTCGGCCTCGCGCAGCTGATGGGCCGGCAGCTCGCCCGCCACGGCATCGTAGGCCTCGCGGGCGTCGTTCTTGATGTAGACGACGGGGGCGCTGAGGAACTCCTTGATGGTCTGCGGCACGATGGCGCGCACCTCGGGGTCGGCCTCGAGCGCCGCCACGTGGCCGCGCAGGAAGTCGGCGAACGCGGGCAAATCGAAGTACCAGTTCTCCACCGGGCGCATCTCGGGAGTCGTGCCCGTCAACGACGACTTCGGCGCGATGAGGTCCTCGGGGGCGTAGCTGTGCCCCAAGTCGCACTCGTCGGCGTAGGCGTGCTCGGACCTGCAGCCCTGCACGGGGCAGCGCCCAACCACCTGGCGGCCGTTGAGGAACGTGCCCGCTTCCGCATCGTAGAACTGCAGCGTGCTTCGGCGCTGCAAGTGCCCGTTCTCGTGCAGCTTCTCGATGAACTTCTCGGTGATCAGCTGATGCACGTCGCCCGAATGCCCCATGCCGGAGCCTTCGTAAATGGACAGGCTGATGCCGTAGGCATCCAGCGTGTTCTTCTGCGCCTCGTGGTTGCGCTCGACGTACTCGGCGATGGTGCCGTCGAACTCGCCGGCCTCCACCAGCTTGCGGTAGCCCTCGTTGATGGGCGAGCCGAAGCAGTCGGTGCCGCTGATGAAGCGCACGTTCGCCGCGCCGATGCGGTCGCGCAGGAAGCGCGCGAAGGCGTCGGCCGGCACGAACACCCCGGCGATGTGGCCGAAGTGCAGCGGCTTGTTGCCGTAGGGCATGCCCGCCGTGACGACGGCGCGCTTGGGCCACGAGATTCGTTCGTTGCTATTGGGCGATGCTGCCATCGGTGTCCAGCTCCTTCAGCGCTCGGGCGATATCGTCGGTGGAAACGTTGCTCTTTGACATGAGGTCGAGCAGGCTCGACAGGCTGCTCGTGGGATTCTTGAGCGTGACGGTGGTGTAGTGCGCGATGTTCGCCAGCTCGGCTGCCTTCGCCACGGCGTCGTCCTTGGTGCCGATCTCGTCGGCAAGGCCGTTCTCGACTGCCGTCATGCCGGTGAACGTGAGACCCGTGGCCAGCGCGCGCACGTCTTCGACGGACATGTCGCGACCCTCGGCCACGGTCTGGATGAACGTCTCGTTGATCTGGTCGACCTGATCCTGGTAGTAGGCGCGCTCCTCCTCGGTGAGCGGGCGCGTGCCGTAGCTGGAATCCTTGCTGTCGGCGCTGGTGACGTTGTCCACCGAGATGCCCAGCTTCTCCATGAGGCCGGACAGGTCGGTAACCTGCATGACCGTGCCGATGGCGCCGATGGCCGTGGTCTTGGCCGTGTAGATATAGTCGGCCTGCGAGGATATCTCATAGGCGGCGCTCGCATTGACGGACGCGCTGGACACCACGACGGGCTTGCCGGTGCGCTCGGAGAACCCGCGCACGTAGTCGGCCATCTCCTCGCCCGCCGTAGCCGTGCCGCCGCCGGAGTTCACACGCAGTACGACGGCCTTGATATGGCTGTTCTTCTCGGCGCGATCGAGCTGGGCCTTCAGGCCTTCGGGGCTGGAGGTGGTGTTGTCGTACTGGATGGTGCCGTCGATGTCGATGACGCCGACTGCGTCGCCCGTGAGGTAGTCCACGTCGTCGACCGTGGAGCCCGTGCCGAAGGACCCGAACGACGAGGACATGACCGACGTGCACGACCACATGCCCAGCGCCAGCAGCGCGAACACGAGCACGACGGCCACGAGGGCGACGATCCAGCCGCGGTTTTTCTTCGGGGGCTGCACGGCGTAGCCGTACGGCGCGGCCGGCGCGACAGGCTGCTGCGGCGCGACAGGCTGCTGCCACACCTGCTGCTGCCAGTTGTTGTCTTGAGACATGGTCCCTCCTTGGTTCATGCGTCTGACCATACTACCGTATGCGACAGGGAACCGCACCCAACGGATGCGGTTCCCTGGTGGTTTCCATTATAAGACCGCGACCGGCGCGCACGGTGTCGGCCGGATGACGGATGGGCGCGCCTAGAACTCCAGCGAGCCGTCGGCTTTGGTGTGCTGGGCCTTCTTCGCCGTGCGCACGAGGAACTCCTGGTTCGTCTCGGTCTGCTTGAGCGACTTGATCAGCATGTCCATGGCGCGTTCGGTGCTGTTCGTGTTCGCGAGGATGCGGCGCACGGCCCAGATGAGCGGCGCCTCCTGCGGCTCCAGCAGCAGATCCTCCTTGCGGGTGCCCGACGCCACCGGGTCGATGGCCGGGAAGATGCGGCGGTCGGCCAGGTTGCGATCCAGCTTGAGCTCCATGTTGCCGGTGCCCTTGAACTCCTCGAAGATGACCTCGTCCATCTTCGAGCCCGTGTCCACCAGGGCCGAGGCCAGGATGGTCAGGCTGCCGCCGTGCTCGATGTTGCGCGCGGCGCCCAGGAATCGCTTCGGCGGGTAGAGCGCCGTGGAGTCCACGCCGCCCGACAGGATGCGGCCCGATGCCGGCTGCGCCAGGTTGTAGGCGCGCGCGAGGCGCGTGAGCGAGTCCAGCAGCACGACGACGTCCTTGCCGCATTCCACGAGGCGCTTCGCGCGCTCGATGACCAGCTCGGACACGGCGATGTGGTTCTCGGTGGGCATGTCGAACGTGGAGGAGATGACCTCGCCCTTGATGGAGCGCTCCATGTCGGTGACTTCCTCGGGGCGCTCGTCCACGAGCAGGCACATGAGGTGCACTTCGGGGTTGTTCGCGCTGATGGCGGCCGCGATGTCCTTGAGGATGGTGGTCTTGCCCGCCTTCGGGGGGCTGACGATCAGTCCGCGCTGGCCCTTGCCGATGGGCGACACGAGGTCGATGACGCGGGCGGTGACGGTGTTCTTGCCGTGCTCCATGACGAGGCATTCGTCCGGGTAGACCGGCGTGAGGTCGCCGAAGCGCACGCGGCTGCCCAGCTCCTCGACGGGCGTGCCGTTGACGGCCGTGACCTTCTGGATGGCGGCGTACTTCTCGTTCTCGCGCGCCGGGCGCGTCTGACCGGACACGAGATCGCCCTTGCGCAGGCCGTTGCGGCGGATGGTGGAAAGACCCACGTAGCAATCCGTCTCGCTGGGCAGGTAGCCCTGCGTGCGGAGGAACCCGTAGCCGTCGGCCAGGATGTCGAGGATGCCCGACACCTCGATGAAGCCCTCGGCCTTGACGCTGGCTTCGAACACGGCCTCCACCAGCTCGGCCTTCTTGAGGCCCGTCACGTCGAGGTTGAGCTCGGCGGCCTTCTCCCGCAGCTCGGCCACCTTGAGCTTCGCCAGCTCCTCGCGCGACACGCTGGGCTGCACTTCGCGGTTGCCGCGGTTGTTGTCGTGCTGGCGACGCTGACGACGCTGGTTCTGGCTGTTGTTCTGCCGGTTCTGGCCGCCGCCCTGCTTCTGGCGATTGCTGCCGCCGTTGTTCTGCTTGCCGGCGTTCGAGGCGTTCTGGCGGCGGTTGTTCGAACCGCCCTGCGGCTGTTGCTGCTGCGCGCCGCCCGCCTTCACCGATTTGCGCGGCGTGCGCGTGGCCGACGAGTTGCGGCCCGGAGTGGCTGCGCCCTCGGCCTTGCCCTGCGTCTTCGCCTTCACGCTGGTGGAACGTCGCTTGACGGGAGCGGCCGCAGGAGCCTCCGTGGTTGCTTCGGTTTCGCTCATGCTTGCTGAACTTTCTCCCAGTCCTTCATGAACGCATCCAGGCCGCGGTCGGTCAGCGGATGTTGCACGCACTTCTTGAGCGCAGCGAACGGCACCGTGGCGATGTCGGCGCCCATGAGGGCGGCCTGCGTCACGTGGTTCGCGCTGCGCACCGACGCGGCGATGATCTCCACGTCGTGGCCGAAGTCGTAGTTGTTCACCGCGGCCACCACGTCGGCCAACTGCGAGATGCCGTCCTCGGCGATGTCGTCGAACCGGCCGACGAAGGGGCTGATGTAGCGGGCGCCGGCGCGGGCGGCCATGATGGCCTGCGGCACGCTGAAGCACAGCGTCATGTTGACGGGGATGCCCTCTTCGGAGAGCGCCTTGGTGGCGGCGAGACCCTCCACCATGGTGGGGATCTTCACGACCACGTTGTCGGCAAGCGCGGCCAGCTCGCGGCCGTCGCGGATGATCTCGTCGCGCGTCATGGCGACGCTTTCAGCGGAGACGGGCCCGTCCACGATTTCGCAGATGCGCTTGATGTGGTTGTGGAAATCGTCGAGCTTGCCTCCGGTGCGCGCGTACAGCGTCGGGTTCGTAGTGACGCCGGCGAGCACGCCCCAGCTGGCCGCCTCTTCTATTTCGTCGAGATCGGCGGTGTCCAGAAAAAACTTCACCCAGGTCCTCCTTATACAATGGCTATTACAGGTGAAACGCGCGCGACGGCGCGCATGGATTCCGTGATGAGATGCGGGTGTGTTGGATGTGTGCTGTGAGATAAAAGAACTGATCATCATGGTACCGCATGTGTTTCCTTCGTTCAAGCGCAAAGCGGCAGGTATCGTGTAAAAGCGATGGAGGAAGGTCTACGAAACGGTGCGGGCGCGCTTTGCGGACGGCGTGATCCTCAATCTTGCTCGAAACGACCGAGACGCTTCAGCAAAAGATCCATCTCCGTCTCGCGCGTGACGTTTTCCACGAGGCCGACGGCCTTGACGGGCGCGCCCGCCTCGTTCGGCATGGCCAGAAGCGTCACGCGGTTCCACGCGCGCGACCCGTCTCCCATGATGGCGCGCACAACCGCCGACGTGCGAGGCGCGCCGGCGTAGAGGTCTCGGTAGATGGCGCGAAAATCCTCGATGGACTCCTCGGCAACCGTCCCCTGCTCGATGAACCCCTCCGGGGCGTTCGCCACGGTCTCGGCCAAGCCGAACGCCTGCTGCAAGAACTCCGAATAGCGAGCGGTGCGCGTGGGGATGTCCAGCTCGAACACCACCGTGCCGCTGGCTTCCAAGGTCATCTCGAAGCGCTGCTCGCTCTTGCGCAGCGCCTCCATGTACTCCATGCGCTCCGTGACGTCGGTCACGGAGCCGTACACCGTGGCCGAACCGTTCGTCGTGTTCAAATGGAACAGGCGCATCTTATGCCAATGGCAGCCGTTCGTTCCCATGCGGCGCACGACCACCTCCACCCCGTCGTCGGGGCAGGAGCGCACCGTCTCCTCCGCCGCGGCCACGAGGGCGTCCCGATCTTCGTCATGCACGAAAGGAAGCAGGCTGCCGCCCTCCTCGGCGCCGTTCACGCCTTCCCCGAGCGTCGCTATCAAGCGCCGGTACGCTTCGTTGCCCCGAATCAGGCGCAGATCGCCGTCGGCATACGAGTACAGCGCCACCGAGCCGATGATGCTGGAAAGCATGCGGTCGCTGATGGTGTTCTCATGCAGCAGATCCCTGAAATCGAGGATGGGACGGCGCGCATCTTGCAGAGCGCATTGCTCGTGCTGAACTTTCGAACCATCGGTCAGCAGCGCCTCGAACGCCGCCGCCTCCATGGGGCGCGCGTAGTAATAGCCTTGCGCGTACGAGCACCCCACGTCCAAAAGGAAGTTCACCTGCTCGCGCGTCTCCACGCCTTCGGCGATGACGGGCAGGTCCAGCCAGCGTGCCATGCGGATGACCGATTCCATGATGTCCTTGCTGCGCCGGTCGTCGCGGTCGAGGAAGCGCATGTCGATCTTCAGCACGTCGACGTTGATGTCCTTCAGCATGTTGAGCGACGAGTAGCCGCTGCCGAAATCGTCCATGAGCACGGTGAAGCCGCGCTCGGCCAGCGCGTCGAACGCGGCCACGATGCGATCGGGGCGTTCCGAATAGGCGCTCTCGGTGATCTCCACTTCGATGAGCGACGGATCGATGCCGTAGCGCTCCACGAGCGCATGCAGTTCGGCGGCCACGTCCACGAGGTAGATGTCGGCGCGCGACACGTTCACCGACACGGGAACGGGCTGCACTCCTTCGTCGATGAGGCCCCTGATCCACGCGGCGGTCTTCTCCCACACGCGCAGGTCGAGTGAGCACACAAGGCCGTTGCGCTCGATCAGCGGGATGAACTCGCCCGGGGCGACGATGCCGCGCTCGGGATGGCGCCAACGGGCCAGCGCCTCGGCACCCACGATCTTGCCGGTGCGTATATTGCATTTCGGCTGGAGGAACAGCTCGATGCGATCCTCGCGCAACGCCGATTCTATGCCGGCGACGACCTCGCGTTCGAGGACGAGCGCCTCGCGCATGCCGGGATCGTACAAAGCCACGCGGTCGAAGTAGCTGCCCTTCACCGTGCGAAGCGCGATGACCGCGCGGTCGCACATGATGCTGACCGGCGACGCAGGATCCTCGATGCGGTACACGCCCGCGCGCACGATGGCGTCGATGCCGTTCGGACATTCGGAGGAGATGTCGACGAGGATGCGCTCGACGCACTCGGGGCGGATGCCGGTCGCGCACAAGGCGAACGTGTCGGCTGCAAGGCGCGCGAGCGGTTGCGCCTCGTCGGGCGAGAAGCGGAGGGCGAGGGCGCGACCCAGGTACCTTAGAAGCTCGTCGCCGCAATCAAGTCCGTGCAGATCGTTGAACAGTTTGAAATGGTCGACATCGAAGCAGACGATGCTGACATCGCGTGCGCCCGAATGCCTAAGATACGCAGCGGCCTCGTCGAAGAAGGCTTCTTTGCTAAGCAGCCCGGTAGCGGCATCGATGCGCGGGGCTTCAAGGGAAACCCGAGCGAAGCCGGTCGAGCCCGCTTCCCCGTCACGGCCTGCCGTCGACTTGTCAGTCACTCGCGTCCCCTTCTAAACCATCCCGTAATCGAACGCAATATTATGAGGCACGATCGGCATCCTCACAACCCCTATGATGCAACGGCTCAACATAAGCGGAATCCTCGGGCCTCGCTGCACTGAGCGTTCCGAGCGAGAGGCGGCTAGCGGGGGAACGCGCGGTAGAAGCAGGTGCGCTCGCCGGTATGGCAGGCCGGACCCGCCGGATGAACGAGCGCGAGCAGCGTGTCGGCATCGCAATCGTAGCGAAGCTCCACAAGCTTCTGCACGTTGCCCGAGGTGGCGCCCTTGTGCCATAGTTCCCGACGGCTGCGGCTCCAGAACACCGTCTCGCCGCGCTCGAGCGTGAGCGCAAGCGACTCCTCGCTCATCCACGCCATCATGAGCACCTCGAGCGTGCCTGCATCCTGCACGATGCAGGGAACGAGCCCGTCGGCGTTGTAAACGATGCCAGGAATGTTCATACCTATAATCCTCACTCGATCGATGTACTGCGGCTGCTTGCGCAACCGCAGCCTGCATCCGCCCCTCGCTTCTCTCCTGCGAAGGCGGAAGGCCGGCGCGTGAACGTCCTCGGGACGATTCCAAACGATGCCGTCGGATCGTCCGAATACCGGATCGCTCCTCCACCCGTGCGGCCTACGGCGTTCTGAATGGCGAAAAGCCATCGAATTCGGAAGACATCGCCCGTTTCAAGCGCATGCGGCGCCCGGGAACGGAAAGGAGCAAGCCCGCAACCAGGCTCTATGCGCGAAAAGAGCCTCCGACGAGCTTGCGACCCAGCTAGAAACTTCCGAATTCGATGCTTTTTCGCCAGTCGCAGCGCTTTCGGCTGCACGGAAGGCTCGGCCGTGCGACCCCTTGACGCGATGGAGGATCGCGGTCGAGCGACCCGTCGTCGCGTTCGCTCCGGAAACGAGGGCCGCCCCACCCCTACAGCCGCACGGGGATGCCCTGGGCGCGCATGTGCTCCTTCACTTGACGGACGGAAAGCTCGCCGAAGTGGAAGACGCTTGCAGCCAGCACGGCATCGGCCTCGCCCTCGATGACGCCTTGGGCGAAGTGCTCGAGCTTGCCCACCCCGCCCGAGGCGATGACCGGGATGTCCACCGCACGCGCGACGGCGCGGGTGAGCGCGCAGTCGAAGCCGTCGCGGCTGCCGTCGCGATCCATGCTGGTGAGCAGGATCTCCCCCGCCCCGCGCCGGGCCGCCTCCTGCGCCCAGGCGACCGCGTCGATGCCCGTGGCCTTGCGCCCGCCCGCAACGTAGACCTCCCATTTGTTCGGGTTGCCCGCCACCTGCTTCGCGTCGATGGCGCAGAGGATGGCCTGCGATCCGAACGCCGCGGCGGCGCTCGTGATGAGCGACGGATCGGCCACGGCGGCCGAGTTCACCGACACCTTGTCGGCGCCGGCCGCGATCATCGTGCGAATGTCGGCCACGCTGCGGAAACCGCCGCCCACGCAGTACGGCAGATGCAGTTGCTCGCTGGCGCGGCTGGCAAGGTCGACCGTGGTGGCGCGGTCGTCGCTCGTGGCCGTGATGTCGAGGAAGATCACCTCGTCGGCGCGCTCCTCGTCGTAGCGCTGCGCGAGCTCGATGGGATCGCCCGCGTCGCGCAGGTTCACGAAGTTCACGCCCTTGACCACGCGACCGTCCTTCACGTCCATGCAAGGTATCACGCGTTTCGCTAGCATCTCGCTCCTTCCGTCGTTGCTAACGCAACGACGGACGTGCCGACGCTGCGCGGGTACTTCGCGGCACGCTTGCCGCTCCAGGTTCTCCTCACGTGCCCAAGGCACGCTTCGTCGAGCCTTCGCGGCAATCACACTCGCGAAGAACCCGCTCGCTGACCTTACCAAACATGTTGGACTCACATTCCACAAGGGTTCGCCTGGACGGCGGCGGCCTCGGCTCGGCGCGTGGCCTCGTCGCATGCGCGCACGCCCTCCTGCACCGACAGCGCGCCCTCGTACACGGCGCGTCCCGCGATGACGCCCTCGATGCTGCCGGCCACCTCGCCCAAACGCACGATGTCGTCCACGCCGGCCACGCCGCCCGATGCGATCACCGGATGCCCGAACGCCTCGGCCATGCGCACGTACGCCGCGGCCTCGATGCCGGTCTGCATGCCGTCGCGCGCGATATCGGTGTACACGAGATGCCGGAACCCGAGCGCCGCCATGTCGCGCGCCAGCTCCTCGGCGGCCACGCCGGCGCCCTCGCGCCACCCGGCCACGGCCACCTCGCCGCCCTTCGCGTCGATACCCGCGCACAGCAGCTTGCCGTACTGCGCGATGGCGGCCTCGGCGAAATCGGGGTCGGCCACGAGCGACGTGCCCAGCACCACGCGCGACACGCCCGCGTCGGCCAGGCGCGCGATGGTGTCGAGCGAGCGCACGCCGCCGCCCACCTCCACCTTGAGCAGGGTCTTGCGCATGATGCGCTCGACGATGGCGATATTCTCAGGCGTGCCCGAACGCGCGCCATCGAGGTCCACCACGTGCAGCCACGTCGCGCCCTGCTCTTCGAACAGCTGCGCCTGCGCGGCGGGGTCGTCGTGGTACACGGTCACGCGGTCGTAGTCGCCTTTGGCGAGGCGGACGGCCTTGCCGCCCAGAATGTCGATGGCTGGAAGCAGGTACATGGCGCTCACGCCCCTTTCACGATGGACACGAAGTTCTGCAACAGACGCGCGCCCGCATCCGAGCTTTTCTCGGGATGGAACTGCACGCCGTACGCCGCCTCGCCGTACTGGACGGCGCTCGGGAACGTCACGCTGTGCGTCGTCTCGCCGACGACGAAGGGACCCGACGGCGCGATGTAGCCATGCGTGAAGTAGAAGTAAGTGCCCGACGGTATGCCTTCGAACAGGGGACAGCTTTCATCAACCTGGTCCGCCGAAGGGCGAGACAATGCCCAGTCGCTCAGACAGTCCTCGCTTCGCTGTGGAACTCGCTTGGTGGACATCGCCTCGCCCTTCGGCTCGTCGCCGACGAGCTGCACGGTGTTCCAGCCTACGTGGGGCACCTTGTAGGAGAGGTTGTGCTCGTCCTGGGTGGGCATCTTGGTTACCACGCCCGGCAGCACTGCCAGGCCGGGGGCGTTGTTGGTGGAGGCTTCGTCGTCTTCTTCGGGGGCGCCTTCGACGCCTTCTTCGAACAGGAGGTGCATTCCCAGGCAGATGCCGAGGAACGGCACGCCGGCGGCTATGCGCTCGCGGATGGCGTCCATCTGGCCGAGCTCGCGCATGGTGGCGGCCGCGTCGGCGAACGCGCCCACGCCGGGCAGCACGATGGCATCGGCTTTGGCGATGGCGGCGGGATCGCTCGTGACGAGCACCTCGGCGCCCGCCGCGACCAGACCGCGCTCGACGCTTTTGAGGTTGCCCTTATGATAGTCGACCACGGCGATCATAGCGCGCCCTTCGTCGAAGGCAGCGCATCGCCGATGCGGGGGTCGAGCTCGACGGCCTGGCGCAAGGCGCGCGCTGCGGCCTTGAACGACGCCTCCACGATATGGTGCGCGTTCTCGCCAGCCAGGCTGCGCACGTGCAGCGTAAGTCCCGCGTTCGCGGCGAAGGCGATGAAGAATTCCTTGGCCAGCGACGCGTCGAACGTGCCCAGCATGACGCAGGGCACGTCCACGGCCCAGTGCAGCTGGCCGCGCCCCGATATGTCCACGGCCGCCAGCACGAGAGCCTCGTCCATGGGAAGCGAAAGCGACCCGAACCGCGCGATGCCGCGCTTGTCGCCGAGCGCACGCGCAACGGCTTGGCCCAGCACGATGCCCGCGTCCTCCACGGTGTGGTGCGCGTCCACCTCGATATCGCCTTTTGCGCGCACGTCGAGGTCGATCAGGCTATGCCTTCCGAAGGCCGTCAGCATATGGTCGAAGAACGGCACGCCCGTCTCGATGTCGGTCGCACCCGCGCCGTCGAGGTTCACCGCGACGCGGATGTCCGTCTCGTTCGTCGTGCGGACGATTTCGGCGGTTCTCTGGTTCATGGTTGGCCTTTCTTTATCGCTGGTCCAGCAACGTCAGCGAGGGTTTCCGTGGTGCCCGAGATCGTGGGGAGGGCGA
>OLOF01000640.1_pt1 | contig 12451 bp, 8 predicted proteins | sample 1643121 | NCBI WGS metagenome assembly OLOF01 (sample SAMEA3136677, study PRJEB25190) | human gut metagenome | biome: human gut; feature: human-associated habitat; material: faeces | place: Austria | collected 2013
AAATTATTATAATAATAGTAATAGTTTTAATATTACTATTAGGAATTTTTTTAGGAGTTTCATCACATAATTGGAAACAAATAACACAAGAAATGTTTGTAAATGAAACTTCTATTGTAGTCGATTCACAAGGTAAAACAATAGCCAAATTAGGAAGTGAAAGAAAAAAAATCAAAATAAACAATGAAGATATTCCTAAAAACTTAAAAAATGCTTATGTAGCAATAGAAGATGAAAGATTCTATAAACATCATGGAGTTGATATAAAAAGAACAGCATCAGCAATATTTTCATATATAATTCATGCAGGTTCTTCTTCATACGGTGGTAGTACAATAACTCAACAGCTAGTAAAAAATATTACAGGAGATAATACAGATTCAGTATTTAGAAAAGTTAAGGAATGGTGGAAAGCATATCAACTAGAATGGTATTTTTCAAAAGATGAAATATTAGGTACATACTTGAATGTTATTTATGTTGGACCTAATATATATGGAGTAGAAGCGGGAGCAAAATATTATTTCAATAAAAGTGTGCAACAATTATCATTAGCAGAATGTGCTTTTTTAGCAGGGATAAACAACTCTCCAAATTCCTATAATCCTTTTGGAGAAAAAGATAATAAAGAAAAAATTTCCAAAAGAACAAAAATAGTTTTAGGAAAGATGAAGGAATTAGAATATATAAATGAAGAAGAATATAATAGTGCTATTTCTGAGGTCGAAAAAGGGTTAAGATTTAAAAGAGGAAATATAGAATCAGATGATTCTGTTTATTCTTATCATACAGATGCTTTAGTAACAGAAGTCATATCAGATATTTCAAAAAAGAAAAACATAAATAAAACATTTGCTACAAATTATTTATACATGGCAGGACTAACAATAAATAGTACACAAAATGATAATATTCAAAAGCAAACTGAAAAAGAATTTCAAAAATCAAAATATAGTATCGCGTCAAAACAAGGAGGGGACCCATCTCAAGCTGCAATGGTTATAATAGACCATAAAACAGGACAAGTATTAGCTTGTGTAGGAGGTTTAGGAGAAAAAACAACTGCAAGAGGACTAAATAGAGCCACACAAAGTATAAGACAAACAGGTTCTGCAATAAAGCCATTAGCTGTTTTAGCACCAGGAATTGATAAAAAACTCTTCACAGGAGCTACTATATACCCAGATGTAGAAAAGACTTTCCAAGGAGGATATGAACCTAAAAATTATGCAAGTTATTTAGGAGAAATAACAGTAAGAAGAGCATTAGAATCATCACAAAATATACCTTTTGTTGAAATGATGGAAGAAATAAAACCTAAAAAATCAATTAAATATCTTAAGAAAATGGGAATAACAACTCTTACAGAAAAAGATGAAACTTTATCACTGTCATTAGGAGGATTAGATAAAGGAATAAGTCCTTTAGAGATGGCAGGTGCCTATGCTACTATTGCAAATGATGGGGTATATATAGAACCGACATTTTATTCAAGTATAACTAATTCAACTGGTGAAGTTGTTATAAAAGCAAAGCCTAAGAAGAAAAGGGTAATATCTGAACAAGTTTCATACATATTAAAAGAAATTTTAATCCAGCCAGTAAAAGGCTCTAATGGTACAGCAAGATATTGTGCAATTCCAGGAATAGATGTTGCAGCAAAAACAGGTACAACAGATGACAATTTTGACAGATGGTTATGTGGTTTCACTCCATATTATACAGCAGTAACATGGTTTGGATATGACCAAAATGAAACAATATTCTTTAATAAACAAAATCCGGCAGGGATTATTTGGTCAAATGTTATGAAAAACATACACAGTGGATTAGAAAAATCCGAATTCAAGAAACCTAGTTGGATTGAAAGTAAAACTATATGTGCAGAAAGTGGAAAAATTGCAAACAGTGGATGTAAAGAAACATATACAGAATACTTTTTATTAGGAACATCACCTAAAGAATGTGACAAGCATAAAGGAACAGCTATAAAAGAAAATACAACTACAAATTCTAACAGTAGTAATAAAGTCCAAAATGAAGGCATTTTTGATGATGATATTTATGAGGAAAAAGATGCTTTTGATATTAATAGAAGTGAAAATAAAACTAACACCCAAAGTAATAGTAATCAGACGAACAACAATGTAGGAAATTCAACTAAACCAACTAATAGCAATAATAACAAAAATAATACATCTTCTGGAAAGCAAAATACAACAAATACTGTGAATAAACAAAATACAGTTAATAATACTTCTAACAGTAGTAATAAAGTAAATACAAGTAATACTAACAAACAGAATACTGCTATAAATACCAACATTACTAATACGAGTTCAAATATACAAAATAAGAATGAATTAGATTAATATCATAAGAACATTTACAATAAAAAAGCAAAGAGTGATAAAAATATATCACTCTTGCTAAAAATATTAATATAAAAATAGAATATGTTTATAAAATTCATATTAACCAAAACTTATAAACATATAGTACAAGGAGAAAAAGAAATGAAGAAAATATTATTCTCAGCATATAACCTTGACTTAGGAGGAATAGAAAAAGCATTATTATATCTTGTAAATTATCTAGATACTAAAGGATATGATATAACCTTAATATTAGAAAAAAAAGAAGGAGTGTTTTTGAGCAATATTTCTAAGAATATTAAAGTTATAGAATACAAAGTTAATAACAATAAGAATGTATTAATAAGAAAAATACATAACATGTTTAATCAGATTAAATTTTATTTTAAATATAAAAATAAATTTGATTTTTCAGCTAGCTTTGCTACATATTCTATACCAGGAAGTTATATTGCAAGAGTTGCTTCTAAAAATAATGCCTTATGGGGACATGCTGATTATTATTCATTATTTGATGGAAATATAGACGAAATGAAAAAATTTTTTAAGGAAAGAAAATATAGTAAATTTAAACATATAGTTTTTGTTTCAGAAGAGGGAAAAGAAAGCTTTATAAAAGTATTTCCAGAAGTTAAAGATAAAGTAATAGTATGTAACAACTTAATAGATGCTAAAACCATTTTAGAAAAATCAAAAGAAGAGGTAAAGGATTTAAAAAGAGAAAATATAGTAACATTTCTTAATGTAGGTAGACATGATGAAAAACAAAAGAAGTTATCTAGAATAATAGAAGCATCTAAAAAGCTCAAAGAAGAAAATAAGAAGTTTAGAGTTATATGTATAGGAGAAGGCAAAGATACAAATTTATATAAAAATATGGTAGATAAATATGACTTAAAAAATGAAATAATATTTCTAGGAAAAAAAGAAAATCCTTATTCATATTTTAATTTAAGTGATTATATAATATTATCTTCAGATTATGAAGGGTTTCCAGTAGTATATTTAGAAAGCTTTATTTTAAACAAGCCAATCATTACTACAAAAGTATCAGATTATAAGCAAGTTGAAGGAAGAGGAATACTAACTAAAAAAGCAGCAGAAAGTACATATAATGCAATGAAAGAAGTTATTGAAAATGGATATGTGATAAAAAATAAATTTGATTATAATAAATATAATGAGGAAATTTCTAAAAGAATAGAAGATATTATAAATGAACAATAATCCACAAATTAAAAATTGTTAAATTAGATAAGAAAATTAGTGTAAAGTGATTATTTTTATAGAAAATTAATTAAACCTATACAAATTTATGGCATTTTATATAAAAGAGATTAAAGAAAAAGCTAAATAGCATCTAAAAAAAGAAAGGAATAATAAGATGAAGAAATTAAGCATAATAGTTCCAGTATATAATACAGAAAAACACTTAAAAAAGTGCTTTGATAGTATCATAAATCAAAATAATTCAGAAATAGAAGTTGTTGTTATAAATGATGGAAGTACAGACAATTCAGAAGTTATAATAAAAGAATATACAGAACAATATAAAGATGTATTTAAGTATTATAAAAAAGATAATAGTGGAGTAGCTGATACAAGAAATTTTGGAATAGAAAAAGCAACAGGAGAATATATAATGTTTCTTGACTCAGATGATTATATAGATAAAAAACTATATGACAATATAAAGAAATATATTGATGAAAATGTTGAGCTTATAAAATATAAAATGCAAAGAGTAGATGAAAATGACAAAATTTTAGAAATTGTACCAGGTGCTACATTTGATAAAATTACAGGAGAAGAGGGATTTAATAAACTTTATGGAACAGATGTATTATTAGATTCACCTTGTGTATATGTAATAAAAAAAGATATCTTTACAAGAGATAACTTAAAATTTAAAGTTGGAACTGAACATGAAGACTTTGGACTAATTCCATTTGTTATTGTTCTTGCAAAATCCATGGTATCTACTAATTTTTATGGATATTATTATGTTCAAAGTAAAGGAAGTTTAATGCGCAATGAAAATTACCAAAAAACAATTAAAAGAGTATATGATGCATTAGGACATTATGATAATGCAAAAGAATATTCACAAGAAATTAATATCTCTAAATTAACACATGATAATATTATGATTTATTATACAAATGCTGTAATATTAAAAGCTAGAGATTTAAAAGAAGAAGAAAGAAAAAAATATTTAGAAGAGTTAAAGAAAAGAAAAGTATTTAAAAATATAAAAGTAAGAAATTTAAAACAAATGATTAAAAAAATATTGTTAATGATAGATATGAACTTATATTTAAAATTATATGGTAAATAAGATCTAATTTTATATAAAATATATGAAAAAGAAAAAATCAAGATTTAAAAACAGAAGTTTGTTTTTATCTTCTTGAAAATTTTATACCAGGTTAAAATAAAAGTTAATTTTTACATAAAACAAAAATTAACTTTATAATACAATCAAAACTAATATTATATAAGTTTATATAAAGAAAATAGGAGAAGAAATGAAAAAAGTAAGTGTAATTGTACCTTTTTATAACGTAGAAAAATATATAGATAAATGTTTAAATTCATTAGTAAGTCAAACATTAGAAGACATAGAAATAATTATAGTTAATGATGGTAGTAAAGATAATTCAGAAACTATTGCTAAGGAATATGCAAGTAAATATAAAGATAAAATAATTTATCTTGAAAAAGAAAATGGAGGATTATCAGATGCAAGAAATTATGCAATACCATATGCAACAGGAGAATATATAGCTTTTTTAGATTCTGATGATTATGTTGAAATTGATATGTATGAACAAATGTATGAAAAAGCGAAAAAAGAAAATGCCGATATTGTAGAATGTGATTTTTTATGGGAATATCCTAATGAAAAAATAGAAAGCAAAGGTAAAATTTATAAAGATAAGCATGATATTTTATTAAATGCAAGAGTAGTAGCTTGGAATAAACTAATAAAAAAAGAATTAATAGAAAAAACAAAAGTCAAATTCCCATATGGACTTAGATATGAAGATGTAGAGTTTTTCTATAAATTGATACCATATATTAATAAGTTAGACATAGTAAATAAACCTTTTGTCCATTATGTCCAAAGAGATAATTCTATTTCAAATTCTCAAAATTCTAGAACTAAAGAAATTATAGATATTTTAGATAATGTAATAAATTACTATAAAGAAAATGCAATATATGAAGAATATAGAAATGAATTAGAATACAATTATGCAAGATATCTATTATGTAGTTCATTCCTTAGAATGGTAATGATAGAGAACAAAAAAGAAAGAAAAGAAATTTTAAAATATTCTTGGAATAAATTAAACGATACTTTTCCTAATTGGAAGAAGAATAAATACATAAAAAATAAGAATTTAAAAAACAAATATATGTTAAGTGTTAATAATATAACAATTAAAATTTATGAAAAAATAGGAAAACTTTCTTGTATAAGAAAAATGTTGCAAAGAAAGTTTGCTTAAAAAATAGAAAAATGGGGAAGAAATGAAAAAAGTAAAAGAAAAATTAAACATTGAAAATTTATTAACAGTATTTATAATTTTATGTCCAATTTTAGATATAGCTAGTTTTATATTTAGAAATATATTTAATACAAAAATATCACCTTCTACAATAATAAGACCTATACTTCCAATAATTGCGTTTATATATTATTTCATAAAAGCTGATAAAAAATATAAATTAAAACTGTTTGGTATATCTGCAATTTATGGAATATATGCAATAATACATTTGATTTTATTTACAACAGTCAAGAGTGAATGCAGTTATAGCAATATATCACATGAATTACAATATTTAGTTAATTATACTTTTATGATTATAATTTTGTATGTATTCATCAAAACATTTAAAGAAAAACTATCTACGGAAAAATTAGAAAAAGCAACAGTTATATCTGTGGGAATATATTTGTTATCAATTATACTTTCTATAATTACTAATACAATGTCAAGTACATATATAGAAGGAATGGGTATAAAAGGATGGTTTGAATCAGGAAATAGTATTAGTGCAACACTAATTTTATCTATGTATATATTGTTAATGAATAAAAATAAAAAATATAAAAAAATAATAATTGCAGAACTAATACTGATGGGCATATTTTTAACAATGTTAATAGGAACAAGAGTAGGTTTATACGGATTTATATTAACTATTGGAATTTTCGTTTTAGTTAAAAGTAATATTTTTAATATAAATAAAATAAACAAAAAGATTGTAATTGCAGGAGGAGCATTACTAGCATTAATAATTTTAATAATATGTTTAGTTGGGTCAAATACATTTACTAGAAGACAACATTTAAAGGACATAGAAGCAAATATTGTAGACAGTTCTAACAACGAAGAAGCACATTTAACAGGAAGCTTAATAGAAATTAAAGATAAAATAGATAATAAACAAATTGATGAAAAATATATGAATGAAGTACAGCAAAAATCAGTTTTAGAATTATATGATATTGCAAATAAGTTACAAATTAGTAACAATGACCAAAGAATGCAACAATTATTATATAATGCTATATTAGTAAAAAATCAAGCAAATCTATTATTAATTTTATTTGGAAATGGTTATATGAATCAATTTAGAGAATTAGTATTAGAAATGGATATACCAGCATTTTTATTTAACTTTGGTATAATAGGGCTATTTTTATATTTTGTCCCATTTCTATCAATATTTATATATGCTCTATATTGGGCTATAAAAAGATATAAAATCATTGATGAACAATATATCATGTACTTATTAGGATTAGGCCTATCATTTGCATTATCAGTATTTTCTGGATATGTATTTTTCAATATGTCAACTGATAGTATAATCATTGTTATTTGTGTATTATTATTAAATAAAGTAGAAGAGGTAAAGAAGGAAGAAATATGAAAAAAATAATATTTGGTATAACAAGTCTTACATTGGGTGGAGCTGAAAAAGTTTTAGTAGATTTAGCAAATAAGTTAAGTGAAAATTACGATATTACAATCCTTACAATATATGCTAAAGGAGAATTTGAAAAGAAACTAAATAGTAATGTCAAATTAAAAACAATATTTGATTTTCAGTTTAATGAACTAAGCAATTTAAAGAAAAAGATAACTGCTTTAAAGATATTATTTTTCAAGAAATATTACTATAAAAAATATATTAAAAGAGATTATGACATAGAAATAGCTTTTTTAGAAGGTCCTATCACTAGATTATTTAGTGTTAAAAACAAAAACACTAAAAAGATAGCATGGATACACAATGATATTTCAAAAGTTTATGGTAAAGGATTTAAAGCAAAATTAAAAATGGCTATTGATAAAAAAATATATGAAAAATATAGAACATTAATATTTGTAAGTAAGGATAATAGAGATAAGTTTGTAGAAAAATATAAAGATATACGAGATAGAAATTTACAACCACTACAAAAAAGAGTAATTTATAACTATATAAATCCAAATAAAGTTTTAAAAGAAGCAGAAGAGGAATTAGAATATATTTTTGATAATCAAGTTATTAACTTCTTAACAGTAGCAAGATTAGTAGAACAAAAAGCTATTGACAGAGTAATAAAAGTTCATAAAAGACTAATAGATGAAGGATATAAACATAGATTTTATGTTATAGGTGATGGTCCTGAAAAAGAAAATTTAGAAAAAATGATTAAAGAGAATAATGTAAGAGAAACCTTTATATTATTAGGAAAAAAAGAAAATCCATATCCATACATTAAAAATGCAGATATATTCTGTCTTTTGTCAGAATTCGAAGGGTATGGCATGGTATTAGAAGAAGCTAAAATTTTATCAAAACCAATAATCATCACAGATACTGCTGCAAGAGAAGCTTTAGTTGGTTACTCTAATTCTAAGATAGCTGAAAATACAGAAGAGGGGATATATGTTAAGCTAAAAGAAGTTATAAAAAATAAAGAAATCATTTTTAGCAAAGTTGAGGGCGAAAAGTATAACAATGATAAAATAATAAAAAGACTTGTGAAGTTGTTTGAAGAAACGGTATAAAGGGATTATAAAAATGAACGAATTTGCCGAGAGTAGTATATTGGATAAAATTGCAGAAAACATTGACAAGTAGATAAATATAGTATAGAATACAAACAATAGTTCTGTGAGATAAATGATGAAAAATAAGTAGTAATAAATGTAATAAGAACTAAAATTTATTAAAAAAGGATGTGTTCTTATGGACGAAAAAAACAATGAAATTATTTTATTTGAAAATCAAGGAGTAAAATTGGAGGTTAACCTAAAAGAAGAAACTGTATGGCTCACTCAAGCGCAAATGGAAGTGTTATTTGATGTAAAACATGCAACGATAAGTGAACATATCAATAATATTTTTAAGGAAGGAGAACTTGATAAAAAAACTTCTGTCGGAATTTCCGACAAAAGTACAGGTGGTAGAAAGTCAAAAATATATAATCTAGATGTTATAATATCTGTTGGGTATAGAGTTAAATCTAAAAATGGTGTAATTTTTAGGCAATGGGCAAATAAAATTCTAAAAGATTATATGTTAAAGGGTTATGCTATAAATCAAAGAAGATTAGAATATTTAGAAAAAACAATAAAATTAATTGATATAGCAAATAGAATCGATGAAAAAATAGAAGGAAATGATGCAAAAGAAATTTTAAGAGTAATAGGAGATTATTCAAAAGCTCTCGATTTACTTGATGACTATGACCATAGAACACTAAAGAAAATAGATGGAAAAACAGATGAAAGAAAAATTGAATATAACGAATGTATAGAAGTTATAAATAAGTTAAGGTTTAACGAAGAAAGTACATTATTCGCAATAGAAAGAGATAAAGGCTTAGAGTCAATTATAGGTAATATTTATCAAAGTTTTGCAGGACAAGATATTTATAAAAGTATTGAAGAAAAAGGAGCAAATTTCTTATATTTAATAGTCAAAAATCATGTGTTTGCAGATGGAAATAAAAGAATTGCAGCAACCTTATTTATATACTTTTTGAACTTTTATGGTATCTTATATAAAGATGGAAAACAAACAATAGACAACAATACTTTAACAGCTTTAACATTGTTAATAGCAGAATCAAATCCAAAAGAAAAAGATGTAATTATAGATTTAGTAATGAACTTTTTGAACAATGATTAAATTATATCATCTTGAAAAATTAAAATATAAAGGACTGATAATTAGTTGAAAATATCAGTTCTTTATTGTATAATCATAACAGAAATTAATAATTTATGTATTAAAATATAAGACAAGAAAAATATAAATAAAAAAAATGATTGGAGTAATTATGAAAGAAGAATTTGATTTTTCAAAAGAACCAGGGATTAAGATATTAAATAATAGAAAATACGAAGAAGAAAAAGAACCTATTATTTCTGTTATAATTCCATTTTATAACGATAAAAAATACATTGAACAAAGTGTTAATTGTATTTTAAATCAAACATTTCCATATTATGAAATTTTAATCATAGATGATGGGTCAAAAGATGAAGAATCTTTAAAAAAATTAGAAGAAGTTTCTAAAATAGATAAAAGAATAAGAGTATTTCATAAGAGTAATGAAGGCTTGGCAGCAACTAGAGATTATGGTGCTACAAAATCAAGTAAGACTTGTAAATATCTAATGTTTATAGACTCAGACGATTTACTAGAACCAACTTTTATGGAATGTGCATATTGGACTTTAGAAACGAACAAAGATGCTGCTTGGGCATATTCAGATTCAATAGGATTTGAGTCACAGATATATACTTGGAATAAATGGTTTGACTCAGAAAAAATGAAAAAAGTCAACGAATTATTAGCAATATCTATGGTTAGAAAAAGTGATTTTAATAGAGTAAATGGTTATGGATTAAGAGAAAAAGCAATAAACGAAGATTGGAACTTTTGGCTAAAATTATTAGGGCATGATAGGTATCCTGTTCATATGAGTTTTTATGGAATGTGGTATAGAAGAAAAGAAACAGGAGAATTAAAGAATGCCTCAAAAAATCAAAAAAGAACATTAGAAATAATCGAAGATACTGCGTCTAAAATAACGAAAAGAGTAAAGGCTATTCAATATCCAAAATATGATTATAATTATGACTTGTTATCAGATAAGATAGATATAATAACACCGAAATGTGTAGATAATAATAAAATAAATATATTAATGATACTACCTTGGATGATAACAGGAGGCGCTGATAGATTTGTATTAGACCTAGTTTCGAATTTAGATAAAAATAAATTTGAAATAACAATACTTACAACTGAGCCAAATAAAAATGTATTAAGACAACAATTTGAAGAAAATGCAACTGTTTATGATTTAACATCATTTTTAAGTCAAAAATACTGGCTTAGCTTTATAAATTATATTATAGAAAAAAATAATATAAATTTAATATTTAACACAAACAGTAAATTTGGATATAGCATATTACCATACTTAAAAAGTAAAAATCCTAACATTCCAATAATTGATTATATTCATATGGAAGAATGGTATAACAGAAATGGTGGATATTCAAGATACTCAACAATGATGAAATCAGTAATTGATAAAACATTAACATGTAATGAAAACAGTAAAAGAATATTAAAAGAACATTTTGGCAGAAATAGTGAAGAAATAGAAACAGTATATATCGGTGTAGATGAAGAAAAGTTCAATCCTAGTAAATTTAATAAAAATGAATTATTAGAAAAATACGGATTGCAAAATGAAAAAAGATACATTTTAAGTTATATTTGTAGAATTTCAGAACAAAAACGTCCTATTTTATTATTAGAAATAGTTAAAAAACTAAAAGAAAAAAGAAATGACTTTTTAGTTTTAGTTGTAGGAAATGGAAATTTACTTGAAAAAATGAAAAAGAAAGCAAGTGAAATGGAAATTCTAGAAAATATAAAATTTTTAGGAAATATAGAAAAAACAGAAGAAATTTATGCACTTAGTGATGCCACAATCAACTGTTCTATTAAAGAAGGACTAGCTTTAACATCATATGAATCATTATCAATGGGAGTACCTGTTATATCAGCAAATGTAGGTGGACAAAAAGAGCTTATAACAGAAGATGTCGGAATAGTTGTTACATGTATGCAAGATGAAAAAACAATTTATTCAGAGGATTATGATTCAAACGAAATAAATGATTATGTTGTAGGAATAGAAAATGTTTTAAATAATTTAGAGAAATATAAAGAAAATTGTAGAAATAGAATTTTAGATAAATTCACATCAAAAAATATGATAAATAAAATGACAAAAATATTTGAAAATACATATAAAAATCCAAATGATGAAAAAATTAAAAATGGAAAAGCTTTAAGCGAAAATATTAATTTAACAAAAGAATTAATTACAATGAATATGATGAACGATAGGATTGAGTATTCTTGGGAATGCACAGAATATGAAAAAAAGGTTTATGGAAGAGCATATTCTTTAAAAGGGCTTAATTATAAAAAAGAATTGTTAAAAGAAAAATTATGGAATATTCCTATGTGGAGAGGGTTTGTGGGATTAGTTCATAAATTAATGAGAATTAGATAAAGAAAAGATTAAGACAATTTACAAGTGTGGGAGGTATTAAAGTGGCAACTACAAAGGAATATAAGGATTTCATATTAGAACAATTAGAGTTATTAGATAATATAACTTGTAAAGCAATGATGGGTGAATATTTATTGTACTACAACAATATTTTATTTGGTGGAATATATGATAATAGGTTACTTGTTAAGATCGTTAATAGTAATAAAAAATACAATATGCGAGAACGAAGACCTTATGAAAATGCTAAAAGTATGTATTTAGTAGATGATATAGATAATAAAGGAATATTAAAAGAAATTGTAATTGAAACTTACAATGGGTTAACAAGCATCACAAAAATTCACAAATACAATGCCAGAAATTGAATTACTAAATGATATTATTCCAATAAATAAAAAGGTTAAAGTATGTTAATTTTTAAAATTACAGAAAAAAGCAGCAGAGTAGGGGGGAATAG
>OLOF01000642.1_pt1 | contig 12434 bp, 11 predicted proteins | sample 1643121 | NCBI WGS metagenome assembly OLOF01 (sample SAMEA3136677, study PRJEB25190) | human gut metagenome | biome: human gut; feature: human-associated habitat; material: faeces | place: Austria | collected 2013
AGCCTTACCAATTCTTTCTGAATGAAATGAGTAGTCCAAAATCAAAAAAAGTCATGATTATCACCCATTTCCAGCGGCTAATTTTAAAACTCATATTATTACATTACAAAATTACTGCTATAATATCATTAGCTTACATTTTTCTAAATTTCTTATATCTTTTCTCTAATAATTCTTCTACATCCAACTTTCTTAATTCTTCTAAATTTCTAATTAAATATTTTCTTATATTTTCTGCAACATTTTCAAAATCTTCTTGTGCTCCACCTTCTGGCTCTTCTATTATTTCATCTATAACTCCAAATTCTTTTAAATCTTCTGCAGTTGATTTCATATCTTCTGCTGCTTCTTTTGCTTTACTAGAATCTTTATATAATATACTTGCAAATCCTTCTGGTGATAATATAGAATATATCGCATTTTCTAACATAAGTATTTTATCTCCTACTGCTATTGCTAAGGCTCCTCCACTAGAACCTTCACCTATTACAATACATATTATAGGGACTTCTAGTCTAGACATTTCTAAAATATTTCTTGCTATTGCTTCTCCTTGCCCTCTTTCTTCTGCTCCCATTCCTGGATATGCTCCTGGTGTATCTATAAATGTAATAATCGGTCTTTTAAATTTTTCAGCTTGTTTCATAAGCCTTAGTGCTTTTCTATACCCTTCCGGATTTGGCATTCCAAAATTTCTTTTCATATTTTCATTTGCTTTCTTACCTTTTTGTTCACCTATTACTGTAACTGGCATTCCATTTAATTTAGCAATTCCTCCAATTATTGCTTTATCATCTGCAAAATTTCTATCACCATGTAATTCTATAAAATCTTCAAAAATATTTTGGATATAGTCTAATGCTTTAGGTCTTTCTAGTTTTCTTGCAAGACTTACTCTTTCCCAAGCTGTTTTTTTCTTTTTTTCTACTTCCATAAATTTTCCTCTTTCTTTAAAAATTCTTAAATCAAACTTTTCTTATGCAATCTAACTAATTTAACTATTGTCCTTTTCATATCTTTTCTTTCAACTATTTTATCTATAAATCCATGTTCTAATAAAAATTCTGAACTTTGGAAACCATCTGGTAATTTTTGTTTTATTGTTTGCTCTATAACTCTTGGTCCTGCAAATCCAATTAATGCTTTTGGCTCTGCTAGTATTATATCTCCCAAACTTGCAAAACTTGCTGTTACTCCTCCTGTTGTAGGGTCTGTCAATACTGATATATATAATTGTCCTGCTTTATCTAACCTAGCTAGTGCACTTGAAGTCTTTGCCATTTGCATTAACGATATAATACCTTCTTGCATTCTAGCTCCTCCTGATACACAAAACATTATTAATGGCAATTTTCTTTCTATTGCTTTTTCTATGGCTAAAGTTATTCTTTCTCCAACTGCTGACCCCATGCTTCCCATTAGAAAATTCCCATCCATAACCACAAGTACTATTTCCTCGCCTTCTACTTTACATATACCACATTTTACTGCTTCATCAATTTTTGTTTTTTCTCTTATTGCTTCAACTTTTTTTAAATATCCTTTAAATTGTAATGGGTCTTTGGTTAATATATCATCTCCAAAACTTTCAAATGTTCCTTCATCAGCTATTTGTTTTATTCTTCTTCTAGCAGATAACCTAAAATGTTTGCCACAATTTGGACATACACTAAAATTGTTATGCAATTCTTCTTTATATATTATTTCTTTACATGAATCACATTTTACCCATTTTCCTATCATCATATCTGAAGCTTTTTTATTTTTTTCAATTTTCTGTTCTTTCTCATTTATTTTTTTAACTTTATCAATTATCAATGACTATTCCTCCTCCCCTAAAAATTTTTCGCAATGAATGATGTGTCATAATCATTATCTTGAAAATCTTTATTATTTAAAATTCTCAATAAAAAGTCTATGTTAGTTGTTATTCCTTCAATCACTGTTTCTGATAATGCGCTTCTCATTTTTAAAATTGATTCTTCCCTATTTTTTCCATAAACAATTAATTTTGCAAGCATTGAATCATATGTTGGTGGTACATTATATCCATCATATATTGCTGTATCAACTCTTATACCATTTCCTCCTGGCAAATGAAGTCCTGTAATCATTCCTGGGGCTGGCATAAAGTTTTTTTCTGGATTTTCTGCATTAATTCTTACTTCCATAGAATGACCTTTTATTTTTATGTCTTCTTGTTTGTAGCTCAATTTTTCACCACTTGCTATTTTTATTTGTTCTTTTATTATATCCACTCCTGTTACCATTTCTGTAACTGGATGTTCTACTTGTACTCTAGTATTCATTTCCATAAAATAAAAATCTTTGTTTTTATCTACTAAAAATTCTATTGTTCCTGCATTTGAATATCCTATTTCCTTTACTGCCTTTACTGCTATTTCTCCCATTTTCTTTCTAGTTTCTTCATTTAATATTTGACTTGGAGTTTCTTCTAATACTTTTTGGTTTCTTCTTTGTATAGAGCAATCTCTTTCGCCCAAATGTATGCAATTTCCCTTTTCGTCAGCTAAAACTTGTATTTCTACATGTCTGGGATTTTCTATGAATTTTTCAATATATATACTATCATCATTAAATGATACTTTTGCTTCTTGTTTTACAATATCGTATTCCTTTTCTAGCTCCGTTTTTGAATATGCAACACGAATTCCTCTTCCTCCACCTCCTGCTGAGGCTTTTAATATTACTGGATATTTTATTTTTTCTGCTAATTCTATCGCTTCTTTTTTAGAATTTATAATTCCTTCTGAACCTGGTACTACTGGAACTCCTACATTTTTCATTGTTTCTTTTGCTTTTGATTTATTTCCCAAAAGTTCTATTAACTTATAATTTGGTCCTATAAATTTAATTCCTATTTCTTCACACATTTTTGCAAATGTTACATTTTCTGATAAAAATCCAAATCCTGGGTGAACACTATCACTACCTGTTAAACATATTGCTTCTAAAATTGCTTTCATATTTAAGTAACTTTTATTAGATGGAGCAGGTCCTATACAAATTGATTCATCTGCTAATTTAGTGTGTAATGCTTCTTTGTCTGCTTCTGAATATATTGCAACTGTTCTTATTCCCATTTCTCTACATGCTCTTATTATTCTTACTGCTATTTCTCCTCTATTTGCAATTAATATTTTTTTTAACATATTTTCCTCCTTTAAAAATGTGTTAATTAATTATCTTTATTATAGATTTTTCTACTTCTATATAATATAAAAAGACAGTATCAATTACTGTCTTTTTATATTATTAATTATATATTTATTTTATCTTTTCTGCATATTGGTCTAAGCAGTCAGTATAATATTTATTATTTTATTCTTGATTTTCTTCACTGTTATTTTCATTTAAATTCTGTTCTTGATTTTCTTCTTCTGAGTGATTTGTTTCTTGATTTTCTTCTCCTACATTTTCTTCATTATTTTCTTGTTGGTCAGTATTTTGTTCTTGTCCTTCTTGTTGTTCTCCATTTTGTTCAGAATTTTCTTTTTGTTGTTCATCATTATTAGAATTATTGTTTTGTGATGTATTTAAATTTTCTTTGTTAGTTGTTTTTACCCCTATTCTATCTAAATAATCTTCCACATCATAAGTAGTATCATTAGCCGTCATGTAATAATGTTTTTGACCTGCACTTATTATCATATATATATCATCAACAAAAGCATTAAAAGGTTTTTCTCCATTTTCATTTAGTAATGTATATTTTTCATTTTTACACACAACTATTACATTATAATCTGGTATTAATAATAAATTTAATGCATCTTTACTGCTTTTTGCAATATATCCTATACTATCATATTCAAAATCCACAAGTTGATTTCCTCTTATATCAAAAAATCCCCACTTGTTTTCTTTTCTCACTGGAATTAAGTTTCCTGCTAATATATATTTAGATTTTATGTCATTTTTTGAAAATTTGCTTATATCTATACCTATTTGATCATTTTCAATATATATTTTTGTATTTCCTTTTAAATCAATTACACCATATTGATTCTCTTTTTTCACCAAATATAGCCCTGCATCTAAATCCATTAACTCAATATTATCATAAAGAATATCTACTTTTATATCTCTATTCTTAGTCATTATTCCTACTCTATTATTGCTTTTAACTAAGAAATCTCCCGTTTCTTGTTGATATAAAATTTGATCATATTTGCATTCTAATATTTCTTTTCCTGTATCAGCATCTATGACACCCATTTTTTTGTTTTTTTCAACTATTAGCATACTTTGTAATATAGCTTTATTATTCCTAAAATCATCGTTTATTTTTTCAAATCCATAATCTAAAACTTTAGGTTGATATAGAGAAATTAAATATTGCATTGTATATATTTGAATTCTATTAGAATTCTTGTCATATTGAAATAGCACATTAAATGCATTCTGCATTCCTTCTGTTGTAATATATAATACTCCATTAATTGCTTTTACTGGTTTATCCATATATGAATAACTATAATTTCCAGATGAATCCCCTAGGTTTAACTTATAAATTTTATTTGAATTTAAGCTAAAATTCACTATTTCATTTTCACCTTGAATATAACACTTACTAATATCTTCTGATGCATTATTATATTCCCCATTATAGCTATTATATCCTAAATAACTTGCTATACTTCTTATTGGTACATATATTGTTCCATTTTCTTCAAAATTTAACAGTTTTAATATTTCTTCATTTACTTGTCCATTTAATAATACTTTTAATTTTGAATTTTCTATATACATTAAATAAGAAAATATTGAAATTATTAATATTATCAAAACTAAAATTGTTGCTAATATAATTTTTGCTACTGTTTTTGAACTATCTTTCTTTTTATTTTTTTCTAAACTCTCATCAATTAAATTCATTTGTATACCCCCTAAATAAATGGTTTTTATTTAATATAACCATATTTTTTATAAAATTCTTCCTTAAATGTCCCTAAATTATCTCTCTCTATTTCTATTCTAACCTTTTCCATCAAATTAGTCAAGAATCTTAAATTATGTATTGATAATAATCTTACACCTAATATTTCATTTGTTTTAATTAAATGTCTTATATAAGCTCTTGTATAGTTTTTACAAGCATAACAATCACATTCTGGGTCTAATGGTCCCCAATCTCTTTCATATGTTGCATTTCTTACAACTACTTTTCCATTCCATGTCATTGCTGTTCCATTTCTTGCAATTCTTGTTGGTAATACACAATCACACATATCAATTCCAGCTAATGCAGCTTCGATCAAATAGTCTGGTGTTCCCACTCCCATCAAATATCTAGGTTTGTCTTTTGGCATTAATGGGGTTGTGTAATATAGCATTTTTAAAAATTCTTCTTTAGGTTCTCCTACACTTATTCCTCCTATTGCATATCCTGGTAAATCTAATTTAATTAAATCTTCTGCACTTTTCTTTCTTAAATCTTCATAAAAGCCACCTTGTATAATTCCAAATAATGCTTGATTTTCTGTCATGTGAGCTTCTTTACATCTTTTGGCCCATCTAGTTGTTCTTTCCATTGAATTTTTAGTATATTCATAACTTGCTGGATATTCTACACATTCATCAAAAGCCATTATAATGTCTGCACCTAAATCCTCTTCTGTTTTCATAACACTTTCTGGTGAGAAAAAATGTCTACTTCCATCTAAATGTGATTTAAATTCAACACCTTCTTCAGATATTGTTCTCAAATCCCCTAAACTAAATACTTGGAATCCACCACTATCTGTTAATATTGGTCTATCCCACTTCATAAACTTGTGAAGTCCACCTGCTTCTTTTACAATATCTTGTCCTGGTCTTAGGTATAAATGATATGTATTAGATAAAATTATTTGAGCTCCAACTTCCTCTTTTAATTCTTCTGGTGTCATTGATTTTACTGTTGCTTGTGTTCCTACTGGCATAAACACTGGTGTTTGAATATCTCCGTGAGGTGTATGTACAACTCCTCTTCTAGCTCCTGTTTGCTTACATTCATGTAATAATTCATATGTTACTGCTGGTTTCATTTTTTCCTCCTTAATTTAATTTAAGAGGTGATTTTGGGGTCGGAGACAAAAATCATTTTGCTCTTTTCCATTTTTTCTTTAATTTTTAATATATATACTTTTAAATAACTTTCGTATAACCATGATTTTTGTCTCCGACCCCAAAATCACCTCCAAATCAGCAAAATTATTTTATAAACATTGCATCTCCAAAACTAAAAAATCTGTATTTTTCTTTTACTGCTTCATTATATGCTTCCATTATATAATCTTTTCCTGCTAATGCTGATACTAACATTAATAATGTTGATTGTGGTAAATGAAAATTCGTTATTAATCCATCTAAACATTTATATTTATATCCTGGATATATAAATATCCCGAGTATCTCCTTCTGTTTCTTTTACCATTCCATGTTCATCTGCAATTGTCTCTAATACTCTGCATGATGTTGTTCCTACTGCGATTACTCTTTTTCCTGCTTTTTTTGTTTCGTTTATTTTTCTTACATCTTCTTCTCTTATATAATAATGTTCTGTATGCATTTCATGATTTTCTACTGTTTCTTCTTTAACTGGTCTAAATGTTCCTATTCCTACATGTAAGGTTACATTTGCGATTTTTACACCTTTTTCTTCTATTTTCTTCAATAATTCTGGTGTAAAATGTAATCCTGCTGTTGGTGCTGCTGCTGAGCCATCATATTTGGCATAGACTGTTTGATATCTATCTTTATCTTTTAATTCTTCATGAATATATGGAGGTAATGGCATTAGTCCAATTTCATCTAATATTTCGTTGAAAATACCATTATAACTAAATTGTACTTTTCTAGTTCCCCCTGGCATTGTGTCTAATATTTCTGCTATTAATTTTCCTTCTCCAAATATTACTTTTGTACCTATATGTAACTTATTTCCTGGTCTTACTATTGTTTCCCAAATATCTCCTTCAATATTATTTAATAATAAAAATTCAACATTTGCTCCAGTTTCTTTTTTTCCATAAATTCTTGCAGGTAATACTTTTGTATTATTTCTTACTAAACAGTCTCCTGGTTCTAAGTAATCAATAATGTCTTTAAATTTTTTATGTTCTATTGTTTTATTTTTTCTATCTAAAACCATTAATCTTGATTCATCTCTTTTTTCTAATGGTGTTTGTGCTATTAGTTCTTCTGGTAAATCATAATTAAAATCTGATACTTTCACTTTTATTGCTCCTTTTTATACCTATTTTTAATTTTTTATTTTCCTAATTATCTAGAATTTTTAACTTTTATCTTGATTCTATATATAATTTTTACATATGTGCAATAAGTAAAAATAATTTCTGCTATCCTTACTTATATAATTTCATTAATTTTCTTACATACCTTGTTAAATACTTGCTGTACTTCTTCTATAAAATTTTTAGGTTCTTTATATACATCTAATTTATATGAATATTCAAAATTTGAATTTTTAGCTGGTTTCATATTATAAATCTCAGCTGGTAATCCGATTTTTCCACTATCTGTTTTAATTTCTTTATTCATATAATCCATATACCATTTCTTTTGCCCTACTAATTTTTCATCTGTATATCCATATTTTTCATAATCGTGTAAAGCTGGTATTTCATCCCCTGATTCTTTTGCTGTTCTTTCTAGTGAATGTAAAAATTCATGCAAAAAAACTTCTTCTGGGAATTCATTTATACCTATTTTATATTTGTATGTATAACTCTTTGAATCATTTGGTAATCGTATATTAGAAAATCCAATTCCATAATAATCCATGGATCCTAATCCAATCCAATCCTTTACTTCTATTTCTGTCATATATTTATCATTTCCTAATCTTACTATTGCAAATATATGATCATAATTACTTTTATCTATTATATCTTTTATTTGTGCCTCTATATCTTTTGGTTCTAAATAATATCCAAACTTATCATCATATGATAAAGTTGATATTGGTTGTTCTATTATATGTATATTACAATTTGCTTTCATTTTTCCTTTTGATAAAGTATAACATGATCTTTCAAATCTCTTTATTGTGTTTTTTATATTACTTATATCTTCATTTGTAATATTAATATTAATTTGTTTTCCATTTACATTTACACTTGTATTTTTAAAAATAAAACATGCATAATTCCAGTCATTATTTCCTTCTTTAGTTCCCTTTTCAATAGAGAAGTCTGAAAACCATGCTTCTCCTCTGGCATTTCCATCTACTCCACCTAGTCTGAATGCTATATCTACTTTTTCTCTATTTTTGGAGTTAAATATAAATTCTAACTTTTGCCAATCCTGTGTACCATCTATTGAGATGGATTTTTCAGTTGTATCTGAAATTGAAATTTGTGCACCTATATCTGATTTTTCTTTTTCTGCTTCAATATTATTAGTTTTTACCATACAACTTACTTTATATGGTGTATTTTTTTCTACTTTTATCTCTTTTGAAAACATTGCATCATTATATTCATTTGATTCTATCTTGTAGCTTCTCATATCAGAATATTTAACTTCGTTATCTCTTAAAAATTTTGATGTATGTACTTTCGCTTCGCTTCTTAAAAAATCATTAAAATTATTATCTAAGTAAAAATTCCAAGCACAAAATAAAATAAATATTAAAATTCCAATTGTAATAATATTTACTAAAAAAACCTTTATATCTGTTTTATTTGTCATAATTTCTTCCTTTTTATATTCTCTATATTATTATATATTATTTTAACTAATATATCAATTATTTTGCATTTTTTATAATAATATTTTTTTCTTTTTAGGTTAAAATATTATAAATATACTCGGAGGTTTTTTAATGAATCAAATTTTAAACACTAATTTTAAAGATGATAATAATTTAAAAAAGGATACTTCTTTAAAAATCCCTAAAAAAAGTAAATTCTTAAATTTACAATTTTCTTTATCTATCTTAGGTCTTTTAATTCTAATTTCTTATTTTTTCTATCATAGTTTTTTATTAAAAAAACAAGAAAATTTTTCAAATTTAATTAAAAATAATTATAGTATCTCAAAATTATATTCTAATACTCTTAATAACACTACTAATATTGATAATTCTTCATCTCTTTCTCCTGAATCCATTATTGGAGTAATCAAGATCCCTAAATTAAATTTATCTTATACATTTTTCTCTGGTTTAAATGATGATTTGTTGAAAATATCTCCTTGTCGTTTTTATGGTGATTTCCCAAATAATAATAATTCTAGTATGAATAAAAATTTATGTATTGCTGGACATAATTATAATAATAAACAATTTTTTAGCCAAATTGATAAATTAGAAGTTAATGACAAAATTATTATTGTTGATAATTTTAATAATGAATATAATTTTTCAGTTATTAAAAATTATGAAGTAAAGAGTAATGACCTTTCTCCTATATATGAAAATTCAAGTAATAATTATGAACTTACTTTAGTTACCTGTAATAATATGAACAATAACCGAATTATTATAAAAGCTGTTTTATAATACAAAAACCACCCTAACATAGGATGGTTAATTATATTAAATATTTCTATAATCTTTAATTTTTTTGTATGCATATACTGCTGAAATCCCAAATACAACTACTAGTAATACTACTGGTAAAGATTCTTGTAAACCTGTTTTTGGTAAACTTGTATTATTATATGAGCTTACATTATTTCCTCTTACTCCGTTTGTATTTAAAGAGTTTGAGTTGCTATTTTTACTAGAATTTGAGTTTGTATTTGCTTTGTTTTTACTAGAATTTGTATTAGTTTTATTTGAATTTGTATTTGCTTTATTACTACTTGAATTTGAACTAGCTGTATTATCAAAATTAACATCAACATATCCTTCATCTGCTGCAGATACAAAATTTGTTGTAAACATAAGCATTGATAAACTCACTAATGCTATTAATAAACCTTTTACAATACTTAATTTTTTCATATTATCTCTCCTTACTTTTAATAGTACATTTTATATTATTATTCTACAAACAATTATTATTATACCACTTTTCTCTAATAATTGCAAGTTTATAAACACACTATAATATTTTTTCTTCTTATGTATAAATTTTCATATACCATTTCGAATACATAAGCTTCTTTGTTATTATGATATACTTATTTTTAAAATAAGTCAATATTAAAAATATTATTTTTATTTACATTTATATTACAAAAATATTACATAATTTTAAACATTAAATTTAAATAAAACAATATCACCATCTTGCATAATATATTCTTTTCCTTCTGACCTAACTAGTCCTTTTTCCTTAGCAGCTAACATATTTCCTTGCTCTACTAAATCTTTATATGAAACTACTTCTGCTCTAATAAATCCTCTTTCTATATCAGAATGAATTTTTCCAGCAGCTTGTGGTGCTTTTGTTCCTTTTTTAATTGTCCATGCTCTAACTTCTGGTTCTCCAGCAGTTAAAAATGACATTAATCCTAATAAGTCATAACTTCTTTTTATAACTTTATCTAATCCTGATTCTTCTAATCCTAATGCTTCTAACATTTCTTTTTTGTCGTCATCTTCTAAAGTTGATAAATCCTCTTCTATTTTCACACATAAAGGAATAACCTCTGCATTTTCTTTCTTAGCATATTCTTTTACTTCATTTACTAATTTGTCATTTTCTGCATCTTGAAGTTGTTCTTCTGATACATTTGCAATATATAAAATTGGTTTTGTTGTTAATAAAAACATATCTTTTACAATTGCTTTTTCATCTTCATTAAAGTTAATTGCTCTAGCAGATATACCTTTTTCTAAATTTTCTTTTATTTTTTCTAATACATCAATTTCTTCTTGATATTTTTTATCTGCTTTTAAGTTTTTTCTTGCTTTATCTAATCTTTTATTTACTGTTTCTATATCAGCAAAAATCAATTCTAGGTTTATTGTTTCAATATCTCTTACTGGGTTTACATTCCCATCTACATGAACAACATTTGAATCTTCAAAACATCTTACAACTTCACAAATTGCATCTGTTTCTCTTATATGAGATAAAAATTTATTTCCTAATCCTTCACCTTTACTTGCACCTTTTACTAATCCTGCAATATCAACAAATTCAATTACTGCATGTGTAATTTTTTGTGGATTATACATTTTTGCTAATACATCTAATCTTTCATCAGGTACTGGTACTACTCCTACATTTGGCTCTATTGTACAAAATGGATAGTTTGCACATTCTGCTCCTGCTTTTGTTATACTATTAAATAATGTACTTTTTCCTACATTTGGTAAACCTACTATTCCTAGTTTCATTTTCTTCCTTCCTTTTTTCATAATTTTTCATTTGATATTTTATCATATTAGTTTTTTTTAGTCAAATTTATTTTTTAGTATATTAAACACTAGCAAACCATATTAAACTTTCAAAAATCACTAATTCTATATAATCAAAAAACAAGTTAATAGGATATAACTTTAATAAAGCTTTTCCTATTAACTTGCTTAAATCTTCTTCATATCTATAAACTAATCCTTTTATTTTATAAAATTACTTGGATTTACCGGCATAGAATCTTTTAATATTTCAAAATGTAAATGTGGTTCATCTGCTATTTCAAACACTGCTGTATTTCCAACAGTTCCTAATGATTGACCTTTTTCTACTTTCTCGCCTTCTACAACAAATTCAGATGTCAATAAATTTGCATATACAGTTTTATATCCACTTGCATGTTCAACAACTATTGTCAATCCATATCTTGGATCATTTTTTATTGTTTTAACTGTTCCTTTTTCTGCTGATTTTACTACTGTTGTTTTATCTGCTTTAATATCTATCCCACTATGTGTAACCCATTCCTGAAGTGTTTCAGAATATACTAAGTTTTCTTGTGCATATTCTTTTGATATTTCTCCTTCTACTGGCTTAGCAAATTTTAATTCTACTTTTTCTTCTTTTACTTCTTTTTTTTCTTCTTTTTTATCATTTGATGTTGTATTTGTTTTCTTGTTTATTGTCACATTTTTATTAGTATTTGTTACTACTTTATTTTCTGTACTTGTATTTGTAGCTTTAGTATTTACTTCATTACTTGCTACATTATTTACATTTGTATTACTTTCATTTTTTGATTCTTCAACTGTTTTCCCAAATTCTGTACTAGCACTTTCTGTTTCTTTATTTTCCCTATCTAGTGCTTCTGTCATTTGCCCTAAGGTCATAGTTTCATTTTTAACATCATTACTTATTTTATTACTATATATTAATAATGCTATTATTAATATTGCAACAACTGATATTCCTATTATGCTATATAGTAAAATTTTGTCATTAACATTTTTTTCTTTATTAGACTTTAAATTTAATTTTCTTTTCATATACTCCTCCTTAAATACTTTATTATTACAAGTATTTCCTTTTTTTAGA
>OLOF01000651.1_pt1 | contig 12224 bp, 11 predicted proteins | sample 1643121 | NCBI WGS metagenome assembly OLOF01 (sample SAMEA3136677, study PRJEB25190) | human gut metagenome | biome: human gut; feature: human-associated habitat; material: faeces | place: Austria | collected 2013
TCATTTTGGTGCAAGCGTGATTCATGGGCAGCGTAGCAATATTTTGCGCTTACGAAAAGACTAGAACTGTCGGATCATTGAAGGTAAAGGCCTCGTAACCGGATATTTTTAAACTTTGCTCTGATACAATGGTTATGCTGTTGAAAGAAGTCATAGAAAATTGAATTAAATTTGAGAGCCGGAAGCTTCAGTAGTTTAGAAAAGACTACTGGAGCTTTTTTTCGTGCCTGATTTTTTCAGCCAATATCTATAGGTTTTATCTGGCAGTAATTGGTGGAGCAGGCATGAACCAGATCAGAGGACTGTCTTCTGAATTTGAAACTGGCAAACAAATTTCAAATTCAGGAGGACGGATATGTATATTGAACGTTCATATAAATCCGACGGAAAATATTATGAAAATAGAGGATAATGGAAAATAAACAGAGTATCCAATGTGGGAGCTCTGCGTGTTGGAAAAAATATTTTTTTGTTCCTTACTTGACACATGTACATATGCTCCGTTGAACCCATGCGACAAGCCTTTATCGTAAGGGTATTGCTGTGGAAGATATCACATCAGCACTGGGATATACCAGTATTCAGACAACAAAAGACCACTATGTATTTCCGTCTTTTGTTCAAAAACAAGAAGTAGTAAAGACCGGAGGCGTAATAATTACAGAAGTAGAGAATCAGGAGTGGCCAGATGACAAAGATGATGTTGCATGCATTTGCGGATTAAGATCAACTATTTTATCCGTACTTAAGAAAAGCTCCTATATAGCCAGTGAAAAGAGAAATTGCACGGATAACAAAAGTCTGCGGATAAGCCTTACCAGATGAGACCTTTGATCCAGTCAATACGTTTACCACAAAATAAAAATAATGTATTTTTATCATACGGATCGAAGTGGGACTGGAAACGTATAATCCTGGCAAATTCATCAATTACATGCGAAGCTCTATAGAACCAGCGGCTATGTATACTATTTTTAATCCTTTACCGTCATTGAATATCCATCAACATTCTCGAAAGTGTATGAAGAAATAAAGCAGATATCTGGTCTGTGATTTCTAATGTGAGGTGATTTCTGTCTCTGATAAAAGCAATGGTTTTATGATCCTGTATTGTATTTTCTGACTGGATTGCATAATGATCACAGCTTTGATTTGGAAAATAGTGAGCATCATACATGAAAGACGCTTACCAGAATGATGAAAATTCAGAAAACGAGAATTTTCAGAGAATTTTTAGTGTAATAATGATTGAAAATATAATAAAGAGTTTTTTAGTCCTGCTAAATTTTGCTAGCTTCTTCAACTGAGATTCTCCACTGCTTCATCGGTTCATGTTTCCCACAGTCATCACAGGTCTGCGGCCAGTTGATTTTCCATTCAAAATACTCGTCTTTTGTAATTTTGCCGGATTTGAGTTCTTCTTTCCGGATTACCCATTCTTTCATGAAATCATTGACAAGCCCATAATTAATCCATAATCCCACAGGTGGATGTGCAGGCCAGCTATCGTTATCATGATAGCGGACAGCGGTGTCATCGGAGGAATTGCATTTTTCTCCGGGATAAGTTTCCATTTGGAATAAGTTGATAGCAGACGGATTGAATTCATCTATCCAGAACAGAAGCTCCATGAATTCGGTAGCATCCATTGTTGTGGCATCATATAGTGTCCATGGATTTACATTCAGGATTTTAGCCATTTCTGTCACCAGTTCTTTTTTTGGAACTCGGTAATTGGTTTCGTATTGGGCAAGGCGATTCGCCCCTTTTTCACCCCACCCAAGGGCTGCACCAAGTTCAGCCTGTGTCATTTTCCGGAATGTCCGGATTTTTTTTATTTTATCTCCAATCGTCATATCAGCTTCCTACTTTCTTATTGATAATATTATTTTAACCGCAAAATGTAGTTTTGTAAACAGAAACATTCGCTAAAAAGCGAATAATAAGCTTGACATTAACAGAAAAGCGAAATATAATGACAGTATAATATAATTCGCATAAAAGCGAATGTTTGGACCTTGAAAATGAAATGAGCTGTATGATCTGCTAACACAGATGCCACGACCCTGTAATATTTTATATTCAGGCGAGCGTTAAAGATACTCCGGCAACGGCTGGTATGCCTTAGAGAAAGCTGCCAGTTTTCAGATTCAGATCTGATAGAGGTCAGTTGTAACACTGACAGCAGATAGTACAAATGGAAGCCAAAACAAGTGCAAGATTTTTAATCGAAGGGAGTGATGCCGAAAAATCATGAGGAAGGGGGGAGAAGAAATGAGGAAAGAACTGGAATATGTAAAGAAAATAGCTTTGCTTGCAAAGTTATTCCGTTTGGAACTTCTAACAGAAAAAGAATATGAAAGAATCAGACGGAAGCTGATGGACAGTTATCTGATTGCAGGGGAACGCAGCGATGATCCGAGGAAGGCAATCGCATAAAAAGTAGAAAGTTGAGAAAGACAATGGAAGACACAGCAATGCAACATTCGTTCACATTTATTATTTTAGATAAAATCATATTGCAAAATAAGAAAAATGCCAGATGGAGAAGCAGAAAAATGTGGCAGGTAAAAGAAATGGAGGAAGTTTATGGGTATGAGACAAGTTCAGATTTTGGAAGCAACGAAAACAACAATAAACAGTGTGGGAAGACGAGGTATGGGGATGTCGATTCAGCGTATCCGTGTTGCGGCATATTGCCGTGTATCTACGGACGGAGATGAACAGCTTGGCAGCTTTGTATCTCAGAAATCTTATTATGAAGAGAAAATACGTCAAAACAAAGAATGGGTGCTGGCAGGCATTTTTGCAGATGAAGCAATCACCGGAACGAAAGTGGACAAACGGGAAGGATTTCAGGAAATGATAAGGGAGTGCCGGAATGGGAAAATTGATATGATCCTTACAAAATCCATTTCCCGGTTTTCCAGAAATACACAGGATACGTTGAAATATGTGCGTATGCTCCGTGACCGGAATATAGCCGTTATATTTGAAAAAGAAAATATCAATACACTGGATATGAATGGCGAAATGCTTCTTACCATCCTTAGCTCTCTTTCGCAGGGAGAAGTGGAATCCCTTTCGGAGAATGTGAAGATGGGATTACGGATGAAAATGAAGCGGGGCGAACTGATTGGGTTCAATGGATGCCTGGGGTATGATTACGACCGGGAGACTAAGACAATTACTGTGAATGAACAGGAAGCAGAAACAGTACGTCTGATTTATGATCTGTATCTGCAGGGATACGGTACTTCGACTATTGCTAGAAGATTGATGGAATTAGGGATCAAAAACAGGTGTGGAACTGTAGAATGGCATACACATGGAGTGATGGGCATCATCAAAAATGAGAAATATAAGGGAGATGTTCTTCTTGGTAAAACATTTACGGTTGACCCCATATCGAAGAGACGGCTTGCCAATATGGGAGAAGAGGAACGGTATTATATCCGGGATCATCATGAACCCATTGTTACAAGGGAAATTTGGGATAAAGCAGAAGAAATTCGCCTGAAACGTGTAAGACCAAGGCTGATGGAGACAACTGCAAACAGAGAACGCTACACCAGACAATTTACATTCAGCAGTATGCTGGAGTGTGGGTATTGCGGTCATAAACTTTCCCGCAGAACAAGACACCAGACGACCACAACGAAAAAACCAGTCTGGCAGTGTATGAATGCAACCAAGAATGGAATCAGTAACTGCCCGAATTGTAAAGCGATTGATGAAGTAATTATTGAAAATGCATTCCTAGATGCATTCCGGTTACTGGCAGATAACTTTGATGATGTTCTGGATTCCGTATTGAGTACCATTGAAGATGTCTTGAAAGATGATACTGAATTAAAACGGGTAAAGCAGTTGGAGAAGGATATATCCAGTATTGAAACGAAAAAAAGCAGGTTAACAGATCTGTTGATTGATGGTAAAATAGAGCAGGAAGACTATGATGAGAAGAAGCTGAGTTTTCAGAGGAAACTTCATCAGATGACAGAAGAAAAGGCATATCTGGAAGAAAATATCGGACAGCAGAAAAATATAAGCAAGCGTATGGAACAGCTTCGGAAGACACTGGAAAATGAAGATATCCTGGATGAATTTGACCGTATCGTGTTTGAAAGCATCGTGGAAAAGGTAATTGTCGGCGGCTATGATGAAAACGGCAATCCTTCTCCATATAAACTGACTTTTGTCCTGAAATGTAATCAGGACTTGAAAGTAGATGATGCGAAAGCAGACTATAAAGCAAATCAGAAAGGGAAAAAGGTGTCATAATGGAGTTGGAAAATAAAGATATTTTGGAAAGAAGTGTATCAGAAAAAATGTGTTCATCAGGCAGTAACGGGGTTGGGGAAATATGTTCCCCAGGGACTGCCGACACACCCCGTATAACGGCGATTGGTTTATTGAAAATAAAAGCTCCGATTTTGGAAATGTCAAGGCAGACAGCACCTACGGTACGAAAAGGGCTTCCGCCTACCGCATTATCGAGGACACCTTAAACCTAAAGGATACCCGTATTTTTGACTATGTTTACGATGAACACGGTAACAAAAAAGCGGTGTTCAACCATAAGGAAACAACGGCGGCACAGGCAAAGCAGGAAGTCATCAAGCAGGCGTTCCAAGACTGGATATGGAAAGACCCAGAACGAAGAAACCGCCTTGTCCGTTATTACAACGATACCTTTAACAGCAAAAGACCCCGTGAGTATGACGGACGGCACATTACCTTCGGCGGTATCAGCCCAGAAATCACGCTAAGACCCCACCAAGTCAATGCTATCGCCCATATCCTATACGGTGGCAATACGCTCCTTGCCCACAAGGTAGGTGCAGGAAAAACCTTTGAAATGGTAGCCGCCGCACAGGAAAGCAAGCGTCTGGGCTTATGTCAGAAATCAATGTTTGTCGTGCCAAATCATCTTGTCGGTCAGTGGGCTTCCGAGTATTTAAGGCTCTATCCGAGTGCCAATATTCTTGTTACCACCAAGCAGGATTTTGAAACGGCTAACCGAAAAAAGTTCTGCGGCAGGATTGCCACAGGCGATTATGATGCGGTCATCATCGGACATTCGCAATTCGAGAAAATCCAGATGAGCGTGGAACGGCAACGGGAACAGCTACAACGGCAGCTTGATGATATTGAAATGGGCATTGAAGATGTGCAGAAATCCCACGGAGAGCAGTTCACGGTCAAGCAGCTCATGAAAACAAGGAAAGGAATTGAAAATAAGCTCAAAAAACTGAACGATACCAAACGAAAGGATACGGTCATCGACTTTGAGCAGTTGGGTGTTGACAGGCTTTTCATTGACGAGAGCCATTTTTACAAAAATCTGTACCTCTACACCAAGATGCGGAATGTGGGCGGTATTGCCCAGACAGAAGCCCAGAAGTCAAGCGACCTCTTTATGAAATGCCGCTATCTGGACGAAATCACAGGCAGCCGAGGAACGATTTTCGCAACAGGAACACCTATCTCCAATTCAATGGTGGAGATGTATTCCGTACAGGGATACTTGCAGTATGACACTTTAGCAAGGAACGGCTTGCAGCATTTTGACAGTTGGGCTTCTACTTTTGGCGAAACGGTCACGGCTCTGGAATTAGCCCCAGAGGGTACAAACTACCGAGCCAAGACAAGGTTTGCCAAGTTTCACAACCTGCCAGAGCTGATGCAAATGTTCCGTGAGGTGGCGGATATTCAGACCGCCGATATGCTAAAGCTCCCTGTACCAAAGGTCAATTACCACAATATCAAGACCAAGCCGAGCGAGATACAGACCGAAATGGTGGCTTCTCTTGCAAAGAGAGCCGAGAAAATCCGTGCAAGGCTTGTCGAGCCGCAGGTCGATAATATGCTCAAAGTGACCAATGACGGGCGTAAACTTGCACTCGACCAGAGAATGATAGACCCGATGCTGCCAGACGACCCGAACAGCAAGGTCAATGCCTGTATCGACAATGTGCACCGTATCTGGGAGGAACACGCCGACACAAAGGCGACACAGCTTGTATTCTGTGACCTTTCTACACCGAAGAATGACGGTACTTTCAATGTCTATGACGATATTCGTGAGAAGCTAATCGCCCGTGGCGTTCCTGTCGAGCAGGTGCGTTTTATCCACGAAGCGACCACAGATGCACAGAAAAAAGAGCTGTTCGCAAAGGTGCGAAGCGGCGAAGTCCGTGTGCTTTTAGGCTCTACCCAGAAAATGGGGGTGCGTCCGTAAGTGACTACAAATATTGTAGTCATGTGGATTTGTAAAAATTCTACCTTTGGCAAGGTAGCAAAGAAAAATATCAAGACATTAAATATGTCACTTTGTCATTAGCCTGCTTACTCGTGAGAGAAATCAATAACGGGGACAATAGCACGCAGGAAAAGCTGTAAGTCAGTAAATCATCAATACTGCGACTGAACAGCAAGATGAAAAGTTATGAACAAGGATAAAAACTAAACTGTTTGAATGATAGTCCGATGGGCTTTATTTTGCAGCTACGGTGAAAGATGATTGATACACCGTATAACATGCGTAAATGTTCGGCGTCCCATGTGCATTTACATGATATTGCATGTTTCCAAGCCGTAATATACGGAAAAGGGCGAACGTCATATCCGATATCATAACAAGCTATTTTTACAAATCTAAACGGAGATTACCTAAGTCACAATGCCTTTAAAGGCTATGCGGTATAGACTGCTGAATATGTGATAAGGTAACGGAGTTTCCATAGTAGTCTGAGCAAGGGAAAGCCTTGTACATGGCGAAGGGAAACAGGTATTCATTTAATACAAAAACGGAAGGATGTGTGAGACATTGAGAAATCCAGTGGATGTATTAGAAAGTCTAAGAAAAAATGCAAAAAATAACGATTACAAGTACAAAAGGCTATACAGAAACTTGTATAATTTAGAATTTTATTTTCTAGCATACCAAAATATTTATGGTAAAACTGGAAATATGACAAAAGGTACAGATGGTCAAACCATTGATGGAATGGGAATAACTCGAATTTCTAAGATAATAGAAAGCATGAAAAATCATAGTTATCAGCCTAATCCTGCAAAAAGAGTATATATTAAAAAAGCTAATGGGAAATTGAGACCTTTAGGTATTCCATCAGTAGATGATAAACTTGTGCAGGAAGTAATTAGGATGATTTTAGAAAGCATATTTGAGCCAACATTCTCAAGATTATCACATGGATTTAGACCTAACAAAAGTTGTCATACAGCACTTGTACAAATTAAAAAAGAATTTACAGGTGCAAAATGGTTTATTGAGGGAGATATTAAAGGCTTTTTTGATAATATTGACCATCAAATTATGATTGCAACATTGCGAAAACGTATTGATGATGAATATTTTATAGCTTTAATCTGGAAGTTTTTAAAAGCTGGATATTTAGAGTGTTGGCAATTTAATAAGACATATTCAGGTACTCCTCAAGGTTCTATTATTAGCCCTATATTGTCAAATATTTATCTCGATACTCTTGACAAGTACATGGAAAGGTATATTGAGCAATTTGACAAAGGAAAGGTTCACAAAAGAACAAAGGAATATCGCTCTAGAGAATACAAACTCTGTCTTAAAAGAAAAGAAGTAAAAAATCGCTGGAATGATATGTCAGATATTGAGAAAGCCCAAGCACTTAAAGAAATCAAATATTTAAAATCTGAAATGCAAAGTGTTCATTGTAAAGACCCTATGGACAAATCTTTTAGACGAATGAAGTATGTTAGATATGCAGATGATTGTGCGCCACGAAGGCGAGTCCAAGTAGCGTAGCTACTTGAAGACAGCTATGCTGTACAGATGATGGCGGAGGGCCCGCCGGAACCGCTATACAGGTGGAGGTTCCAAACCACCCTAAGGTGCTGTAGTCAAAAGCTATGGTATTGAGCGTTAGGGAAAAGGCAGATATAACTGTCAGGTGGGTGTGAAGGAGATGAATGAACATATAAACCGCTTACGGAAATGTCGAAAGCGTAGAGATTCCATCAAAACCAGGGGGTAGTCGTTAACCTGGGATAAGCCTGGAGGAAACCTGTTTACTGTCCAGGCGGTGGGCGGCATAAAGGCGGCATGAACTTTACACAGGCATCTGTACGGAACGTGGGAACCCACGGGCTGATGTTAAGGGAGTATATCAAGCGGAAGAACCGTAAGATAAGAGTACCGATGCAGTCATGGGGGCAGATTGGGTTATAGTAGCGTGGAAGTTTCTGTAACGGGAATGGAGCAAAGAACCCGAATTATCCGGCTTTAAGGATAAGTCAACTTTAGAAAGAAGGAGGAACTTATGCAAGAAGCAAAGCCATACAGTATTTCAAAGAAAGCAGTGATAGCGGCTTATCAAAGAGTGAAAGCGAACAAGGGAACCTATGGTGTGGATGAACAGTCCATAGAAGATTTTGAGAGGAAACTCAATAACAACCTCTACAAAATATGGAACAGGATGTCATCCGGCACTTATTTTCCCAAACCTGTAAAAGCGGTAGCGATACCAAAGAAGAATGGAGGAACCAGAATTTTGGGGGTTCCGACAGTAGAGGACAGAATTGCCCAGATGGTGGCGAAGCTGTACTTTGAACCATGCGTGGAGCCAATCTTTTATGAAGATTCCTATGGATACCGTCCGAACAAGTCAGCCATACAGGCGCTTGAAGCCACAAGGACAAGATGTTGGAGAAAAGACTGGGTATTGGAGTTTGATATCCGGGGGCTGTTTGATAACATCAGACATGATTATCTCATGGAAATGGTAAAGAAACATACCAAAGAGAAATGGATAATCCTATATATCCAGAGATGGCTGACGGCACCGTTCCAAATGGAAGACGGGACGATTGTGGAAAGGAAATCCGGAACCCCGCAAGGCGGGGTGATAAGCCCAGTATTGGCGAACCTGTTCCTGCACTATGCGTTCGATGATTTCATGGTAAAGGAATTTCCGACGATACCGTGGGCAAGATATGCTGATGATGGGATAGCGCACTGCGTCTCCCAGAAACAGGCGAAATACCTGCGGAGAAGGTTGGAACAGAGGTTCCAGAGTTATGGTTTGGAACTGAACCAGGAGAAGACAAGGATAGTGTACTGCAAAGACGATGACCGGAGAGGGAATCATGAGAATACTTCCTTTGATTTTCTGGGATACACATTCCGTCCAAGACATGCAAAGAACAGGTACGGGAAGTTCTTTACAAACTTCCTTCCGGCAATCAGTGAGAAAGCAAAGAAAGCCATACGCAAAGAGGTAAGAGGATGGAAACTGCAATTAAAATCGGACAAAGACCTCTACGATATAGCAAACATGTTCAACCGTCAGATACAGGGATGGATTAATTACTACACGCATTTCTATAAATCAGAAATATATGATGTGCTGAGGTACATCAATGGATGTCTGGTGAAATGGGTGCGGAGGAAGTATAAGAAGCGCAAGGCTAGACGAAAGGCGGAACACTGGCTCGGAGAGATAGCAAAGCGTGACAGGAACCTGTTTGCACACTGGAAATTTGGGATACTGCCAGCGGCTGGATGGTGGGAGCCGTATGAGCTGAGAGGTTCACGTACGGTTCTGAGAGAGACTTGAGGGGAGGTTCCTCAGGTCTACTTACTTTTTAATCGGCATAATCGGCACTAAAAAAGAAGCTGAAGAAGTTAAAAGTAAAATTGGTGAATTTATCACTAATGAACTGAAACTTGAAATGTCAGATGAAAAAACGCTTATCACACATACATCTAAAAGAGCAAGATTTTTAGGCTATGACATTTTTGTATGTCGAGACCAAAAAACAAACAATGGTTCAAGAACACTAAGCAATAGAGTGCTTTTATATATGCCTCAAGAAAAGTGGTTTAAAAAACTTCTATCATATAAAGCACTCCGCATTAAAACAGATGATAGCGGAAAAGAAATATGGAGACCAACTCATAGACGATATCTTGTTGACAATGATGACCTTGAAATTCTAAAAAAATACAATAGTGAAATAACAGGAATTTATAACTATTATCGTATAGCTAATAATGTTTCCACTCTACAAAGCTTTAAGTATGTTATGGAATATAGTATGTATCGCACATTTTGTTTGAAATATCGAACAAGAATTGGCAAGCTAAAGCGTAAATATTGTATAAACGGAAAGTTTGCAGTACGATACAAAACTAAAACAGAAAATAAGGTATTATTTTTTTACAACAATGGTTTTAAACGTCAAAAACTGCCAGATATTCGTGCAAGTGTTGATAGTTTACCTAATAATATAGCTATTACCATGGCAAGAACAAGCATGATTGATAGAATGAAAGCAAAAAAATGTGAATGGTGCGGAAGTGAAAATATTGAATTAGAAATGCACCATGTCAGAAAATTAAAGGACTTAAAAGGTAAGAAAAACTGGGAAAAAGTTATGATTGCCCGTAATCGTAAAACAATGGTACTTTGTATAGAGTGTCACAGAAAATTACACGCAGGATTATTAGACTAAGAATACTGGAAAGCCGTATACAGCGAGAGTTGTAAGTACGGTTTGGGGGCGAGTGCTTGAAAACCTACCATAGTAATATGGCAAGGCGTTGGGTACTTAGCCTACGCAGGTACGAATGTGCAGGACAGGCTCATAGCAATCCACAATCTGGACTGCCCGTGGCGACCAAGCGACCTTGAACAGCGACAAGGGCGTATCGAAAGACAGGGCAATATGTTCCCAGAGGTTGAGGTTTACCGCTATGTGACCGAGCAGACCTTTGATGCCTACCTCTATCAGTTGGTGGAGAGCAAACAGAAATTCATTAGCCAGATAATGACGAGTAAAAGCCCCGTGCGTTCCGCCGAGGATGTGGACGAGGTTGCTCTTTCCTTTGCGGAGGTCAAGATGCTTGCCACAGGCGACGAGCGTTTTAAGGAAAAAATGGACTTGGATATGCAGGTGGCGAAGCTGAAAGTATTGAAGCAGAGCTATCTTTCCGAGCATTACAACCTTGAGGACAGGATACTGAAATACTATCCCCAGACCATAAAGAAATACGAGGAACGCATTATCGGCTATGAAAGTGACACGGCACTTGCCGAGCAGCATAAGCCGCAGGGCGAAGAAAAGTTCTGCCCGATGACCTTAAAAGGCGTGACCTACACGGAAAAAGCCGATGCAGGCGAAATGCTTTTGGCGGTCTGCAAGGAAAATCCCCTTGCTAATCCCGTGGAAGTCGGCAGTTACCGTGGCTTTCGGTTGGAGGTATTCTATGATACCGTCAACACCCACTACTGTCTATATCTTTGCGGTAAGACAAGGCACAAGGTAGAATTAGGCTCTGATGCTCTGGGCAATCTGACCCGAATTGAAAACGAGCTTGCCAAGCTCCCTGCAAAACTGGAAGCAACCAAGACCAGAAAAGCGGAAATCTTAGAGCAGCTTGCCAATGCAAAAAGCGAGGTACAAAAGCCCTTTGCCTTTGAAGATGAGCTGAAAGAAAAGACCGATAGGCTCAATGCCCTAAACATCGAGCTTAATCTGGACGAAAAGGACACCCCTGTTCTGGATACCGAGCCAGAGCAGAGCGATGAGCCGCCCGAAAGAAAATGTGTAAATTGGGAGCGATAAGCGGATTTGCACATTTGTATTGCTGAAAAGTGGGCAGTATAATAGGTGTAGATTTATAGAATATCGGAGGTGATAACGGTGTCTGATATGTTCAGATTTGAAACCTTTGTAGATGTCCACAGTAATATCTTTCAGGAATATCTAAGCTCTGTCATAGCAAAGTTGCAAACGGAAAACCCAGAATATCGAGCATTATCAGAAAGAATTGACGATATCTATCGGGAATATCCGAGAGTAATGGCGGTATTCGATGCGGAAAAGCCCTGTGATTTATCCGAACAGGAATGTACGGCTCTGATAGAAGTTCTGGAGCTTCGGGCGAAACTTTGTGATATGCAGCAGGAAACAATTTATTTCCGAGGGTGCTATGACAGCGTTGGGTATCTGAAAAAAGCAGGAATTTTATAACCGAAATCGGCGGCATTGGCGAAAAGCTGATGCCGCTTTTACATAGTCGCAGAGGTAGAAAAATTCATACCTTTGTGGTACAATTATAATAATAAAGTACACAAGAAGGTTGGTTAAGTATGGATATTAGATTGTAAGCGCAAAATAATTCGACGGATTGTGTTGCCCTAAAAATGAATCCATAATAA
>OLOF01000652.1_pt1 | contig 12222 bp, 5 predicted proteins | sample 1643121 | NCBI WGS metagenome assembly OLOF01 (sample SAMEA3136677, study PRJEB25190) | human gut metagenome | biome: human gut; feature: human-associated habitat; material: faeces | place: Austria | collected 2013
AGGCCAGCCGGATGCCGCCGACAGCATCAGGAACACCCCGCCGCCGCACATCATTCCCAGATAGCTGCCGCCGACCTGCACGCTGTTTCCCCAGCCGTAACCCGTGCGGGTCAGTTGATCGACACAAAAGCCGTCGCTGGCGATATCAATGGTGGAGGCGACCGTGCCTGCCACCATAAACAGAACAAATAACGCGACGATTTGCGTATCGGGGAATCCCCCTTCTCGCCCAAACCAGCCAATCGCTGCGGCAATAGTCAGGATCGCCGCTAGCGCGACCTGACCACGCAGCATTAACATGCGGGAACGGCGTTCCTGGCTACCGGGCGGAAGCCGCCAGCGCTCGATCCACGGCGCCCAAATAAACTTCAGCGCCCAGGGCAGCATAAACAGGGTTGTCGCACCGGCAAGCGCCAGCGAACCGCCAGCAGCGCGCACCAGCGCGGGTAAGGACTGCATAGACAGCGCCGATACCAGACTCTGCGTCACATAGACGCCGGCAATAGCAAAAATCACCCGCCCGGTCGTCAACGTCAGCGGTTTCACATTCGACTGAACATCACTCATGCCCCCACTCTCCAGACGCGGAAACCCCGTCGTCGCGCCACACGCGCGCGGCCATTTGCGCCTGCCACAGCGCCTGATAACGTCCATGATGTGAGAGCAATTGCGCATGAGTACCCTGCTCAACCACCTGTCCCTCTTCCATCACCAGAATGTTTCCGGCCCCGGCGATGGTGGATAAACGGTGAGCGATGATAATCACCGTCCGGTTGTAAACCAGGTTATCGATCGCTTTTTGCACCGCCAGCTCGCTTTCAATATCCAGCGCAGCAGTCGGTTCATCGAGAATGACGACCGGCGCGTTTTTCAATAACGCTCTGGCAATGGAAATCCGCTGGCGCTCGCCGCCCGATAGCTGGCCGCCCATCTCTCCCATTGGCGTCAGCCAGCCTTGCGGAAGACGGGAAATAAACTCAAGGCACTGCGCCGCGCGGGCGGCCTCTTCTACCTCCTGCCGCGTCGCCTGTGGGCGCGCGATACGGATATTCGCCAGCAGCGTGTCATCAAACAGCCAGACATCCTGGAAAACAACAGAAATCAGGCTATTGAGCTGTTCCGGCGTCAGGCGGCGAATATCGACGCCGCCAATAGAAATCTGCCCTTGCTGCGGATCGGCATAGCGCATTAACAGTTTGGTGACCGTAGTTTTGCCTGCGCCGGAGGCACCCACCAGCGCGCTCATACTGGCTGCCGGGAACGTCAAAGAAACATGATTAAGCGCGTGGCCGTCACCTTCTTCGTAGCGATAGCTGACGTTGTCAAAGCGGATATCGTAACGTTCCGGCATCTCGCTTTGCTCTGCGACGGGAAGCGGTGCTATCGCCATAAACTGCTCAATCCGTTGCAGGGCGCTGGCGATCAGTTCCACAACCGAGGTGTAGCTGATAAACATCGCCATCGGTTCTGCGAAGCGCATAATCATCGCGACGGCGGCAATCAAAAAGGCGAGGTTCAGAGTGCCCGTCACTACCCAGACGATCCCGGATAACACCACCACCTGTAGGCCCAACTCCACGACGCTGGCGATCAGCATCGTCGCGCCAGCGCCCTGACGGTGAGTGCGGGTCTGTAAGTTTTCCAGCGCATTGAAATGCGCCAGCAGCGCCCGGCTTTTATCGGCATCGCTGCCGCAGGTGCGCAATACCATCATCCCCTGAGCAAATTCAACGATATCGCCGCTCAGACGCTGGTGCGCTTCCCCCAGCGTCTGCATTTGTCGCCGCATCGCCGGGCGGCGCCAGTAATAAAACGGCACCAGCAGAGGGAAGATCAGCAACATCACCAGCCCCAGCCGCCAGTCTATCCACAATGTCGCCAGCGACGCCGTCAGCGGCGTGACAATGGTGAGCAGCAAAATATTGGCTATCGCAATAACATAATTGAGGTTTTCATCCACGCTGCCCAGCAGCAAGGCGTTCATTTCACCCGCCCTGCCGCGCTGGAGCTTCTCCAGCGGCACGCGGCGTAACTGCTCGCCAAGTCGCAGGCGCAACTCATGGGTAGCCTGCGCCAGATGACCACGGTATTCAAAGCCCAGGCCATACCAGCGTAGCACCAGCGTCACAATTGCGGCGACGCTGAAGGCCATAGCCCAGTTAAGAAGTTGCGGCGCGTCTCCCCGTAACAGCGCATCAATGATCGGATAAAGACAGGCAAAGGCGATCCCCTGCATGAATGCCGCCAGCAACAGCGCCAGCATACTGCGTCGCAGCATCCTGGCCTGACTGCCAACGCTGGAGATAAGCTGGCGCCAGATGACGCGCCAGGCCAGGTTATCCGCAGGATTATTGTCTTTCATTTTCCACCACCTCTTCCTGTGTTCCACCCGGCACCCAATGCTGCGCCTGCTGATAGTGTTGCCAGAGCCGTTGATACAGGCCGCCCTGCGCCAACAGTTGCGTATGGTTCCCCATTTCCCTGAGCTGTCCGTCGGAAAACAGCAATATCACATCGGCCTGAGTCACCATTGAGAGACGATGCGCGACCATGATGACCGTCCGGCCACGCATGGCCGCCGCGAGCGCCTTGATAAGCGCCGCTTCGTTTTCCGGGTCAGCAAACGCCGTCGCCTCATCGAGCACCAGGATGGGGCGATCCTGCAAAAGCGCCCGGGCGATAGTAATGCGCTGCCGCTGGCCGCCGGAGAGAAATACCCCACGTTCCCCGACTCGAGTGTTGTAACCTTCTGGCAGAGCGCTAATAAAATCATGGGCCTGCGCCACTCTGGCCGCCGCTATAACCGCCTCCAGCGGCGTATCCGGCGCGCCCAGACGAATGTTATTGGCTATCGTGTCGGCAAAAAGGAAGTTGTCCTGAAACACAAACGAGAGTTGCTTCATCAGGGTGTCCGTCTGCATATCACGCAGATCCACGCCGCCAATACGGATATGGCCTTTGTCCGGGTCGGCGTAACGCAGCAGCAAGCGCGCCACGGTGCTTTTTCCGGCGCCGCTTGGCCCGACCAGCGCCACAATTTGCCCGGCAGGCACATGAAAGCTCACCTCCTGCAACGCGGCGCCAGTACGCGCTTGCGGATAATGAAAGCTCACCTGCTCAAAGGTAATGCTCGCCTCTTGCGGCTGCTGGTCAGACTGCGGCAGCGATAACTCCGGCATCGCGAGAACCTGATAAATACGCTGAATGCTTAAACGCGTTTGCGCGACCAGGTTATTGAGCATCATCATTGGCATTACGGCTTCGGCCATTCCGCTGCCCAGCAGTAAAACGGCCACCCACGCGATAAAATCGAAACTGCCATAGTGCAACAGGCCGTATCCCGACCAGATCAGGACAAACAGGGTCGGGAGAGGATTCAGAATCGAGAAGGAAAAACGCGCTGAAAAACCGGCTTTGCGATACCAGGTTTTGAGCACATCGACCCACTCTTCAAGGGCGCGTTGATAGCGCAAAAAACTGGTGCTGCCGCTATCAAACGTTCTCACCACGGGCATGGCCTGCACGAACTCAATAACCGCCGCGCTAACCTGCTCGCGCGCCTTATGATAACGCTGAGCCATATCTTCCGAACGCTGGCGGGCGAGCACGAGAACAACCGATCCAAACGCAGTCCCCCCAGCGTCGCGATTGCCAGCCGCCAGTCCAGCCAGAACAAGATAACGATTGTCGCCAGCGGCATGATGATCGCGCGGGCATAGAGCGGCGTGCTGTCGGCCACAAAAATATGTAACGACTTCACGTCATCCAGCATCACTTTCGCCACTGACCCGCTGCCCATTTGCTGTAACACGCCAGGCGGAAGCTGCAATGCTTTACGGGCTAACCTGCTGCGCAGAATGTTCTCCAGATGAAAAGCCGCGTAATGAGAGGTGTTGAACGCCTGTAAGCGCAGAACAAAAGTTAAGACCACGCAGCCGATCACGCCGCCCAGCGGCCAGGCCGGAATAGCGTCAGGCGTCGCGCGAATGTCACGCAGGCTCCACGCCAGAAAAAGGAGCGCCCCCAGGCTGGTTAATGCCGCCAGCCCCGCCAGCGCCATAGCTAAAATAACCTTCCTGCGAACCGGTGTAATCACCTGCCAAAGAGGAAATCGGGACAGCGATTCAGTATTGGATGATTGAGATGACATGGGAGTAACTGAATTTCCTGATGAATTTTTACGGACGCCAAAAACGACAATTCAGGGTGGCGTTCTGAGAATTAATGTGAATAATAACCATTATCAATAACTCATCTACCCCATTCGGTTCTATTTATACCCGCATTGGTCTAAGCCACAGGGAGATAACCAGGTCATGATGGAGTCACCGCAAACGCAATCTGAAATCTCTATTCACCAGTTGGTGGTCGGGAAACCTGCAAACGATGGCAATATTCCTGCTCAGTGTGAACTGCTGCGCTGTTCGTTGCAGGAAGGTATGGATATTTTGCTCTGGAGGGGCCATTTTGCGCGGCCTGAGACGTTGCAGCTACACGACGATCTGGGCAGGATTAACTTCTCGTGCATCCTGGAAGGCACATCGCGCTTTGCGATTCAGGGACTCCGGCGCCACACCGACTGGGAGCTTGCGCGCAATCGCCATTACATTACCCATACGCCAGACTGTCGCGGCAGCGCCTCCTATTGTGGCCGATTCGAGAGCATTACCCTCTCCTTCAGCCCTGAAACCCTCGCGCTGTGGGTGCCGGATATTAGCGCGGTCATTAAGAATAAGATCGACTCCCACTGCTGTTGCCAGCAGCAGCGTTGTAATGCTGAAACCCACTTAACGGCTCAGGCCTTGCGTCACGCGCTGATGCGCATGCACGGCGGCTTCAGTCATGAACAAAAGCCGTCGACGCTATGGTTGCAGGGGCAAAGTCTGGTCATGCTCAGTCTGGTGCTGGATGAACATCGCGAAGACGCCAGTTGCCTCTCCTGCCACTTCAACCCGATGGAACGCCAGAAACTGCTGCGGGCGAAGGATCTGCTGCTGGCTGATCTGACGCAAGCGCCGGGCGTCGCGGAGCTGGCCAGAGAGTCCGGTCTGAGCGTTCTCAAAATTAAGCGAGGCTTCCGCGTTCTGTTCAACAACAGCGTCTATGGCCTGTTTCAGGCTGAACGAATGCAGGAAGCCAGAAGACGCCTGGCCAACGGCAATACCTCCGTCATGACGGTGGCGGCCGATCTGGGCTATGCCAACGCCAGCCATTTCTCTGCCGCCTTCCAGAAACAGTTTGGCGTAACTCCTTCGACCTTTAAACGCGGGATGTAACCGGGGTCGCGCCCCCCTAAACTCCTCCCTGACAGAGGCCCGGATACCCCATCCGGGCCTCTGTTCTTTCCGCCTGTTACCAACCCGAAACGGGCATAAATAAACCCGTTTCGGGTAGCATCCAATTGTTAATAATTATTATTCTCATATGAGTAATGCTTTTCGGTAAGACGTGCCATCAGGAGGAAGAATGATTTCTGGCGCACCATCTCAGGATTCGCTGTTACCGGACAACCGCCACGCGGCTGATTACCAACAATTACGCGAGCGGCTCATACAGGAACTGAATTTAACGCCGCAGCAGTTACATGAAGAGAGCAACCTGATCCAGGCCGGCCTGGATTCCATAAGATTGATGAGATGGTTACACTGGTTTCGTAAAAATGGCTACCGCCTTACCCTTCGCGAGCTGTATGCCGCCCCCACGCTGGCGGCATGGAACCAGTTAATGCTCAGCCGGTCGCCGGAGAACGCGGAAGAAGAAACGCCGCCCGACGAATCATCCTGGCCGAACATGACCGAAAGTACCCCCTTCCCATTGACGCCAGTACAGCACGCCTACCTGACGGGCCGCATGCCGGGGCAGACGCTTGGCGGCGTGGGTTGCCACCTGTATCAGGAGTTTGAAGGCCATTGTCTGACGGCGTCGCAGCTGGAGCAGGCCATCACGACCTTGCTGCAACGCCACCCAATGCTGCATATCGCCTTTCGCCCCGACGGGCAGCAGGTCTGGCTACCGCAACCTTACTGGAACGGCGTCACCGTTCATGATTTACGCCATAACGACGCTGAAAGCCGCCAGGCCTATCTGGACGCACTGCGCCAGCGCCTGAGCCACCGTCTTTTACGCGTGGAAATCGGCGAAACGTTTGATTTTCAGCTGACGCTCTTGCCGGACAATCGCCACCGCCTCCATGTCAATATTGACCTGCTGATTATGGATGCCTCCAGCTTTACGCTTTTCTTCGATGAGCTTAACGCCCTGCTGGCCGGAGAATCGCTGCCGGCTATCGACACCCGCTATGATTTCCGCTCGTATTTGCTGCACCAGCAGAAGATCAATCAACCACTGAGAGACGACGCGCGCGCTTACTGGCTGGCGAAAGCATCGACGCTTCCCCCCGCGCCCGTCTTGCCGCTGGCCTGCGAACCCGCCACGCTATGTGAAGTCCGTAATACCCGACGCCGCATGATTGTCCCGGCAACACGCTGGCACGCCTTTAGCAACCGGGCCGGCGAGTATGGCGTGACGCCGACAATGGCACTGGCGACCTGTTTTTCTGCCGTGCTGGCTCGCTGGGGCGGCCTGACGCGTCTGCTGCTTAACATCACCTTATTCGACCGCCAGCCGCTGCACCCGGCGGTTGGCGCGATGCTTGCCGACTTCACCAATATTCTTCTGCTGGATACCGCCTGCGATGGCGATACCGTCAGCAACCTGGCGCGTAAAAACCAGCTCACATTTACGGAGGACTGGGAGCATCGCCACTGGTCCGGCGTCGAATTACTCCGTGAACTCAAACGCCAGCAGCGCTACCCCCACGGCGCCCCGGTGGTATTTACCAGCAATCTGGGGCGTTCCCTCTACAGCAGCCGCGCAGAATCGCCGTTGGGCGAGCCGGAATGGGGCATCTCGCAAACGCCGCAGGTCTGGATAGATCATCTGGCGTTCGAGCATCACGGCGAGGTCTGGCTACAATGGGACAGCAACGACGCGCTGTTCCCTCCGGCGTTAGTCGAAACATTGTTCGACGCCTACTGCCAGTTGATTAACCAACTCTGCGATGACGAAAGCGCCTGGCAAAAGCCGTTCGCAGATATGATGCCCGCCAGCCAGCGCGCGATACGCGAATGGGTCAACGCCACCGGCGCCCCCATTCCCGAAGGCTTGCTGCATGAAGGCATTTTCCGTATCGCTCTGCAACAGCCGCAGGCGCTGGCGGTAACGGACATGCGTTATCAGTGGAATTATCATGAGCTGACAGACTATGCCCGCCGTTGCGCGGGCAGGTTAATCGAGTGCGGGGTTCAGCCCGGCGATAATGTGGCTATCACGATGTCGAAAGGCGCAGGACAACTTGTTGCGGTTCTGGCCGTCCTGCTGGCCGGGGCGGTTTACGTTCCGGTTTCGCTGGATCAGCCTGCCGCACGGCGCGAGAAAATCTACGCTGACGCCAGCGTCCGGCTGGTGCTCATTTGTCAGCACGACGCCAGCGCCGGGTCAGACGATATTCCCGTCCTTGCCTGGCAGCAGGCCATTGAGGCGGAGCCGATCGCCAACCCGGTAGTACGCGCCCCCACGCAACCGGCCTACATTATCTACACCTCCGGCTCTACCGGTACGCCGAAAGGGGTAGTCATTTCTCACCGGGGAGCGCTTAACACCTGTTGCGATATCAATACCCGCTATCAGGTTGGCCCGCATGACAAGGTGCTGGCCCTCTCCGCCCTACATTTTGATTTATCGGTTTACGACATTTTTGGCGTACTGCGCGCGGGCGGCGCGCTGGTGATGGTGATGGAAAATCAACGGCGCGATCCTCACGCATGGTGTGAGCTGATCCAGCGCCATCAGGTCACGCTCTGGAACAGCGTCCCGGCGCTGTTCGATATGCTGCTGACCTGGTGTGAAGGTTTCGCCGACGCCACGCCGGAAAACCTGCGCGCAGTGATGCTTTCCGGCGACTGGATCGGGCTTGACCTCCCCGCCCGTTATCGGGCCTTCCGGCCACAAGGACAATTTATCGCGATGGGCGGCGCCACCGAGGCGTCTATCTGGTCTAACGCCTGCGAAATTCACGACGTCCCTGCCCACTGGCGCTCCATCCCTTACGGTTTTCCGCTAACCAACCAACGCTACCGGGTGGTGGATGAACAGGGCCGGGACTGCCCTGACTGGGTGCCGGGTGAATTATGGATTGGCGGCATTGGGGTCGCGGAAGGCTATTTCAACGATCCCCTGCGTAGCGAGCAGCAATTTTTGACGCTCCCGGACGAGCGCTGGTATCGCACCGGCGATCTCGGCTGCTACTGGCCAGATGGCACAATCGAGTTCCTCGGTCGTCGCGACAAGCAGGTCAAAGTCGGAGGATATCGCATCGAGCTGGGCGAAATCGAAAGCGCGCTCAGCCAGCTGGCGGGGGTGAAACAAGCAACCGTTCTGGCGATCGGCGAAAAAGAAAAAACGCTGGCGGCATACGTTGTTCCTCAGGGCGAGGCTTTTTGCGTTACCGATCATCGGAACCCGGCACTGCCGCAGGCGTGGCACACGCTTGCGGGAACGTTGCCCTGTTGCGCCATCTCGCCAGAGATCTCCGCAGAACAGGTAGCCGATTTCCTTCAGCATCGCCTGCTAAAACTGAAGCCGGGTCACACCGCTGGCGCCGATCCTCTCCCCCTGATGAACTCACTCGCTATCCAGCCGCGCTGGCAGGCCGTGGTGGAACGCTGGTTAGCATTTCTGGTGACACAACGGCGACTGAAGCCCGCTGCTGAAGGTTATCAGGTCTGCGCTGGTGAAGAACGCGAGGATGAGCACCCGCACTTCAGCGGACATGATTTAACGTTATCGCAAATTCTTCGCGGTGCCCGTAACGAACTGTCGTTACTGAACGACGCGCAGTGGTCCCCGGAAAGCCTGGCCTTTAACCATCCGGCCAGCGCCCCGTATATTCAGGAACTGGCGACAATTTGCCAACAGCTTGCACAGCGCTTACAGCGCCCGGTACGCCTGCTTGAGGTGGGAACCCGCACTGGCCGCGCCGCAGAATCGCTGTTAGCACAGCTCAACGCCGGACAGATTGAGTATGTCGGGCTTGAGCAGAGCCAGGAGATGCTGCTGAGCGCCCGGCAGAGGCTCGCCCCCTGGCCTGGCGCCCGTCTGTCCCTCTGGAATGCAGACACGCTGGCGGCGCACGCTCACTCGGCGGACATTATCTGGCTTAATAACGCCCTGCATCGTCTGCTGCCGGAAGATCCCGGGCTCCTTGCGACATTACAACAGCTTGCCGTTCCCGGCGCGCTGCTCTACGTGATGGAGTTTCGCCAGTTAACGCCGTCCGCCCTACTCAGCACGCTCCTGTTAACCAATGGGCAGCCGGAGGCCTTGCTGCATAACAGCGCCGACTGGGCGGCATTATTTAGCGCGGCCGGCTTCAACTGTCAGCATGGCGATGAGGTCGCGGGGTTACAACGCTTCCTCGTACAATGTCCTGACAGGCAGGTGCGCCGCGATCCCCGTCAACTTCAGGCCGCCCTCGCCGGGCGTCTGCCGGGGTGGATGGTGCCGCAACGGATCGTCTTCCTCGACGCCTTACCGCTGACGGCTAACGGGAAAATTGACTACCAGGCGCTGAAGCGTCGTCATACCCCTGAAGCGGAAAACCCGGCCGAAGCGGATTTACCCCAGGGCGACATTGAAAAACAGGTTGCCGCCCTCTGGCAGCAACTCTTATCAACTGGCAATGTCACCAGAGAAACCGACTTCTTCCAGCAAGGCGGCGATAGCCTGCTGGCGACCCGTCTGACCGGGCAACTTCATCAGGCAGGTTATGAAGCGCAATTAAGCGACCTGTTTAATCATCCCCGGCTGGCGGATTTTGCCGCCACGCTGCGGAAAACCGACGTCCCGGTCGAACAACCATTCGTCCACTCCCCTGAAGATCGCTACCAGCCCTTTGCGCTTACCGACGTGCAGCAGGCTTACCTGGTGGGGCGTCAGCCGGGCTTTGCCCTGGGCGGCGTCGGCTCACATTTCTTTGTTGAATTTGAAATTGCCGATCTGGATCTCACCCGGCTGGAGACGGTCTGGAACCGATTAATCGCCCGCCACGATATGCTACGCGCCGTCGTGCGTGATGGACAGCAACAGGTGCTCGAACAGACGCCTCGCTGGGTAATACCCGCACACATCCTCCATACGCCTGAAGAGGCGTTGCAGGTGCGCGAAAAACTGGCCCATCAGGTACTCAACCCCGAAGTCTGGCCGGTATTCGATCTCCAGGTCGGTTACGTTGACGGGATGCCCGCCCGCCTGTGGCTGTGTCTGGATAACCTGTTGCTTGACGGTCTGAGCATGCAGATCCTGCTGGCGGAGCTGGAGCACGGCTACCGCTACCCGCAACAGCTGCTTCCGCCGCTGCCCGTCACCTTCAGGGATTATCTGCAACAACCCTCGCTACAGTCGCCCAATCCAGATTCTCTGGCATGGTGGCAGGCGCAGCTTGATGATATTCCTCCGGCGCCTGCGTTGCCGCTGCGCTGCTTGCCTCAGGAGGTTGAAACACCGCGCTTCGCCCGCCTGAACGGCGCACTGGACAGCACGCGCTGGCATCGGCTGAAAAAACGGGCGGCTGACGCCCATCTCACCCCGTCGGCCGTACTGTTGTCGGTGTGGTCAACGGTTCTCTCTGCATGGAGTGCACAGCCTGAGTTCACGCTTAACCTTACGCTTTTCGACAGGCGACCGCTGCACCCGCAAATCAACCAGATTCTGGGCGATTTCACCTCGCTGATGCTGCTGAGCTGGCATCCCGGCGAAAGCTGGCTGCACAGCGCGCAGTCACTACAGCAGCGGCTGAGCCAGAACCTCAACCACCGCGATGTGTCAGCCATCCGCGTGATGCGTCAACTGGCGCAACGGCAAAACGTGCCTGCCGTTCCGATGCCCGTCGTCTTTACCAGCGCACTGGGCTTTGAGCAGGATAACTTCCTCGCCCGGCGTAATCTGCTCAAACCGGTCTGGGGCATCTCCCAGACGCCGCAGGTCTGGCTCGATCACCAGATTTATGAATCCGAAGGCGAACTGCGCTTTAACTGGGATTTTGTCGCCGCGCTGTTTCCTGCCGGGCAGGTGGAGCGCCAGTTTGAACAGTATTGCGCATTGCTAAACCGAATGGCCGAGGATGAAAGCGGCTGGCAACTGCCGCTCGCCGCGCTGGTGCCTCCCGTTAAGCAGGCGGAGCAAGGTACAGAGCGCTCACCGCGCGTATGCCCTGAGCACTCTCAGCCACACATTGCGGCGGACGAGAGCACCGTCAGCCTGATTTGCGACGCCTTCCGCGAGGTGGTTGGCGAGTCTGTCACGCCCGCAGAAAACTTCTTTGAGGCGGGCGCAACGTCGCTGAATCTGGTGCAACTGCACGTTTTGTTACAACGTCACGAATTTTCCACCCTGACGTTGCTTGACCTCTTCACCCACCCTTCTCCTGCTGCCCTGGCCGATTATCTGGCCGGCGTCGCCACGGTGGAGAAAACAAAACGACCTCGCCCTGTTCGCCGTCGTCAGCGGCGGATATAGCGCGAAGCAAACTGATTTTCCCCGGAACGCCATCGCGAACGCATGGCGTTCCATTGACTTTGTGAATCTTAGGAAACGGGACCGATTATGGATAACTTGCGCTTCTCTTCTGCGCCGACAGCAGATTCCATTGATGCATCGATCGCTCAACACTACCCGGACTGCGAACCTGTCGCGGTTATCGGCTACGCCTGCCATTTTCCTGAATCGCCGGATGGCGAAACGTTCTGGCAAAATCTGCTGGAAGGTCGTGAATGCAGCCGACGCTTTACGCGCGAAGAGCTTCTGGCCGTCGGTCTGGATGCCGCCATCATTGACGATCCTCATTATGTCAATATCGGTACGGTGTTAGACAACGCCGACTGCTTCGACGCCACCCTGTTTGGCTATTCGCGACAGGAAGCGGAGTCGATGGACCCGCAGCAGCGCCTGTTTTTGCAGGCGGTCTGGCATGCGCTGGAACATGCCGGTTATGCCCCCGGCGCCGTCCCCCATAAGACCGGCGTTTTCGCCTCTTCCCGGATGAGTACCTACCCCGGTCGCGAAGCATTGAACGTGACAGAAGTCGCGCAGGTAAAAGGTCTGCAATCTCTGATGGCCAAGATAAGCTTCTAAAAAAGGATTAAAGAAAATTCAATCAGTGAAATA
>OLOF01000653.1_pt1 | contig 12210 bp, 10 predicted proteins | sample 1643121 | NCBI WGS metagenome assembly OLOF01 (sample SAMEA3136677, study PRJEB25190) | human gut metagenome | biome: human gut; feature: human-associated habitat; material: faeces | place: Austria | collected 2013
GACAACGCATCCGCCGCTGCCGGTCTTCTTCGCATGGTCGTGGGCATCGGGCGAATTTTCTTGAACCGGGTGTAACCTTTTCGCGTCGGGGCGCGTCTAATAGGTAACCGACCTTGAAAGGGGCACCCGCGTGGACGATCTGATACAGCGAGCGCGAAACGGCGACGGCGAGGCGTTCGCTGCGTTGTTCGAGTATGGCAAGCAGCCGTTGTGGCGCGCTGCGATGGCGGTGCTCGGCAATGTGGACGATGCGTCCGACGCGCTGCAGGAGACGGCGGTCAAAGCGTGGCGCGCCATGCCGCGTTTCGGCGGCCGCAGCGCAGTGAACACGTGGTTCATGCGCATCCTGCTGCGCGTCTGCTACGACATGCGCCGTCAGCGCAACCGCGAGACGCCGTGCGCCATGGGGCTGTTCGCCGCGGACGTGGACGGCTCGGGCGTATGGTGGGAGCCGTCGGTGGACCAGATGCTGGCGGGCGCGGGCGTGCGGCGCGATCCCGACCGCGACGAGGCGCTCGACGTGCGCGACGCCATCGCCTCGCTGTCGGCCGATGATCGGCTGGTGCTGGTGCTGTTCTACGTGAACGATTTCCCTGTGCGACAGATCTCCCAGATCATGAACGTGTCGGAAGGTGCCGTGCGCACCCGTCTGTCGCGGGCGCGGGACCGGTTCAAGGTTGCCTATTCGCAAGGCTCGAACGAGGAAGTTGAGGTGGCGCGATGAGCCATGAGAGGTTCGACAACGAAGACGAGCTGCGCCGGGCGGTGATCCGGGATTTGGACGCGGGCCCGATTCCCCCGCAGGTGCAGGTCAAGCTCGACGGCGTGTACGCGTCGCTGGGCTCCATTCCTCAGGATCGTCCCACGCCGTCGGGCGCGGGCGCTCCGCAGCGTCGGCAGCCGGTCAAGCGGCGGTCTGCCGAGCCTGCGCACGGCAAGCGCAAGGGCGCCCGCGTGGCGCGCCGCGGTGCGATGGTGGCGGTTGCGGCCGTGCTCGTCGTGCTGTTGAGCGGTGTCGCCTTCGCCGCATCGCGCCTGGTGCAGATGCAGCCGGGCGATGTCGGATTTTTCGGGGGCGGTAACAACCTGCCCATTTACAACAGCTTGCAGTCCGGGGTTTCCAGCCTGAACGCCGAGGTGGGCGATACCGTTGAGGTCGACGGCGTGCAGGTGACGCTCGATTCGGTGTCGTGCGATCGCAACATCGTCAACCTGTTCTTCACGTTGGAGAAGGAGGGCGGCTTCGACCTGACCGAGCAGTCGAACTACGAGGGCTCCCAGGAAAACGAATGGGCGCGCTTGCAGCGGCTTGCTCCGCGCTTCTCGTACAGTCTTTCGAGCAACGGCGAGGCGATCGGCAAAGATTCCGTCTACGTGCTCGATGCGTACCAAGAAGACGGCAAGGTGAAGATCATGGAGCGCATCGTGCCGGAAGCGACGCTTCCCGACCAGGTGGACATCGCGCTGGAAGGCTATGCGATGTGGAAGCAGTTCGAAGAAGGAGACGAGCCCTTCGCGTTCGATGTCGGCCTCGACCTGAGCACGGTGGCCAGTCCGCGCGAGCTGGGCGCGCACGACCTCGTGTTCAACACGAGCGACGGCGACAAGACGATGGGCATCCAGCGTTTCACGGCATCCGAGCTGGGCACCGTGATGGTCGTGCGCAACGACAACGAGTGGACAGGAGAGCAAGGCGAATACGGTTCTTCCTACGGCCCGCCCGAGAACGTGCTGAGTCCTCATTTGCTTAAGGTAACCGATGACCAGGGCAACGTTTTGACTCCGGTCGAAGCTGGCGATGGTTCGGGCGTCAATCCGGAGGGTTCGCAGATCATAGAGTTCTCCAATCTCTCGCCCGAAGCGCATAGCGTCACGTTCACGCCGATGTTGAACGCGCTCGACTGGGACTCGATGACGGTCGAGGAGCGTAAAGCGAGGAATGAGGAAAACGTACAACATGTGGACGTCTCTCGAATCGGCACCACATTGGAGACGAGCGAGTTCGGCGGCTACGAGCTGACCGGCTGGGACGTGACCGATGGAACGGTGAGCATATCGCTCAAGCCCTACGGATGGCAAGCTATGGGACCGTACATGGAGCTCATTTCCGAAGACGATGTGACGCTCTTGGAGAGCACATGGACGGATCCCGAGACGGGCGAGACGGGAACCGGCTACCATTCGGGCATCATGTATCGCAAGCACGACTATATGACCGGCGAGTTCGTCCAGATGGTGTCGTACTACGCCGCAGGCGACGATGAGCTGCGCGGGCTCACGAACTACAGTTACCGCTCTGCGTTCGGTGAGTATCGGGAAGAGCCAGACGCGGCGCAGACGCTCTCGTTCTAAGCTGCTCCGAAATGAAGAAGCGGGCCCATCGCGATGATGGGCCCGCTTCGTTTCTGCTGCGGCCGGTTTACTTCCCCAGCACCTTCTTGATGCCGTTGCCCGCTATGACGGCGCCGCCGCCGATGGCCAGCAAGCCGGGACCGGGCAGGATGAGCATGGGCACGCCCACCAGCATGATGGCGCCGCCGATGGCCGTCTGCACGGCGCCGCCGATGCGGTTGGGCTTCTTCTTCGAGACGCGCCCTTCGTCGATGATAGTGGCGTTAACGGCGGCCTGCGCGGCGTCCTTCCCGTACGATGGCGCGCGGAACGTGTCGCTGCCCGACGGGCTTGCGCTTTTCGCGGCGTCGCTGGCGCTTGCGACGGGGTTGACGTCGATGATGGGGCTTGGGTCGCTCATGGTCTCCTCGCTTACGGTGGGGTGCGGTTTCGTGCCGCGTGTCTGCTTCGATTATACGGGCTGCGCGAACCGCATGTCGTGCGGCGCGCCCGCGGCTACGAGTTCGTCACCGTTCGGTAACGTGTTGCTCGCGGCTTCTTCAAAGATGGATGCGAGGGGCATCGGGAGCGTGATCCGAGCCCGCCTAATTCCGTCGTTGTGGACGCCGAAAGCGGCTGTTTTGCGATACACTATGGGTCAAGGTTTCAAGATCGCGTTTGAAGTTCGTAGGTTAGGCTCGACTGTGGTTCGCGCCTTGGCAGAAACGACAACGGCGTGGGCCACGCAACAGGAAAGTTGGTGGTCAACATGGCAGCTCCTGCTACCGAACACGTGCGAAACATTGTGCTGGTGGGCCAAGACGGCGCCGGCAAGACATCGCTCGCCGAAGCGATGCTGCACGTCTCCGGCCGTACGCCCCGCATGGGCACGACGCACGACGGGAAATCCTACCTCGACTACGACGATGAGGAGATCCGGCGCAAATTCACCATCGGCACCTCCATTGCCCCCATTCCGTACAAGGACTACAAGATTAACCTGCTTGATACGTCCGGCCACCCCGACTTCATCGGCGACACGCTGGCCACCATGCAAGCGGCCGAGATGGCGTTGTTCGTGGTGGACGCCGTGGCAGGCCCGCAGGTCATGACCACCAAGCTGTGGCGCGAGGCGGAGGACATGCGTCTGTCGCGCGCCGTGTTCATCAACCATATCGACCGCGAGAACGCCGACTTCGACACGGCCATGGCGCTGCTGCATGCGCGCTTCGGTTCGCGTTTGGGACCGGTGACCATTCCTATCGGCGTCGACAAGGACTTCGAGGGCGTCATCGACATCATTCGCATGAAGGCGCGCTATTTCGATGCCGGCAGCGAGAAGGAGCGCATCGAGGAGATTCCGCCCGAGTACGCCGATGCCGCCCAAGCCGCGCGCGACAAGCTGTGCGACCTCGTGGCCGAGGCCGACGACGATCTCATGATGAAGTACCTGGACGGCGAGGAGCAGCTCACCCAAGACGAGCTCGAGCAGCTGTTGGACAAGGCCATCGCGCAGGAGCTGTTCATTCCCGTGTTCGTGGGCTCCACGATCATCGAGCAGGGCATCCAGGGCGTCATGGAGGACATCGCCACCTACTTCCCGCATCCTCGCCATCACGGGCGCTTCCGTCTGGCCAACGGCGAGGAGACGTTCGTCGACGAGACGGGCGAGCCCGCCGCGTTCATCTTCAAGACGGTGTCCGACCCGTTCGTAGGCCGCTTGAGCTTCCTCAAGGTCATCTCGGGCGTGCTGGAACCGGGCATGGAGCTGATCAACGCGCGCACAGGCAAGAAGGACCGGCTGGGCCACCTCTACGTGATGATGGGCAAGGAGGCCACCGACGTGAAGAGCGCGAAGGCCGGCGACATCATCGTGGTGCCGAAGCTCACCGATACGCGTGCCGGCGACACGATGTCGAAGTCGGGCGACGTGGCCATCGACCCCTTGCCGCTGCCCGTCCCCCAGTACCCGGTGGCCATCGAGGCGGCGAACAAGAAGGACGAGGACAAGCTGGGAACGTTCCTGGCTCGCGCGGCCGAGAACGACCCCACGCTGATCATCAACCGTAGCGAAGAGACGCACCAGACGGTGATCACGGCCATGGGCGAGGCGCAGATCGAGACGCTGATCGCCCGGCTCAAGGAGCAGACGGGCGTGGAGGCGAAGCTCATCCCCGTGCGCATTCCGTATCGCGAGACCATCCGCAAGACGGCCGAGGCGCAGGGTCGTCACAAGAAGCAGACGGGCGGCGCGGGGCAGTTCGGCGATTGCTGGCTGCGCATCGAGCCGAATCCGGGAGCGGGCTACGAGTTCGTCGACGAGATAGTGGGCGGCAAGATTCCCCGCGGCTACCTGCCGGCCATCGACAAGGGCGTGCAGGATGCCATGCGCGAGGGTTTCTTGGCCGGATATCCTATGGAAGACATCAAGTGTGCGGTGTACGACGGCTCGTACCACTCCGTCGACTCCAACGAGATGGCGTTCAAGACAGCCGCGCGCATCGGCTTCCGTGCCGCGTGCGAGAAGGCCGACCCTATCCTGCTGGAGCCGATGGCGAACCTCGACGTGACGGTGGGCGAGGAGTACGCCGGCGCGGTGATGGGCGACATCTCCACGCGCCGCGGCCGCATCGTGGGCACCGATTCGAACGACGCGGGCGAGACGGTCATCATGGTGCGCGTGCCTTACGCCGAGGTGGTCACGTACACGAAGGACCTGCGGGCCATCACGCGCGGCTCGGGGTCGTACTCCATCGAGCTGGAAGGCTACGAGCCGGCACCGGCCGACGTGACGAAGAAGCTGGTGGAAGCCTACCAGGCTGCGCGCGCTGCGGGGAACTAGCGCGCTTGCGACATGATCCGTCGAGGGTTTGAGAGTGGAGGAGGGAGCCGCGGTGCGGCTCCCTCCTCGGTTTCGGGGGGGGGGTGCGAGGGACGGGCCGGCTAGGCTTCGAGCGCCTGCGGCCGGTCTTCCGCGCTGGCGGCGGGCTTGCGCTTCGGACGGCCTGCGCGAGGGCGCTCGCGCAGGCGGGCCTCCACGCTGTAGCCCGTCACCCAGGTGTTGTGCCCGTACTTGAACGACTCGAGGAGGCCGTCGCGGATCATGTGGCTGACGCGCGAGGGGGACACGCCCAAGGCGCGCGCGGCTTCGGCAGCCGTCATGCGGGGAATGGTTTCCAGCCCGGCATCGATGGCGACGGTGATGATCCGTCCGCCGTAGCGCGGCTCGTTGTCGAAGGTGGGTTCGGGAGTTGCCTCGTCGTGCATCGCGTAATCCTCAACGACGGTTTTCAGCCAATCGACCGCCATCTCGCACGCTTCGCGAAACGTGGCGCCCGACGTGCCGCCGCACTCGAAATCGAAGGGCCAGACGGTGTAGCGGCCCTCATCGAGGAACACTTCAAACTCGTACACGTGCTTCATGCTCGTCTCCTTCGGAGGGGGTGGGCTATTTGAGTCCGGCCTGTTTTTTCATGACTTCAAATCGCTGGTTTGAGATCTCGCTATGTCGCTCGATAACGGTTCTTCTGCCGTCGGGATGCCTGAACTTGTCGTGATTCGTGCCCCCTTCGTTCTTGAAGCCGTTCTGCCGGAAAAACCTGACGACCTCTTTGCGCTTGACCATCCTATCCCCGATCCCTTTTATTGTCAATACTATTTATAATTTAGCAAGCTCGTGCGGTGCGTAAGGGTTTCATGCGACGGGCGGCCGAGTTGGATGCTTTCCGCCCGTCGCGTTTCGTACGGTTTGCAGCGGCGCCGAGCCATGGCCGTTCCCTGTCTCGCCGATGGCGGCGCCGCTGCAATTTACCGTGCTTCCATGATAACGACCTGGTCTTACGTTTTGATGGCGTGCGTCCAGCGCGGAGCACCTTCGAATCCAGCGCAACTGCCACGCGTTTCCAGCGCGGTTTCCACGTTTCGTGCAACCGTTTCCAACGCGGTTTACCCGTGCGTTGCCGAAGACTCCAACGCGTTTCAAACGTGCGGGCGGCACCCGCCTTGCGCGGATGCCGCCCGTTGTCATGAGGATTGTGGGGAATGGGGAGGCTGGATGCCTCGATGTTGCGAGAAGGGTGCGGGAGGCTACTCCGCGCGATCTGCCGGGAGGATTTCCAGCCAGCAGCCGTCGGGATCCTCGATGAAGTAGATGCCCATGCGCTCGTTCACGAAGCACACGCAGCCCATCTCCTCGTGCAAGGCGCGCGCGGCGTCCATGTCGTCCACCTCGAAGGCCAGGTGCGTGTCGCGTCCGCCGTTGTCGTAAGGCTCGGTGCGGCCGCGGTTCCACGTGAGCTCCACCTGGAAATCGGTCTTTTCGTTGCCGAGGAACACGTTTTCCCACGATCCGTCGTCGGGCCCCATGCGCCTCTGAACGGCCAGGCCCAGCGCGCGTTCGTAGAACGCGAGCGACGCGTCCAGGTCGAGGACGTGGATGCAGCGATGGATCATCTTCGCTTTCATGGCAGCTCCGTTTCTGCGCGAAATTGCGCGCATCCGCGCGCGGTTCGTTCGCTGGAAGTATACCCGAGATAACGGCATCGTGACGGCTTTGCGACGGAACCACTAAAGGAGAACGAGGAGAAGGCTTGGCGATGCCAGAATACTTTACGCGAAGCGTTAGCGAGGATCGATTGCGGGAGCGCTGCGAACGCACCTGTCGGGAGGGGGACGGCGAAATCGAGAGCTGTAGGTAAAAACGGCTCGGTTTGGTAATTTCGGAAGCATCCCATCGCGCCCGTCTGCGGGCGTGGGAACAGTTTGCTTGACGTTTTACCAGATGGGGCAGCTTCTCTCCGTATCCTGCCGTTTCGATATGATTGCCAAACCGCCTTGTTCGCTCCATGCGGGGACGTTTTCGGCGTCATGGCGCGCTGCGGAAGGTCGACCTTGCGCGAGCCCTGGACATTTGCGCATTTGCGGTGCGAGACCTTGCACCTGTCCGCGACGGTGCTATACTCCGTTTGAAAAACTGACTAGTCAGTCAAAAAATGAAGGCTGACGAACGACGCGAAGGACGTGATGGGCATGCAGGAGAAGCCGGCTACCATCGAGCCGTGGGTGGATGGAGCGAAGCCGCCGTCGAAGGGGGCGGACGCGCTTCAGATGCGTCCGGAATCGGGCACGTTCGTGCGCGAGGGCGCCACATTCGCCGGCGCACCGTACATCAGCGCACGCGGGTTAGGGTTGAAGACGTACGCAGGATACGCGTACCGCGAAGTGGACGTTGACGTGCACAAAGGGGAGCTGGTTGCCGTGCGCGGGCGCAACGGCAGCGGAAAGACGGCGCTTCTGCTCACGCTGGCGGGCCGCATGAAGCAGACGGAGGGAGCGTTGAACGTGGGCGAATTCGAGCTGCCGCGCCAGCGCTCGAAGGCGGAGCGGCACGTGGGCCTGGGGTTGTTCAGCGGGTTGAACGACCTCCAGGACAGCTTGACGGCGGCATATGCGTTGGGAGCCGAGTTCGAGCTGTACGGTCGTAAGCCGCGCCGCGAGGCGGTTACGGACTACCTGCGGCAGTGGCAGCTGGGCGACGTGGCGAACGTGCGCGTGAAAGATCTCACATCGCAGAAGCTCGCACAGCTGGGTATCGCGCTTGCGTTTGTGGGCGAACCCGATGCCGTGGTGGTGGACGACGTGGAGAGCCAGCTGACCATGTCGCAGTCGGAGGCTCTCGTCGATCTGCTGCTGGATGCGGCGCGCACGCGCAACGTCGCCGTCGTCGTGGGAGTGGTGGAGCGCGATCTGGCCGCCATGGCCGACGCGACGGTGTATCTGTCGAAGGATGGTGAGTAGCTCATGGCGTTCAAGGGACTCAGGTTCGCCGGCCTCGAATGGAAGAACATCACGGCATCGAAGATCATGTGGGTGGTCATCGCCGCCATAGCCATCATGCCGCTTCTGTACGGCGCGCTGTATCTGGCGGCGTTCCAGGATCCGTACGCGCGCCTGAACACGGTGCCCGTGGCCGTGGTGAACGAGGACAGGGGCGCGGTGATCGCCGCCGAGCAGCGCAACCTCGGCGACGATGTGGTGCAGCAGCTCAAGGATACCGACGACGGCTTGGGCTGGCACTTCGTGTCGGCCGACGAGGCGCGGAAGGGCCTCGAGGACGGCGAGTACTTCATGACGTGTACGATTCCGGTCGACTTCTCTGAGAGCATCGCCTCGGTCGACGGCTCCGCACCCGAGAAGGCCCAGTTGAAGATCGACTACAACCAGAGCGAGAACATGTTGGCGTCCCAGATCGGCGAGACGGTGTGGAAGGAAGTGCGCACGCGGGTGAGCGACACGGTGGCCGCCGAGTACTGGACGACCGTGCTCGGGCGCGTGGCCGATTCGGGCAAGGACATCCAGAAGGCCGCCGACGGTGCGGACGATTTGAAGAACGGCCTGATCACCGCACATGACGGAAGCGTTGCCATCACGTCGAATCTCGGCACGCTCAAGGACGGCGCGCTGACGCTGGACACCGGCCTGGGCAGCCTCGTCTCCGGCGCATCGTCGCTCGACGGCGGCTTGGGCACCTTGTCCGGCGGCACGTTCGCGCTGAAAGACGGAACGCAATCCCTCGTAGCGGGTGCGAACCAGCTGAAGGACGGTGCCGGCCAGGTCGCCTCCGGCGCGAGCGGCGTCGCAGACGGCGCCGGTAGGCTGCAGTCCGACGGCACCAGCAAGGTCGCCGCCGGCGCAAGCGAGCTGGCAAAAGCGACCATCGGACTGCCCGACGAGGCGCAAGTGGACGAGTTCAATCAGGGCGTCGCCGGCTTGGACGCAGGTTTCGGCGCGAGCGACGATGCCTCTCAAGCGACGGTCAACGGTGGGTTGAATAACGTTTCCGCCGGGCTCGATCAGCTCGACGCGCGCGTCAAGGGCGGTACTGCTGCCATTTCCAGCAAAATCGGTTCTTCGACCGATGTCGACCCGCAGGCGACTTTGTACGGTGCATTGAACGCGCAAGCCCAACTGCTCGATGCCGCGGCGGCCGATCCAGCCAACGCCGCGACCTACCTCGCCCAGGCTCAGGCTATCAATGCGGGGCTCAAAAACTCCGCTGCGCAGCTGGACGGCGGCCTTGCGCAGATCGACGCGGGCGTCGACGAAGGTGCCGGCCAGCTCAAAGCGGGCGTTGCGGGCGTAAAATCGGGCGTAGCGCAGGTGCGGGCGGGAGCGGACGCCCTTTTGGGATCCATATCGCCGCTGGTCAACAACGCTCCTGCGCTGCGCGCCGCCGTGCTGCAGCTCGACGCCGGCGCCAACGAGGTGAACGCCAACATGTCCTCGCTTGTAGCCGGCTCCTCGAAGGTGGCGTCCGGCGCCTCGCAGGTGAACGACGGCGCGTCCTCGGCGGTGTCGGGTGCGAACCAGCTCGACGACGGAGCGGCGCAGCTTGTCGATGGCGTCCAAGCAGCCAAGAACGGTGCGGGTCAGCTGGTTGCCGGCACGCAAAGCGCCAAGGACGGTTCTGCGCAGATCGCTTCCGGCGCCGTGCAGTTGGAGGAGGGCAGCGGTACGCTCGCTTCGGGTCTGACCGACGCAGTGGACGGCTCCGGCGAGTTGTCCACCGCCCTCGCAGACGGCGCGAAGACCGCCGCCGAGCAGACGACGAACATCGACGGCAAGTCCGAGGTGATGAGCGATCCCGTCGAGCTTGCGAACGAGTACTACACCACCGTGAAGAACTACGGAACCGGATTCGCCCCGTACTTCATGGCGTTGGGTCTGTGGGTAGGCGGTCTTGTGGCAGGTTTCGTGTTCAAGCCGCTCAACAGCCGCCTCATCATGTCGGGCGCGAATCCGGTCACGGTGGCGTTCTCGAACTACCTGCCGGTGGCGTTCTTCTCGCTCATCCAGGCCACGCTGCTCATGGTGGTGCTTCAATTCGGCCTGCAGCTGCAAATCGACAACGTTCCCGCGTTCTACGCTATGGGCTACCTCACGGCTCTCGTGTTCGCGGCCATCATGCAGATGCTTATGGCGGCGTTCGGGTTCCCCGGTAAGTTCGTCGCCATCATCCTGCTTATGCTGCAGCTGACGGCTTGCGCGGGCACGTTCCCCATCCAGACGACGCCCGACTTCTTCCAGGTTATCAACCCGTACATGCCCATGACGTACGTGGTGCAGGGCATGCGCCAGATCATGACGGGATTGGATTACGGCATCGTGGGCTTCGACTGCTTCGTGCTGTTCGCAATCGGTGCCGCGTGCTTCGCGCTGACGTGTCTTGTAGCGTATCGCAAGCGCACGGTGCGTATGGAGGACTTGCATCCGGTGCTGCAGCTCGGCTAGTTTCCGACCTGCTACACTGGGGAATGACAGACGAACGGCCCGGCGACGGACGCCGGGCCGCGGGGGTGATGCGATGATGGGAACGAAGCGAACCGAGAAAGCGTGCGCGACGCGCAAGCAGCTGCTCGAAGCGGCGTTGGCGGTGATCGGCGAGAAGGGGTACTCGGCGGCCACGGTCGACGAGATAGTCGATGCGGCCGGCGTATCGAAGGGCGTGGCGTATTATCACTTCAAAAGCAAGGCCGTCATGGCCGAGAGCATCCTGGAAGAGGGGATCGGCGGGCTCATCGAGGGCTTCGAGCGCATCGCTGCGGAGGCTCCCACCGCGCCCGAGGCGCTTACCGGCATGGTGGAGCTGTTCGCCACGAGCATTTTCGAGAACAAGGCGTTCGGGCGCTTCTTCGTGTCCGAGCTGTGGCGCGAGGGCCGCGTGTGGTCAAGGTCCATGCGCGATTACGAGGGGCGCTTGTTGGACGTGTTGGAGGGCCAGCTGGCGCGCGGTCAGAGGGAGGGCTTCGTCCGGTCCGAGATCGATCCAGCGTTCGAGGCCGTGGCGCTGATCGGCATGGTGCTGACCACCACGCTGTACTACATCGGCGACGAGAGCCCGCTGCTGGGCGCGCCGTCTCACCAGCGCGCAGGGGCGCAGGCGATCGGAGGCAAAGACGGTTTCATCGCGCGTATCGTCGATTTCGTCCGACACGCCAACGCCTCCCCAGGGGTGTTGGAGTAGGCGTGGCGAGAGCATAAGCGGTTCGGAATTCGGCATCGTTCGCGATGCCGAATTTTTTGGTTACCCCTATGGTTTAAACCGGTTCTTGTCGTAGAATGTGAATACGGATCAGGATAGTCAACATTTGAAAGGAGAAATGAACATGTTGTTCTACAGCGAAGGGTCTACGTACGGCTCGTGTGTTCTGCTTGGTTTTGGCAGCGTCGTCTGTTTTAACATAGGATTCAGTGCTCAACCTCAAAAGATGCCGACGTTGATCGCAGGCTCTGCAAGATAAAAAAGCAAGGCATCAGTGTCTCTCAGTTCTTCGGGAAGGTCATCCTCGCCCTGTCAAGCTCTTGAAGGATGGTGTAGTTGCGTGACTAAATCTATGCAGAAGATTGGGGAAACCTTAGCCAAGCTGGAAGTTCTTGGCTCGAGACTTAGTGTTTTATTCTCGATTATGTTTGTCCTAGTATGCATGTCAGTTGCGCTTTTCCTTCTTCTCGAAGCGATGGACTTTGCTGGAACCGGAGAGCTGCCTAATCTTGCTCTGATTATGCAGTTGATATCGACTCTTCTAGATTTTGTTATATACGGAGCAATGCTCTTGGTCATGCGGAGCATAGCGAAAGACGTTGCTTGTGGTTGTTCGCCATTCACTATCGCTCATGCAAGCCAGATTAGGGTCGTCGCATGGCTGTTCATAGCAGGGTTTGTGCTCGGCATTCTAGCTTCGCCCGGTTTTGTCTCGGTTGTGGATGCCGGAGGGGTTCATGTCGGACTCGCTTCCGACCAGCTCACCGACTATCCCATAGTGCCGATCGACGTCAAATCCGTCGTTGGGGCTGTCGTTTGCTTCTCGCTCTCTTCCGTTT
>OLOF01000656.1_pt1 | contig 12162 bp, 10 predicted proteins | sample 1643121 | NCBI WGS metagenome assembly OLOF01 (sample SAMEA3136677, study PRJEB25190) | human gut metagenome | biome: human gut; feature: human-associated habitat; material: faeces | place: Austria | collected 2013
TGGCCTGGGCGATGGGCCAAACGATGCGCCTTTACTGGAGGTAATGGATTACGCGGTGATTGTGAAAGGGCTAAACCGTGAAGGGGTCCATCTGCATGATGAGGATCCGGCCCGCGTCTGGCGAACGCAGCGTGAAGGACCGGAAGGCTGGCGTGAAGGGCTGGACCATTTTTTCTCCGCCCGTTAAGCGTTATCGCTCGCGAATACCCGATTGCGCCCGGCCTGTTTTGCGAGGTAAAGCCGACGGTCGGCCAATGACTGGAGTTGTTCAAAATCATAATCACCAGTTTCCTCGCTGCTGCTTACCCCCAGCGAGGCACTGATGCGTATCGTTGTACTCTTGGCGATCAGCATCTCTTTTTCATTTAACTTCAGGCGAATACGTTCTGCGACCTCCGCAGCCTGCGTCAGATTCGCGCCTGGCAGAATCACACAAAACTCCTCACCACCGACCCGCCCGGCAACGTCCTGCGCACGTAAGGAACTGCTAATTAATCCGGCAGCATGAGAAAGAACACGGTCGCCCACCTGATGACCAAAGCGGTCATTAATCGCTTTAAAATGGTCAAGATCGACCTGAATGACAGAAAAAGGATGTTGGTGCGTCTGACACAATTTAGCGAGCGGACAGGCTTTTTCGAACAATGCGCCACGGTTATATAAACGCGTTAAGGTGTCGTGCCACGCCTGCCACTGCAACGAGCTTTGCAGAACATACATGTTGCTGACCATCCGGCGAATCACATACCAGGAGAGGAGTAACATGCTGGTAAAGAGCGCCCACAGCAGGGTTAATGCAATGCTGATACTGCCGAAATCGCCGCGCACGCCTTCGCTTAGCGTATGGACGCGCACCAGCACACCGTCGAAATGGTCCAGACGTTCCCAGCTAACATAGCGACTGTCCATACGAATGCCGCCCCGCGTGTCATGTTCCATTGCCTGCGCCAGCAAGGCCAGTTCACGAGGATCAAAAATATTCCCTGTTGGATGGTCAGGATTGGAAGAGGTCAAAAATCTCAGCTTACTGTCATAGAGCTGATACTCACCATCGAGGTTTTTATCGATGGCGTTTCTTAAAAATTGCTGCATAGTACGCACGGGAATACTCATCCCCAGCACGCCATACCAGTAGTTATTACTGTCTACCGGAACACTGACGGTAACCTGCGGTTCAGTATTGCTGGCGTGTTCCGGTTGCGAAGTGAACCAGCGTACCGCGCGGTGACGATTTTCTCGTTGCGAATGGCCGATAAACCAGGGTTGGGTGACATAGCCGTAATAACGCGTTGGTACATTGCGCGTAAACAAGGTCGGCTGCGTCGAAACGTAAAATCCAGCACGCGAGACATACATCGCCTGTTCAACCATCGACGAGGAGTTGTGCGCCAGTCGCAGCAAGTAACCAACTTCCAGTGCAGCGGTAATTTCATTGTCGAGGCTTTCATTTTCGCGAGACAGGAGATTCCCCTCGCTGACTAATGCATCCGATACGCCATTGACTGGCAGGGTGCGCCGTCGGTTGAGTTCGATTTGCCAGGCGTGCTCGTCGCGATGCTGTTCGAACTCGGTTACGGCATTACGCAGAGAGATGAAATCCAGTGGCGCCACGAGAGCTTCGCGCATGCCATTACGCAAAAAGATCAGTTTGTCGACGTTATACTGCAAATGCTTATCGAGCGCGTTGGCTACGTTTTCCAGATGATTACGCTGGCTGGAGATATAGGCATCTTCCAGCACCACCACTTCACGCCAGGTGAGCAAGGTAGAAAAAAGCAATACCACAATAAAGCAGAGATTAACGACATGACCAGGCCCCAGGCGGCGTGCGAGTTTTTTCAACCAGCTCTGGTTTTCCATTTTTGTCTCGTGCTGCACCCTGACGACTCCCAACCTGCTTTTTTATGATTCTGGCATAACCCGGCGATAGCGTACCGCAAAACAGCGATAATTTTATAATGGTGGCATGATAAGACGCGACTATCATTCATTGCAGGCATTGGGACACCAGGCCGGATGTGATCCGGCCTGGTGTTAATGATACCCTTTCAAACTTCTTCCGCAGAACGACTCCCCTCCCCCGGAACAGATCGGTTTCATGAAAAGCTTCCCGCTTGACCCCGTAACCGTCATACCAACGACACTCAACCATACCGCTGGAGTATCCAGTGACAATCATCCGCGGGCCGCCCTCTTTAACCGTAACTTCCTCACTAACCATAAAGCTCATACTCGCCTCCTTTTTTCGAGTGAAACTTGTTCACCTTAGTTGAAGATGGCGAATTTCGCATAATAGCCAGTGCGAGTATTAATGTGCCTGACCGCGCATTTTCGCTACTGCTTTCACTCCCAGCACCACGATGCCGCCGATGATAAATCCAAGAATCAGATTTAAAACAGTCGGTAATATCATCGCCACCACTGCACTTTGCTGCCCGGCGAAATGTTCAATGGCGTGATGCAGCGGCGCAATACCATGTACCACAATCCCGCCGCCGACGAGGAACATCGCCAGCGTGCCGACAATCGATAATGCTTTCATCAGCCAGGGCGCGATAATCAATAACCCTTTACCTAATGCCTGCATCAGCGCGCTGGATTTTTCCGCCAGCCAATACCCCAGGTCATCAATCTTAACGATAACCCCTACCAGACCGTAGACGCCCACGGTCACTACCAGCGCGATGCCTGAAAGCACCAGCACCTGATTAAGCAACGGCGCTTCTGCCACAATCCCCAGCGTGATGGCGACGATTTCCGCAGACAAAATAAAATCGGTACGAATCGCCCCTTTAATTTTGTCCTTTTCAAACTTCAGCGGATCCTGCGCCGCCAGCTTCTCCAGACGCTGCTGGCTCTGCGCTGGATCTTCTTTATGTTTACGCGCCTCCAGCATATGCAGCACTTTCTCTACCCCTTCAAAGCAGAGAAACGCGCCACCAATCATCAACAGTGGCGTAATCGCCCACGGGATAAACGCACTGATGATCAGCGCCAGCGGCACCAGAATCACTTTATTGATCAGCGATCCTTTCGCCACGCCCCAGACCACGGGAAGTTCCCGGTTGGCCCGCACGCCTGAAACTTGTTGCGCATTGAGCGATAAATCATCCCCTAATACACCGGCGGTTTTCTTCGCCGCCAGTTTGCCCATCACGGAGATATCGTCCAGCAGTGTGGCGATATCATCGAGCAACGTCAGTAAACTACTCCCGGCCAAAAGCATTCCCTCTCATTTTTATTGTTGAAGGGTGTAAGTATGAAGCAAAAACGGCAGCTCTGATACTTGCTTCACAGGTCAACATTTATTTAACAATCAAGTGCAATTATATCTCTCGCCAGCAGAATGATTTTCACGTTTACTATGAACCACCTTTTTATTTCCGCCGTGAGGGATTATGCGTTTCCGCCAGTTGTTACCGCTTTTTGGCGCGCTGTTTGCGTTGTATATCATTTGGGGCTCAACCTATTTTGTCATTCGGATTGGCGTGGAAAGCTGGCCGCCGTTAATGATGGCGGGCGTTCGATTCCTGGCAGCCGGTATTTTATTGCTGGCATTTTTGCTACTGCGCGGACACAAACTTCCCCCGCTACGTCCACTGCTCAATGCCGCGCTGATTGGCCTGTTATTGCTGGCTGTCGGTAATGGCATGGTGACGGTTGCCGAACATCAAAATGTTCCTTCCGGCATCGCCGCCGTAGTGGTTGCAACCGTGCCCCTCTTTACCCTGTGCTTCAGCCGCCTGTTTGGCATTAAAACGCGCAAACTGGAATGGGTGGGTATCGCCATTGGGCTTGCCGGAATCATCATGCTCAATAGCGGTGGAAATTTAAGCGGCAATCCGTGGGGCGCGATTCTGATTTTAATCGGCTCGATTAGCTGGGCGTTTGGCTCAGTTTATGGCTCGCGCATTACCTTACCTGTAGGGATGATGGCGGGTGCGATTGAGATGCTGGCGGCAGGCGTGGTGTTAATGATCGCGTCGATGATTGCGGGTGAAAAACTGACGGCGCTCCCTTCCCTGTCAGGCTTCCTTGCGGTCGGCTATCTGGCGCTGTTTGGTTCGATTATCGCCATTAACGCTTATATGTATTTAATCCGTAATGTCAGTCCGGCTCTCGCCACCAGCTACGCCTACGTTAACCCGGTGGTCGCGGTCTTGCTGGGTACGGGACTGGGTGGCGAAACGCTGTCGAAAATTGAATGGCTGGCGCTCGGCGTAATTGTTTTCGCGGTGGTACTGGTCACGTTGGGAAAATATCTCTTCCCGGCCAAACCCGTTGTCGCGCCAGTTATTCAGGATGCATCAAGCGAGTAAATGAATCCCCTGCGTGTCGATCTGCGCGCTGGCACCTTCGCCGCAGATCCACTCTTCCAGACGCTCGGTAAGCGCCGCATCCGTCAGCTTCTCGCGCCCACGTAACGCACACTCCCAGACAATCAGTACGCGCCAGCCGAGCTCCTGCAAGCGACTGATATCGCGGCGATCGCGTTCAACATTTTTACCTATCTTCTCCAGCCAGAACTCAGTTCGAGTCGCAGGCACTTTAAACAGATAGCAGTGATGATGATGCCAGAAGCAGCCGTGGGTAAATATCACGCAGCGATATTCATCAACGACAAAATCCGGGCGTCCGGGCAGACTGGCGTCCTGAACGCGAAACGCAAGGCCCTGCCCGGTTAACAAACTGGCGAGGCGCTTCTCAATCGCCGTATCACGCGTGGCAATCGCGCGCATATTTTTGCTGCGGGTGGCCTTATCGTGAACGTCGACCATGTTGTGCCTCTTGCTGACGCAACGCCACCGCCTGTTTGATTTTTGGCTCAAGCAGTTTTGCCACCGCGGCAAAGACCGGCACGACCACCGAGTTACCGAACTGGCGATAGGCCTGAGTGTCCGAAACCGGAATGCGGAATTTCGCTTCTCCCGGCGCTTCAAAACCCATTAAGCGCGCGCATTCACGAGGCGTTAACCGACGTGGACGATGTTGCTGATTCAGCGGATCGTCAAAGTCTTTCTCACCCGTGGCCATATCCCAACCGCGATCGATTAAAATTTCCGCGCCATCTTTGTAATAACGCGCAGACAGCGTACGGGTGACGCTTTGCGGATTGTTCGGATAAACCATTCCATAACCGAAGCCGTTACCGCGCGCCTGATGTTTTTTCGCATATCGATAGAGGTACTTCCACAGCACCGGCGTCAGGATATATTTTGCCTCAACCATCGGGTCCAGCAGCTGCGCCAGCGTCACTCGCTGTGCAGGGAAACATTCGCTGATATCACGCAGAGTAAAATCGGCTTTCAGATTCAGATCGCGACGAAAACCCACCAGCACGATGCGTTCACGGTGCTGCGGCAGGAAATGTTTGCCGTCGATGATTTTCGGATCGTCCGGCCCGTTATCTTCTGCATCAGCCACGTCATAGCCCAGTTCGTCCAGCGTCTGCATGATGATGCGGAACGTTTTTCCCTTATCGTGACTCTTCAGGTTTTTGACATTTTCGAGCACAAACATCGCCGGACGACGCGCGTCGATAATGCGCACCACATCAAAGAACAGCGTGCCCTGGGTATCGCAGGCAAAACCGTGCGCCCGCCCGAGCGAGTTCTTTTTCGATACGCCAGCCAGCGAAAATGGCTGACAAGGGAAACCGGCCAGTAAAACATCGTGTTCAGGAATGTGTTGACGAATATGTTCCGCCGCCGCCTCATCACTCACGCCTTCTTGATGGCTGAGGGTGATGTCGCGGATATCTTCATTAAAATGATGCGTCGCCGGGTCGCAATAATGGTTGGCTTTATAAGTGCGTACCGCATGTTTGTTCCATTCGCTGGTAAACACGCACTGTCCACCAATCGATTCAAAACCGCGACGGATGCCGCCAATTCCGGCAAATAGATCGATAAAGCGAAACGCATAATGCGGATGATGTTCCGGTGGTTTGGGTAACAACGTTTGCAGATGGGCAAACTCTTTCTCACTTAAACGGTACCATGCCGAGTCATTCGCCAGCGCACGTTTTAAAATTGCCGCGCTCCAGTGATTCTCACCCACACCATTAAGCTGCGCCACCAGCGTTTTAACATCATAAATTTGCAGCAGTTTCTCCAGCATTGCCTGTGCGGCATTCCCGGTGCTGTATGAATCGGTTACTGATATATTTTCCTGCATAGATTTAACCGGCCATCTGAGATGGCCGACAGGTTAACATAATTACTGCCGTTTAGGGCCACGCGCTCAGCCAGCAGGTGAAAACGCATCTATCACCTTGTGATCGATACCTTCATTCTCCCCCGCCAGTTCGGCACTGAGCTTCGCCATAAACTCGACTAAAAATTGCGCGTTGTGCTGTGCCAGCTGCTTGCCTCTTGCGGTTTGCATGGTTTGCGGTAATTTCAGTAACTTTGTCTGGAAATGATCCAGCGCGTAGCGTTTATCATCAAGCGGGCGATGCTGTGCGAACGGATCTTCGCCATCAAACAACGCCAAGCCCAATGCCCCTGAAACGGCAAATACGCGCGCCAGGCCTATCGCCCCCAGGGCTTCCAGCCGATCCGCATCCTGGACGATTTTAGCTTCCGTTGTTAAGGGGGCGATTTGCGCGCTGAAACTGTGAGCGGCAATGGCATGACAAACGGCCTCAATTTTCTCCGCCGGAAATTGCACGAACTCTTCACGGAGCAGGCGACGCGTCTCTTCTGCCGCCAGGATTGAAGAACGCTGCCGTTGCGGATGATTTTTCGCCAGGCTCACGATATCGTGAAAATAACAGGCGGTTAAAATCACCAGCATATCGACATCGTCATCTGCCGCCAGTTTCTGTGCCGTAGCCCAGACACGGCGAAAATGACACAGGTCATGCGCCGCGTCCTGATGTTGATGATGGTTTTTCAACCAGTTCTCGAACTGTGCCTGCCAGTGTTGTAACTCCATACGCGCTCCGTTGCCAAAGAGTCGCAACCTTAGCAGTTTTTATTCATAGCGTCTGCAACGTGCGGGACGAGGTCGGGTGTACCATGCAATGCCGCCTAACAAGGCACCAACCAGGGCCATAAACAGAAATCCGACCAATGCTCCTAACCACTTCCCCGCGGTAGATCCTAAATCACTTTCAAATCCCGACACGGGGGCATCGGGGATCCGGCTCATCACCCAGATGTATCGCGCCATTGCCCAGACGAAATAGCCACACCATGTATAGAAAGCCCACAAAGCCAATTTGCCGCCAGGGCTGCGAGAGAGTCTCTCTTCCATCTTTGTCGAACCGTATTCCATTTTGAGATAACCCGGAAAATTCAGACTTAGAACTATTATGTGATAAAAATCACATTTTTCCACATTGGATGAGCCAGTCAAGACTCAATCATTTTTTGAACAAATAGATAAATTTTGCGCAACGGCGGTGAATACAGGAAAAATCGATTTGAACGATGTTATTTATCTTTGATTTCGGCTTTATTAATTCATTCAATCAATATATTGGTACTGATTACAATTATACCTTTTTATTTTTCTGTGTCATCATGCCTCCGTTATTAGCCTTTTATCGTCTTGTTTATATTTTTTTGGCCGGCATGATGCCGGCTTTTTTTATGCCTTCATTAATGTGCGCGAGATCACACCAGCCGTTTAGCGCAACAATCATTGACACTCCCTATCTTTTCAATCAACTCATAACATATTGATATACACCCATAATATTCGTGAATGTTTACATTCAGAATTCATAATTATGAATTATATTAAATAAATTAGAAACATTTTGAAATCTTTTAAATACGTTTGTTACATGTAATCTTTAAAATAAAATGAACTTCATAGAATAGTATCCAAATGTGCTTTTTTTGGATAACAGCACTTATTGATATATTCATGAAGATTATAATCACAAGGGAATACATAATGAAAAGAAAAGTTCTGGCAATGCTGGTCCCGGCGTTATTAGTTGCTGGCGCAGCAAATGCGGCTGAAATTTATAATAAAAATGGCAATAAAGTTGAGCTATACGGCAAGATGGTTGGTGAGCGCATTCTGACCGACCGTGAAAATGGTGAAAAAGGCGATAATTCTCAAGATACCTCTTATGCCCGTGTAGGCGTGAAAGGTGAAACTCAGATCAACCCTGAACTGACTGGTTACGGTCAGTTTGAACTAGACCTGGAAGCATCAAACAGACACAACCCTGACCAAACTCGTTTGGCATATGCTGGTTTGAGTTACAAAGATTTTGGTTCATTCGACTACGGTCGTAATGTCGGTGTCGCGTATGATGCAGAAGCATTTACTGATATGTTTGTTGAGTGGGGCGGTGACTCATGGGCTGGTACTGACCTGTTCATGACCAACCGTACCAACGGTGTTGCAACCTATCGTAACACAGATTTCTTTGGCATGGTTGAAGGTCTAAATTTTGCTCTGCAATATCAGGGTAAAAATGAAGGTACAGGCAACTACAAAGCAAATGGCGATGGCCATGGTTTATCTGCAACTTACACTATTGACGGTTTCTCATTTGCTGGTGCTTATGCAAACTCTGACCGTACTGATTGGCAGTCTGGTGATGGTAAAGGCGAAAGAGCCGAAGTTTGGGCGTTGTCAACAAAATATGACGCTAACAATGTCTATGCTGCTGTAATGTACGGTGAATCTCACAACATGAATTCCGACGACGGTGATGTTGTGAACAAAACACAAAACTTCGAAGCTGTTCTGCAATATCAGTTCGACTTTGGTCTGCGTCCATCCATCGGTTACTCCTATTCTAAAGCACTGGACGTAGCAGGTTACAACGATTCTGATCGTCTGAACTATATTGAAATCGGTACCTGGTATTACTTCAATAAGAATATGAACGTATATACCGCTTATCAGATCAACCTGCTTGATAAGAGTGATTATGTTCTCGCTCATGGACTGAACACCGACGACCAACTGGCAGTTGGTATCGTCTACCAGTTCTAATCAGCCAACGCGCCGAGGCGTGTTACTGTAAAACATAACACCAGCCTGAGTTCGTCCCTCATCGAACTCAGGCTTTTTTTATTGGCATTTCATCGCCATCTGCGGCGCACGCAATTGCCAAAGCATATCGATACGGCACATTCCCCTGCCCCTCCTGGCACAATAACATCTACCAGCTACTCTTCAACCCAACACCCCAAATGCATTTCTTTATAAATTTAATCTGTAACAAAACCGCTTCCCATATAGAAATATTTGCAAAAATAGTGCATGAAAAAAGCTTTTTCCCTACCAATCCGGGATATAAATATTCATCAGTACCACAACATTCCACAGCACTAAATCTCTCCCCATCGCCCCCAAACCTCTGATAATGGTCTAAAATCATTGAGGCCACTTGCGACGACATTGCTCAATGAGGAAAATTTGGCGTGAATAATATTCAACACCAGTGCAGCATCATCATTACATACTTACACCCGCCGACTACCGCTTTCGATATATTGACTCAATTTTCCAGCCTGGTTAAAAATAGCGACCAGCTCAGTCGCAAATATAGTGACTACCCTAACTAAGCAACAATAAGGAATACACTATGACTGTTCAAACAAGTAAAAACCCGCAGGTCGATATTGCTGAAGATAATGCATTCTTCCCTTCAGAATATTCGCTTAGCCAATATACGAGTCCCGTCTCTGATCTTGATGGTGTGGACTATCCAAAACCGTATCGCGGTAAACATAAAATTCTGGTGATCGCCGCGGACGAACGTTATTTGCCGACCGATAACGGAAAACTGTTCTCGACCGGTAACCATCCGATTGAAACGTTGCTGCCGTTGTATCATCTCCATGCTGCAGGTTTCGAATTCGAAGTGGCGACCATTTCCGGTCTGATGACCAAGTTTGAATACTGGGCTATGCCGCACAAAGATGAAAAAGTAATGCCATTCTTTGAACAGCATAAATCGTTATTCCGTAATCCGAAGAAACTCGCGGATGTTGTCGCCAGCCTCAACGCTGATAGCGAATATGCAGCAATCTTTGTTCCTGGTGGGCATGGCGCACTTATTGGTTTACCAGAAAGCCAGGACGTGGCTGCCGCTTTACAGTGGGCAATCAAAAATGACCGTTTTGTTATCTCCCTTTGCCACGGTCCGGCGGCTTTTCTGGCACTTCGCCACAGCGATAACCCACTGAATGGTTATTCTATTTGCGCATTCCCAGACGCCGCAGACAAACAAACGCCAGATATTGGCTATATGCCGGGTCATCTCACCTGGTACTTCGGCGAAGAGTTGAAGAAAATGGGCATGAACATCATTAATGACGACATCACCGGGCGAGTACATAAGGACCGTAAACTTCTCACCGGCGACAGTCCTTTTGCAGCGAATGCGTTGGGTAAACTGGCGGCGCAGGAAATGCTGGCAGCTTACGCGAGTTAATCCCTGTTACATTGTAATGTAAGCGCATAATCAATCGCAGCCGCGTTAATACTCACGACGTGGCTGCGTTTTTTCACGGTTAACTTATGGCGTACTGAAGCCCGATGTTAATTTCTTTGCGGTAACGTAATTCGGAACACGTTATGCTTACTGAGATAGTGATACGTAGCACTTCCTCCATGTAATTCGGCAATCGCTTTGACTAAAGAAAGGCCAAGACCCTGACCTACGGAATGACGCGAATTATCTCCCCGCCAAAATCTACGGAAGAGTTTTTCAGGCTCATTAATTTTCGTTCCAGGACTGGCGATATCAATATTAAGAGAGCCGTTGGCATCAAGAAAACTGGTTATATGAATACGCGATTTTTCTGGTGAATATCGAATGGCGTTAACAATAAGATTCGATAACATTCGTTGCAGTAAAATTTTATCCGCAAAGATTTGTTGATTGCACTCGACCTTAAAACGAATATCTTTCTCGTCTGAAAGATATTCAAGATAGTCCAAAAGATTTTCAACTTCCTTATTGAGAGAAAGCGCATCCAGTTTCACCAAAACATTGTTTTTGTCTGCCCTGGCAAGAAACAGTATATTCTCTGTTAACCGCGAAATATTTTCCAGCTCTTCAATGTTTCCGGCAATTGTTTTTTGATATTCAGCGATACTTCTGGTTTGACTGAGCGTAACCTGATTCTGACCCAGTAATGCATTAATTGGCGTTCTAAGTTCATGAGCGAGATCGTCAGCAAATTGACTTAGGCGCTCAAAATCTTTGACTAAAGCATGATGCATTTTATTCAACGCCTGCCCAAGAGGTTTTAGTTCTCTCGGTAATGCGTTAACCTCAACCGGCACTCGGCTATCGTTATAATTCAGCGCTTCCGTTACACCACTCAACTTTTTGATCTCTCGCAACCCCGTTCTGATTAACAACGGACTTAATACTGAGCACAATATAATGGCGACAATGCAAATTATAATGCTATTAATTTTATACTGTTCAAGCATGTTATGTCTGGCTGAAGCCAATTTAGCCACAGTAACCGTTAATGATGGCGAAACTTCATCAATATTAATTCGGAAAGCATCTATCTCTGTATCATTAATAATGCTTCTGTAAATGCCTGCTGCGCTGATTGTCTCACTAGCAGGTATGTTATTTAACATGTCATCACTGACATTTGTCCGGTTAACAATTTTATTGATGCCATCACCATGAATGATCAAGATATCCTGACTAACATCCATCATCCGGTTAAAATAGACAGGTAACGTATCTGGATTTACCCCATCAATTAACAACTGTTTGATCTGCGCTGTCCGGTTAATGAGTGTTGTATCATCGCGCCATTTCAACTCACTTGCCAGGCCATTATAGAGAGTCCATACAATTCCAGCGCCAGCAACAGACAGCAGAAATATAAAAAGCAAGGTTAAACGGACGGTTATAGATAATCTTTTCATTATTTTTTTACCGCTACGAATGAATAGCCCATCCCCCGGATTGTGGCGATTAGCTTTTCAGGAAAAGGATCATCAACTTTTGCGCGGAGCCTGCGAATGGCGACATCCACCGTATTGGTATCACTATCAAAGTTGATTCCCCAAATTTCACTCGCAATAACCGTTCTGGGTATAATCTCGCCAGCTCTGGAGGCCAGTAGCCAAAGTAACTGAAACTCCTTGCGCGTCAGTGTAATACTGATATTGTCCCTGCTCACACTTTGACTGACAGAGTCCATTTTT
>OLOF01000676.1_pt1 | contig 11801 bp, 13 predicted proteins | sample 1643121 | NCBI WGS metagenome assembly OLOF01 (sample SAMEA3136677, study PRJEB25190) | human gut metagenome | biome: human gut; feature: human-associated habitat; material: faeces | place: Austria | collected 2013
GAAAATGCCGAAACAATGGCAGGTAAAGTATAAAAAATTGATATTTAATATAAAACCAATGGGATTTAAACATACAGGACTATTTCCAGAACAAGCAGTTAACTGGGACTGGATGATAGAGAAAATACAAAAAGAAAAGAAAAATAAGAAAGAAGTAAAAGTATTAAATTTATTTGCATACACAGGTGGAGCAACTGTTGCTTGTTTATCAGCAGGCGCATCTGTTTGTCATGTTGATAGTTCTAAAGGAATGACAACCTGGGCTAAAGAAAATGTAATATCTTCAGGGTTACAAGATAGACCTGTTAGATTTATAATAGATGATGTTGTTAAGTTTGTAAACAGGGAAATTAGAAGAGGAAATAAATATGATGCAATAATTATGGATCCACCTTCTTATGGAAGAGGTGCAAAAGGAGAAGTATGGCAGTTTGAAAATAATATATATGATTTGGTTGAATTATGTTCAAATGTGTTATCAGATGATCCATTATTTTTCTTAATAAACTCATATACAACAGGAATTTCAAGTCAAGTATTAAAAAATATATTAAATATGGTTATTGATAAAAAATATAGAGGAGAAATTGATGCAGGAGAAATAGGCCTACCAATGGAAAATTCAAAACTTATATTACCATGTGGAATATATGGAAGATGGGAGAAAAAATGCAAGAATTAAAAATAATATATGAAGATAATCATATAATAGTTGTAGAAAAAAAGCCTAATATACCATCTCAATCAGATAAAACAGGTGATATTGATATGCTAACAATTGTAAAAGACTATATAAAAGAAAAATATAATAAACCAGGAAATGTATATTTAGGATTAGTGCATAGACTTGATAGACCAGTGGGGGGAATAATGATTTTTGCAAAGACATCAAAAGCTGCATCTAGACTTAGTAATCAAGTAAGAGAAAAAATATTTAAGAAAGAATATTTAGCAGTAGTTGATGGCGAATTTGAACAAAAAAAAGGAAGTTTAACAGATTATTTATATAAAGATGAAAGAAATAACATAAGTAAAGTAGTAAAAAAAGGAAAAAAGAATGCAAAACTAGCAAACTTGGATTATGAAGTTTTAAAATATAATAATGTAAAAAATTTAAGTTTGGTAAAAATAAATTTACATACAGGAAGACATCATCAAATACGAGTACAATTGGCAAATTTTAATCATAGCATATTTGGAGATCAAAAATATGGGACAAGGGGGCAAGGTAAACAGATTGCTCTTTGGGCATATAAGTTAACAATTATACATCCAATTACAAAGGAAAAAATGGAATTTACAGATTTTCCTGATAGCATTGGAACATGGTGTATATTAAAAGAAAAATAATAAAATAACAGTTTAGTTACAAGTTTATGTAAGTAGACTGTTATTTTTTATATAGATATATTTATAAAAAATAACAATTATATAAATATGATTTGTGAAAAAATATTTTGTAAAATGAAAATTTTATAAAAATATAAATAAAAAGTTTTGATATGTAAATTAGGAGCTTTTATAAAATAAGTAATACAATTTTAAAATTTATTGATAGAATCAGAATAGTTAAGAATTGAGGTGAAAAAAATGATAGACAAGATATGTACATTTTTTACAAAAAAGATACAAAAAGAAATGCCGGAGATAGATGAAGAAAGAGCTGAAGTAATAAATTATGGACTACAAAATATAATAGGAGAGATACCAAAAATATTTTTATTATTTTTTATTTCTTGGTTATTAGGAGTATTAAAAGAAGTAGTATTTATGTTTATTGTTTTATCGCCATATAGAGGAGCTTCTGGGGGGGTTCACTTAAAAACACATATAGGGTGTTTAATTGGAACTACTATATTTTATTGTGGAATAGGATTTTTAAGTAAAACTATAGTATTAGAGGAGACAATAAAATATTTATTAGTAGCAGGAGTCTGGATATTTGGAATGATAATGATAAAATTGTATGCTCCAGCTGATACAGAAAATGTTCCGATATTATCAAGGAAAGAAAGAAGAAAGAAACAAATAATGGCATATCTAACTTTTACAATTGGGATGGTAGCTAGCTTATTTATAAAAAATAATATAATTTCAAATATTTTAATTTTTGGTAATTTATTGCAAACAATAAATATAACTAAGTTAGCATATAAAATAACTAAAAATAAGTATGGATATGAAGTTTATGGTTTAAGTTAATTTGTTTTAAAAATAAATTAAATAATATAAAAGGAGGAATTTGTTATGTTAAAAATGTTAAGTAAATTAGCTGAAAAATATGCTAAAATCACTAATACTACTTGCTGGGGAGCATGTGTATATCATCAACCAAAAATGCCAGCATCATTAATAAAAAAAGATTAGAATTTGACAAAGTATTTTGTTATTGAAAAAGTTATTTATAATCAATCAGTAAAAGAGGATTTCTAAAATTGAAATCCTCTTTTAACATAGTGTTTTAGTTTAAATTTAAGTAATAATATTAATTAAATGATATATTTATTTGTAGATATAAATAATATGATATAAAATAAAAACCTCTTCCTTATTTTTTAATGAATAGAGGTTTTTAAAACTATTTTTAATAATAAATTTCTAATTGCTGACAGAAGTATTTATCACTTTTTGTTGTAAAAATAGAGACATTTGTATTGCTTTTTAAAATTTTATTAACTTCCCATAGTCCTAATCCTGTATGATTTTCTTTTTCTGATACACCTTTTCCAAATATTTTTACAGTATCAACATTTTTGTTTTTGTATGTATTTTCAATACTGATTAATTGTCTATGTTTTCTAAAATCATCTCTAAAAACAATATTAATTATTTTATTATCACATTCTTCACTAGCTTCAATAGCATTATCTAATAATATACCTAAAATTCTTGCAAACTCATAAATTTTCATTTTTAAATCATTTAAATCAAGTAATAAAGACATATTTACTTTGATATTTTTGCTATCAGCTTCTCTATATTTTGTTGTTAATAAATTATATATACCTGGATTATTAATTATTTCTGGATTTAATATATATAAATTACTAACTTTTTGACAATCACCTTCTAATTGTAAATAATATTTTCGTAATCCATCCATATCATTTGTTTTTACATAGCCACCTATAGTAGTAACAATATTATCGAAATCATGTTTAAAACCTCTAACATTGTCATGCAAAATTTTTAATGTTTTATTATATTCTTCTGCTGTTTGTAATTTTTTTGTAGTTTCACTTAAGTTTATAGTTTTAGTTAAACTAAATATACTAATTCCTAAGTAAGAAATTAATGAAAGAAAACTTAAAAAAGTAATAAATATAGGAATATTATCTATATAATATCCTTCAATGAAACTTTGAATTGCTAAAGTTATAATTGCAAATATAAAATTTAGAGTAATTATTCTTTTATTTTTTAAACTAATATCATTAAAGAAAGTTATTTTAAACTTAGTAAGTTTTAAAATGCATATAGTTAAAAAAACAAAAAGATAAAGTGTTATAGAATATCCAATTGTATATATAGGTGTTGTTGATAGTGTTTCAGAAGATATATGTAGCAATGTTAAAAATGGATTTAATATTAATGCACTTATAATACTATATGTAGCAAAAGATATTACAGTACCAATGAATGCTTTTAAAGTAGTAATATGAAATACTATTTTAGCAACTAAAAACAACAATAAATAATTTAGGAAAACATTGTAAGGTGCAGGAAGAAAAAGCTTACTTAATATAGTAAAAGTACCTGCTAAGAAGGTATATAATAATTGTTGTTTTTTAGATGATTTTATGTCCAAGAATACCAGGAAGATTTTCATAAATAAATAGAATTCTATGAAAGCTAATGGTAAAGAAAAAATCATAGTATTCACTATACTAGGTGTGTTAAGAGTTGACCATATATTATTTATTAATTCCATAATCTTTTATAACCTCCAAAAATTCATTTTTAAATTTTGGTCCAATATAACAACAATTGTTATTATCAAAATAAACAGTTAAAGTTACTGGATCAATACTTTTTATATTATTAATGTTCACTATATAAGACTTATGGCATCTAATAAAAGTTTCTGGTAAGCTATCAGCCATTTTATTAAATGAACTATAAGTTTCATAGTTACAAGAAGAGGTATGAAAAATTAATTTCATACCATCTCTGTAAATATATTGAATTGCAGATTCATCCACTAAAGTATTTTTATTGTCAATTTTAATATATTTTTTTGGTAATCCATAGACATCTTCAAATAATCTCTTAACAGTATCTTCTAATCTGTCAAGAGTTACTGGTTTAGGCAAGTAATCAAAAGTTTTATATTTATATGCAACCATAGCATATTCTAAGTGAGCAGTAGTAAATATAAGATAAACATCTTTATTTTTCCTTCTAATTTCTTCAGCTAGATCTAGACCAGATTTATCAGATTTTAAATTTATATCTAATAGAAGAACATCAATTCTTTCTTCATCAAAATGATTCAATAAAGCTTCAACATCATCAGATTTAAAAGTGACTTGAGCTTCAAAATCGTTTTTTAAAAAAATTTCATTTAATAAAGTTGCCAACTTATTTAAAATATTTAAATTATCATCGCAAATTGCGAAATTTAACATAAAATACACCCCTTAAATATATTTACTATCGTTAAAAACGGTAATTTCGACAATAAAATAGAAATTACCTAAATTTTCCAAAATCAACTACAATATATTCTAAAAAATGAATATTGTCAAGACTTAATTTACAAAATTATCCATAAATTGTCAATGAAAGTGAATGATTAGTTCTAGTTAAAGATAAAAATACAATAAGAGATGCTATAAGTGCATAAAAGAAATGAAATTTTACATATTATTAAAATAAAGAATATTTTTCTGAACTTGTTTATGTAGAAAATTATTTCCACAAATATAAAAATGGTATTTTAGAGATATTAATAAATTAGTATTTCTTTTTTTCATAATATGGAGACTAAAATATTGATAATAGTTTTTCATTAAAAGTAATGGTTTAAAAAATAAATACATAAAATTAAAAAACAAAAATATATATTTATATAAAGGATAAAGTAGGAGGAAAAAACAATGAATATTATTACAAAAAAACAACTAAAAAATATTTATAAAATAGGAATATTAGTAATAATGATAACAATTCTAACAGCCTCTTCATTTATAGAAGACAAGAAAACTACTCAAACTACATCAAGTAATGATGTTAGCAATAATAAAAAGATAGGATGGGGAATATCAAGAAATAAAATGCATGAGCAGCCAGATGTTGGAAAAGAAAATAGAGAAATATTAGAAAAAAACAATGGAATTTGTCTAGGAAATAAAGGTAAAAAATACTTATATCTTACATTTGATGAAGGATATGAGGCAGGATATACAAGTAAAATTCTGGATACATTAAAAGAAAACAAAGTTCCAGCAACTTTTTTCATAACAGCACATTATGTTAATACAGAACCTGAGCTAGTAGAAAGAATGATAAAAGAAGGACATATAGTTGGAAACCATACTGTTAATCATAAATGTCTTCCAGAAATATCTGATGAAGAAATAAAAAAAGAAGTAATGCAATTACACCAAGCAATATATGAAAATTTTAATTATGAAATGAAATATATAAGACCACCAAAGGGAGAATTTAGTGAAAGAAGTTTACAAACAACAAATTCACTAGGATATAAAAATGTAATGTGGTCATTTGCTTATCAAGATTGGAACGAAAAGAAGCAGCCAAGTGAAGAAGAGGCAAAGAGAAAAATTATAGAAAATTTTCATAATGGAGAAATCATCTTGTTACATGGCAATTCAAAAACTAATACAAATGTTTTAGACACTATAATAAAGGAAGCAAGAAATATGGGATATGAATTTAAAAGCTTGGACCAATTTGAAAATTAACACAAAAAGAAATGTAATCATAAAAAGGAAAATCTAAATAGAAAGAAATAAAAAATCAATCCAATATATAGATTAAAAAGAAAGGTTTGATATAAAAATGAAAAAAAGATATGAAAATAGGGCAAGTAGATTAAATAAAATTGACAAAATGCTAGATTTACCAAAAGAAATATATTCCAATACTCCAAAAATATCAATATTAGGATTTGATGAAATGGTAATAGAAAATTATAAAGGAATACTAGAATATGAAGAATTTTTTGTGAGGATAAGCACATATATTGGAATAGTAAATATAAATGGATATAATTTAAAATTAGAAAATATGACAGATGATGATATAAAAGTAACAGGGAAAATAGAGAGTTTTGAATTAGAAAGAACAATAGATTAAAAGTGATGTTGGTGATCTTTTTGGGGATGATTTTGAGGTCGTGATTTTGGGGTCGGAGACAAAAATCATTTATAAAATTCCCCAAAGTTAAATAAGATTCCAACTAAAAAATAGAATAAAAAAATTAGTTGAGAAAAATGATTTTTGTCTCCGACCCCAAAATCACGACCCCAAAAATCACCATGAGATAAGGAGAGATTTATGATATTTAAAAATCTAGAAAGTTACATTTCAGGATATTTAAGAATTAATATTGAAGGATATTATATTGAAAGATTTATTAATATATGTAGAAAAGAAAATATACCTGTATGGAACATAAAGAAAGAAAAAGAGATTAGATTAGCCTTTAATATAAAAATTAAAGATTTTAAGAAGATATGTAAAATTGCTAAAACTACTAAATGTAAATTGAAAATTAAAAAGAAGAAAGGATTTCCTTTCATATTGAATAGATATAGAAAAAGAAAGATATTTGCAATATTTCTAATCCTTGTAATAATTTTAATAGGAATGAGTTCTAATTATGTTTGGAATATAGAAGTAATAGAAGAAAACGGAAATAATTTAGAAAATATAATGCAAAATTTAAACCAATCTGGTTTAGGTGTTGGAAAACGAAAATCTGAGATAAATACAAAAGAAGTAATAAATAAGGTAAGATTAGAAAGAAATGATGTTGCATGGATGGGAATTGAGTTAAAAGGAACAAATGCGATAGTAAAAGTAGTAAAATCTGATGAAAAACCAGATATAATAGATGAAAATGAATATTGCAGTATTGTTGCAGATAAAGCAGGAATCATTACTAAAATAAGTGCACAAGATGGAACGGCAAATGTTAAAGTTGGAGATACAATAAATGAAGGAGAAACCTTAATAAACGGTTGGGTAGAAGGCAAATATACAGGAATTAGATATGTTCATGCAAAAGGAGAAATACAAGCCAAAGTTTGGTATACAAAACATAAATTTATCGAGTACAACACTACGGAAAAAAGAGAAACAGGGAATCAAGAGGAAAAATATGCTATAAAATTTAATAATTTTAAAATAAATTTAGGCAAAGGGGTTTCAAAATTCGAAATATATGATACAATAGAAACGGAAAATAAGTTTAAAATATTTTCAGATTTTTATTTACCAATTTCTATTGTAAAAACAACAAATAAAGAGATAGAAAATGTACAAAAAAAATACAATAAAGAAGAAGCTAAAATGCTAGGGATAAAGGAATTAGAAGAAGAATTAAATAATGAAATTGAGAATAAAGATAATATAGTAAATAAAAACATAAATACATATGAAAATGAAAATGGATTGGATGTTTATGTTACATATGAAGTACTTGAGAACATAGGGACTAATGAAAAAATTGTATTTTGAAGGGATGATATAAATGGAAGAAAGAAGCTTAAGAATTACAGGTGCAGATAAAACATTTTTTAATAAAATAACAAATACACTAACAAAGATGTTAATACCAACTAAAATTGGAATAAATGGAATGTTAATTTCTATCAAAAGAAATAATTTATTGAAAGCTTTTGAAAATTATCAAAAAAGCAATGCAGATTATACAGGTGAAGAAATGGAAAAGAAATATGATACTGCATATGAGGCATACCTTGAGGCACTAGATAAATATGTTTTAGACTCAATATATAAAAAGGTAAAAAATAATACAGCATCAGAATTTGAAAAAAATGCATTATCAAAATATTATGAAATTACAAGCTTGAAAGAAAATGAATATATCGAATACAAAAATAGAAAACAAAAATACTTATTAGAATTAGACTATGAAGGTATAAAAGTAAATGGAAAAGAAAAATTAGTAGAAAGATATAACGAGTTTTATGTATCAAAAATGGATATGTTGTATAAAGCTATATTGAAAAATTATTCAATAAAATTAGCAGATACAACAAATGTATATGAATCAACAAAAGAATGGATATATACAAAAATATTCCATACATTAGAAGATTATATCCAAAATATTTTACCATTAAAAATACAAATAAATGATAATGATAGCTTAAAAGATGTAATGAAGGAATACGAAAAATATGAAACATATACAGTTGGAAAATTAGACACAAAAGACAATATCGAAAAAAATGTAGTTTTACTAGGTATAAGCAGAAAATTATTTACACACAGCTTACCTTTAATTGTGGCAACACAATGTTATGAAAAATTGCTTAAAGATGCAAGAATATTAGTACAAGATACAAAAATTGCAACAAAGAGAGAAAGAGCATATTCGATGTTAATTAATCTAATAGAAGATTATAATATAAAATTATTATCAACAAAAGTTTACTGGGAAAATACAAAAGATAGGGAAGAATTCAAGGTGTTTTGGAATAAATATAAAGAAATTTCAAAATTAAAAGAAACAGACTTTATAGAATATATTAAACAAAAAGAAATATTATTTATAAAGAATGATATGAAGAAATTAAACTTAGGAAAAACAGATTATTCTAAATTGGAAAAATACTATAAGAGAAAACTAATAGATTATGGAGTAATGAGAGAATTAAAGAATTCATTTATATCATCAGGAATGTATACAGGAAAGGTAAGTAATAAAGAAAAATGTATGAAATAATATATAAAGATATAGAAGAAAGCTCAAAATATGAACCTATTATAAAAAAGGTATTGGAAAAGTGTTTTAAAGAGGAAAAAATAGAAGATTCTAAGTTAATTATAACTATAACATTAACTAATCCACAAAATATTCGAAGAATCAATAAAGAATTTAGAAATATAGATAAAGCAACAGATGTTTTATCGTTTCCAATGTTTGAAAAAGAAGAATTAGAAGAAAAAATTGAAATGCAAGATTTTGAACATGAAGATATGTTAGGTGATATTGTAATATCAATAGACAAAGTTGAGGAACAAGCAAGAGAATATGAGCATAGTTTTGAAAGAGAATTAAGCTATATGATAGTACATGGATTTTATCATTTAATGGGATATGACCATATTGAAGAATGTGATAAAAAAATAATGAGACCTAAAGAAGAAAAAATATTGCAAGAACTAAAGATAACAAGAGATAATAACCAATAGGGGGAAAACATATGGAAAAAGGTGGAATAAAAGCATTAATTATAATTTTAGTAATACTAATTATAGCAGCTGGAGGGACATTAGCTTATAAAATATCAAAAGATAAAGAAAATAAAAATACTGAGACAGAAGTTTCAAAAGTAGAAGAGCAAAAAAAAGAAAAAGAAGTACAAGTGTTTAAAGGAAATGAAAGACCAATCGCTGTTATGATAGACAACCATAGTGATGCATGGCCACAAGCAGGATTAAATAAAGCATATATGGTATATGAAATTGTTGTAGAAGGTGGGGAAACTAGGTTAATGGCATTATTTAAAGGTCAAGACTTAGATAAAATTGGACCAGTTAGAAGTGCAAGACATTATTTTATAGATTATGCAATGGAAAATGATGCAATTTATGTACATTTTGGTCAAAGCCCACAAGCTCAAAGTGACATTAAGAAATATAGCATTAATGATATAAATGGAATAGCAGAAGATGGTACAACTTTTTGGAGAGTTAAAGATAAAGCTGCTCCACATAATGCTGTAACAAGCACAGAAAAATTAATACAATCTGCTAAGAATAAAAAATTTAGAACAACTTCTAAGGAAAAGAGTGTGTTAAATTATTCAGCAGAAGAAGTGAATTTAGAAAATGGGATTAGTGCTAATGAAATTACTATACCACATTCAGATTTGCAAACAGTAAAATATAAATATGATGAAGATAGTAAAAAATATGTTAGATATGCAAGAGGAAAAGAACAAACTGATTGGGAAACAAAAGAATCAGTAGAAACAAAAAATATAATAATAACACTTTGTGATAATTATACTTTATCAGATGTAGAAAACAAAGGAAGACAAGGATTAAAAAACATAGGAACATTTGACGGATATTACATAACAAATGGAAAAGCAATTAAAATAAAATGTACCAAAAATGCTAGAGATGAAAAAACAGTATATAAAGATTTGCAAGGAAATGAAATAAAAGTAAATGATGGAAATACATTTGTAAATATATGTCCAACAAATGCAAAAGTTCAAATAGAAGGAAATGAAGAAACAGTAAATGAGCAAACTGTAAATGAATAAAAGAAACTGTATAAGTTGAAAAAATATATGTATTCCATATACAGGACAATAGTGGAAGCAAGAAAGGAATGAGATTAAATATGAATATTTATGATACAGCAAATAGATTAGCATCAGAGATAAAACAATCAGAAGAATATGTTAATTATAAAATGGCAAAAGAAGCTTTAAATTTAAATCGTGAATTAAAAAAGAAAATTGGCGAATTTGAAATGGTGAGATATGAAGCACAAATAACACAAATGCAAACAGGAAAAGAAGATGAAGAAAAATTAAATAAAATGAAACAATTATATGCTGAATTAATAGAAATAGAAGAAGCTAGAAAATTTTTCGAAGCTGAAACAAAATTTAATATTGTAATTGCAGATGTAAATAAGATTATAGGTGAAGCTATAAGAGATGTAATGCAATAAGAAATATGAATTTATAAGATGGTAACTTCTACCTAATAAAGTTGTTATGATTAAAGAGAATTTTATAAGTTATTCATTTTAATTTGTACCTTAAACGGAAGGATTGATAGAAGAGATGGAATATGTAATAATATTAATAACATTGTGGTTAGTAGCATTTCTATTAAAAATATTATTTGGATATAATTTAAAGAAGATAAAAAAAGAAGTAGAAAATAAAGAATTAGATGAAATAGTTAAAAAATATCCAGAAAATAAAGTTATATGTGAAGAATATTTAAGAAAATTAAATAATGAAAAAGTTGAAATAGAAGAAAATGATGGAACAGAAAATAGTTTATATATAGCTATTTCAAATAAAATATTAATAGGAAATATAAAAAATAGTTATAGTAGAATACAAACAATAGCTCATGAATGTTTACACTCTATTCAAGATAGGAAACTTCAAATATTTAATTTTGTATATTCAAATATTTATATGTTATTTTTTATAGTAATTACATTAATGGCATTATTTAAAGCATTACCATATAAAATGATGTTTAACTTTTTATTAATGTTTATGGGATTGGTCTATTATATGGTAAGAACATTTTTAGAAAATGATGCAATGATAAAAGCTAGATATTTAGCAAAAGAATATATGGAAGAAAAAAAGATTTCTAGTAAAGAAGAAATAGAAAAAATTGTAGATGGATTTGATAAAATAAATAATATAGGAACAAAATGCGTTAATTATAGTATGTTTTTTAATGTAACAATGATTAATATAGTATTTTCACTAGTATGTTTAATAAGATAATAAATTATAAAAGTCACTGAATAGAAATATTTTGGTGACTTTTTTATCGAATGAGTAGTATAAAATCATAAAAAATATTGCAATATT
>OLOF01000677.1_pt1 | contig 11764 bp, 11 predicted proteins | sample 1643121 | NCBI WGS metagenome assembly OLOF01 (sample SAMEA3136677, study PRJEB25190) | human gut metagenome | biome: human gut; feature: human-associated habitat; material: faeces | place: Austria | collected 2013
TTTAAAATTTCTTCCATTAAATTATTTTTATTTTCTTCTATTTCATATTTTAAATCTTTATATTTTTCTAATTCTTCTTTTTCTTCTTCTAATAATTCTATTTTTCTATTTAATATATTTAATGGCTTTTCCCTAGACCTTTCTGTTCCTATTTCATCTAATTGTCTTCTATTTATTCTGTCTATTGCTCTTTTATATGAAACGTTGTCTTCTCCAGTTCCTACTAAATTTGCTATTTTTTGAATTAATATATTTTGTTCACTTTTTTCTAATTTTACTTCTTGTTGATTAGATAAAATTGTTGATAAAAATAAATCTTCATCAATTTTTGTTTGTTCTGTAAAAAATTCATTTCCTTTTGTTTTATCTATATTAAATTCTTTTGAAATATCTTCTTTTTTTTCATTAAATATTTTTGGATTTTTCTTTTTAAAATCTCTATATATTTCATATTTTTCATTATTGTCTAATTCATATTCTAATTTACCAGAAAATTCTTCCTCAGCCCATGGATTATATTTATCAAAATCTGAATATTCTTTTCCTTTTTTATTTTTAGAAATACCATAAAAACTATTTTGAATAAATTTTAATAATGTGGATTTTCCAGATTCGTTTTTCCCATATACTATATTTATATTATCTCTAAATTCTATTTCTCTATTTTTTAATTTTCCATAAGAATTTATTTTTAATTTATTTATTTTCAAGTTTTTTCTCCTCCTTTCACTTTACTCTAAAGCCTCAAATGCAATTTCAATTGACTTTTCTATAACTTCTATTTCTTCATCACTTATATTTTCAGTATTTATTCTTTTTAGCATTTCTCGTGCAAATATACCTTTTAGAGTATTTTCATTAGATATTTTTTCTAAATTATAATTTATTTTTGTTTTATCTTTTATCTTTATAATTCTATTATTATCAATTATTTTATATAATTCATATCTATTTATTTCAAAATTTCTTTTTCCAATTAATATAATTTTAGCAAAAGATTTTTCATCTATTTCTAAATCATTTAATTTTTCTATTAATTCTTCTTTTGAAATTATATCAGTAATATCTAATTCTATTTCTATAAATTCTGTTTCATTTAATGGTACAAAACTCAAATTTACTGCATTTTTATCAACTTCACCAACAATCATTCCATGTTCACCTAATTCATCAAATCCTAATGAAATAGTTGATCCAGGATATACTATTCTTTGATTTTCATATGTATTATAATCTAACTTATGAATATGTCCAGTTGCAACATAATCAAATCCTTTTTCCTCTAAAATTTTTTGAGAAATTGAGTTATATTGTTTTTCTTCAATATTGGCACCATTTATTGTACTATGTATAACTAAAATATTTAATTTATTTTTGTCATCTACTTCAAAATTTTCTATTCCACAATCAGTACAATAAAAATCGTTAAATCCAAAACCATAAATATTTGCATTTTCTATTTCAACTTTTTCTATTTTTGAATTAAATATTTTAACATTGTCAGCCCAGTTAAACTTATTATAGTATGAATTTTTTAAAAATGGATCATGATTTCCTGGAGATATAAAAATTTTAGTTTCTGGAATCTCCCTAAATAAATTATTTATATATTCTATTGTATACTGCCTTATATACTGATGTTCATATAAATCTCCAGATATAAATAAGCACTCCACTCCATTTTCTTTTATATAATCAATTACTTTTTTAAATACTTTTCTTTGCTCAAGTCTTTTCAAATCACCAAAAGTTTCTCTATCTGATAAATTCACAAAAGGACTATCAAAATGCAAATCTGCTATATGTATAAATTTCATTTTTTATATCATTCCTTCCTAAGACAAACAAATTAATATATTTATTTGTCTATCACTTTAATTTTTTGTTTTTATATTTTATTATACTTTTCATTTTTTTTCAATATAAAAAGCGAAAAAACATTTGCTTTTTATATTGAATTTCTAAAACTTATATTATTTTTTCAATATATTTTACATATAATATAGTAATAACGTTGATTTTAGTTTTTGAAAAACTGTTTGACAAATTCAAAATAATATGTTATTATTTATTTACAAATAAATATGTTTGATTCCAACGGTCAAACTTGTAATCGTATGTGTACCTGTGAATGCACATACTTTTTTTTCAAAAAAATAGAGTAGGCTGTGAACCCCACTCTACCGACCTTATGTATGTCTACTGTTGGTCTTTGTTTGATTGCCTTTCTTCGTTTAATTGTTGTTCCATCGAAAATTCTAGTCTAATGACTTTTTCTCTTTCTAGCAACAATTTATCAACTAAACTTAAAATTGCATCTCCAACGGTCATATTGTAAAGCTCCTTTCCGCCTTTAAGTAAAGACTACCTCTTGACAAGAAAGGTTGGTAATATCTTACAATATTTAAATTAAAAAATCAAGTAATCAATTATAGTTTTACTAATATTTTTTAATACATTTTTTAATAATTTTTAGTATAAAAAATTTAATTCCATTAATTAACATCAATTTATAAAATATAAAGCCTCATTATTAGCAATCAATCTAATAATAAGACTTTAAATTTATTCTCCATCTACTGGTCCAAATAACTCATCAAACTTAGCCTCTAATTCTTTTTGTAAATCATACTCATAAAAATCGTCATTCTCTTGTGGCAAAATAGGAGCTTCATCAAAATCTGATAAATCTACAGTTGGTCCTAAGTCTTTGTTACCAGTTTCTTTGTTTTCAACTTCTTTTTTCATTACTTCATTTTTAATTTCTGTTTTATCTTCAATAATATCATCGTCAAATAAATCGTCAAGAGATTCTACTTTCAAGTTATCTATTTTTTCTTTTTCTTCATCTTCTGGAACATATGGATTATATGGATTATATTTTCTCCAAACTCCTCTATCTTTTTCTCCAATATCATTATGGCTAATTTCACAAGCTGCTAATTTCTTTGCCATTGGATGTTTAAAGTAATAGAATTTTTGTGCCTTTACTGGTTTTATTCCCTTCTCATAAATTATGCATAAATCATTATCCATTCTTCTAAGCTCATCTGGTGTCATCAAGGCTCTTGCCATAACTTGATCTGATATACTTTTACCTGTTTTAGAGTTTTTCTTGTCTTTATTTACAGATACACTATCTCTTCCTATTGTCTTTTCACCTAAAGCTTTAGAAAAATATTCAACTGTTTTAAATGAGTTACTTCCTAAGAATACATGTGTATCACAGTTTCCCATTATTGTTTCATAAGATTTTTCATATACTGCTTCTAACTGGTCTATATTTTGTAAAATTACACTAAATGATATTTTTCTACTTCTTGATGTTGATATTTTCTTATCAAAATCTGGTATCTTTCCTATATTAGCAAACTCGTCTAATATGAAATATACTGGCACTTTTAATTTTCCACCATTTTGATCAGCAAAATCATATAATTGTTGTATCATTTGAGAGAAAAATATAGTTAATAAAAAGTCATATGCTGTGTGTGTATCTGAAGAAATTACATATACTGCTGTTTTTTTACTTCCTATTTCCTCAAAATCAATTGTATCTGTTGAAGTAAGTTCTGCTATTTCTTTTGAATCAAACTTACCTAATTTTGATTGCAAAGAACTTAATATTGAACCATATGTTTTTTCTGGTGCTATTTCAATTGATTTATAATACATTCTTGCTGGATGGTCTAATGGAAGTTGACCTATTAACTCAGAAAGTAAGTTACTACCTCCATTATTGTTTGCTGCCCTTACAAGTTCTGCACAACTTGCTAAGTTTTGTTCTTCTTCAGGTCTTGTTGCTATTAAATAATATATTAAAGATTTTAATAGCATTTCAGCCATATCATCCCAATATGGGTCTGAGCCTCCACCTTCTCCTTTTTGACCTTTTACAACTGTATTGGCTATAACGTCAACATCTAATTCTGATGATATATGTAATAATGGATTATATCCATCACTATATTGTGGTCTTACTAAGTTTAAAACTTTTATTTCATATCCATGTTCTTTTAAATATCCTGCTGTTCTATCATATAACTCACCTTTTGGATCTGTAAATACATATGATCCTAACATTTGATATGCATTTGGTATTGAATATGAAGCAGATTTACCAGATCCTGATCCGTCCTACAACTAAAACATTTACATTTCCTCTTTTATCTACTGGTAAATAATTATCTTCTGCTAATATTATCCCTTTATCTTTATTTAATATTTTATATTGTTCTCCTTTTTTACTCCAATCACTTGATCCATGTTCTATGTCTGAATATTCATTTTTTGGTGCTGACTTATATATTCCAATAAAGAAGAAAAATAAATAAAAAATACTAACTATCAATAAAGTTGAAATATAATCTCCAACAGCACCCTCCTCAAATAATTTTCCAAAGGTTTGCAATGGATGTGTTATCGAACCAATAAATGTTGTTATAAATGTTTCCAAAACTTCTGATCCATCTACTAATCCTGCTACAAACTTACTATATGCGACTGGCGCAACAAATACTATGGCTATAATTATCCATAGTATTCCACAAATTATAAAATATTTTCTATTTCTTTTTAATGCACCTTCCAACTTGTAGTTCATCTATAATTCACCTACTCTTTTGTATTATTTTTCTTCTAAATCATAACCTGTTTCTTTGTTATTTCCCAAGTAAGTCTTTCCTTTTTCTTTCATTTCTTTATATGCTCTCTTAAATGAATTTTTATCTCCAACAGGAATTTCTTTACTATTAACCACTCTTATCATAGTATTCGTTTTTGCATCAAATCCACATTCATTATCTATTGCACCTGCTTGTATTACTTGTTCTAATGACTGTGCAACTTGAGATTCTAAATCGTCTTTTCTTCCTTTATTTTCAATTACAGTATATTCTCCTGGTTTTTTATTTTCTTCCTTATTATTTTCTTTTATTACTTCTTGAATTACTGCACAAACAATTTCTAATCTCATATTATCATCTTTCTGTGCACTCGGACTCCCCATTTTAAAAACTCCTCCTTAATTATCTTTTTTGTCTCTAATTTCAAAGGCAAAATAAGATTTATATGGTTTCAATTTACATTTTCCTTTTACTTCATTTGTTTTTTCATCATAATATAACACTGGTTTAACTTCTTCTGTTGTTTCTGGGTCAATTATACAAATTGGCCTTTTTAAATTTGGTGTATATTTTACATCTTTATATTCTGTTTTTTCTTCTGAATATAAACTATTAAATTTTAATGGCATTGGTTTTTTACTAATAGAAATTTTATTTCCTTCAAGCAAAGCCATGTTAACTACAACCCTATCTTTTCCAAATGATAGAATTACTAAATTATCTTCATCATCTGATGGATTATCAACATAAAAAGTCTTTTTAGTTAATTCTCCTGTTATTTCCTCTGAAAAATCCAGTCTTTCAACCGTATACCTTGGAGAATCTTTTAAAAATTCTTTTTCTGTTTTATTTATCTGGTATATTACTGTACTCACACCTTTTGGATCTGTTATACTGAAATGTTTTCCTTGCCACATTTCCATCATTTTCTTTACACCCCATTTCTATGTTTTAATCCATAGCTTATCTTTAGTATAAAATACTTACAATATATATTTTACTTGATTTTGCAAGGTTTGTCAAGGTTTAAATTTATGTAAATTAAATATTTGTGTTTCTTGGATTAAAATTTGATATTTCATTTAATTTTTTATATATTTCAATTTCTTCATTTGATAATTTTTTTGGTACCATTATCTTTATTTCAGCAACTAAATCTCCTCTTGTACCTTTTCCTGTTTTATATCCTTTCCCTGGTATTCTAATTCTTTCTCCGCTTTCTATTCCTTGAGGTATATACACTTTAGTTTCTTCATCTATTGACTGAAGATTTACTCGTGTTCCTAATGCTGCCTCAGACGGTGTTATCATTAGATCAGTATATATGTCATATCCTTGTAATCTAAATTTCTTATCATTTTGTATATTTATTTTAATAAATAAATCTCCATTTTTTGCTCCATTTTTTCCAGGCTTACCTTGTCCAAGTAATCGTATCTTTTCTCCATCTCTTATTCCTTCAGGAATTGATACTGAAAAAGTTTTCATTTTTCCATCTATTGTTCTTAAAGATAGTTTCTTTTCTAATCCATAAAATGCTTCATATATTGTAGTTTTTATTTCTGTTTCTACATTTTCTCCTTTAATTGGTGGATTCTTTTCTTTATCATCTTTTTCTTTATCAGAATTCTTTCCCAAAAACATATTTACTATTGTTTCTTTTCCATTAGGCTTAAATGTATTTTTCCTAAAATTATTTGCATTCCAAATTCTATCATATTTTCTTTTGGTTGTTGGATTTGATAATTTGGTATATGCTTCATTAATATCTTTTATTCTTTCTTCTGCTAAACTATCTCCAACATTTACATCTGGATGATATTTTTTAGCTGCATTTCTATATGCTATTTTTATTTCTTCTAAAGATACTCTACTTGTTTCTAATTCTAAAATTTTGTAATAATCTTTAAAAACCATTTGTGACATCCTCCCTTAATTAGGTATGTCTATTATAATATAAAATGAAAAAAAAATCCATATTTTTATGGACTTTTCTTTATTTTTTATTAAGCTGTGAATTGTAACAAATTTATAGTGCAAGATCTATTAATTTATCTAGCAACTCACTATATTTTATTCCTATACTCTCAAATAATTTAGGATACATACTAATATTAGTAAACCCTGGTAATGTATTTATTTCATTTATATAAATTTTATTTGTTTTATCTTCAACAAAAAAATCTACTCTTGATAATCCTTTTCCGTCTATTGCTTTAAAGGCCTTTACAGCTAACTTCCTTATTTCTCTTGAAATTTCTTCTGGTATATCTGCTGGTATTAATGTTTTTGATTCTTGATTTTTATATTTAGCATCAAAACTATAAAATTTATCTGCTGCTCTTATTTCTCCAACATTTGATGAAATTACATCTTCATTTCCAAGTACTGCACATTCTACCTCTTTTCCAATTATACCTTCTTCTATTAGGACTTTATTATCAAATTTCGCTGCATATTTTATATACTCTTCAAGTTCCTCTTCATTTTCTGCTTTGTTAATTCCTACACTTGAACCTGAATTAGATGGTTTAACAAATACAGGAAATTCTAAATTAGTTGTTATTCTTTTTATTAATGAATCCATTGTTAATTTTTCTTCATTAAATTCTTTATCTATGTATATATAGTTATCACCATCTATTTTTATATATTCATATTTAGCTTGATTAATATTTGCTCTATCAAATATTATTTTAGTATATGCTTTATCCATTCCGATACTTGAAGCTAGTACCTTACACCCAACATATTTTACTCCTAATAACTCAAATAACCCTTGTATTGTTCCATCTTCTCCATACAATCCATGCAAAACTGGGAATATTACATCTAATTTCTTCAATTCTTCAATAATGTTTTCTATTTTTTCTTTATTTTTTATTTCTTGGCCAAATTCAATAATTTCCTCTGTTTCTAAATATTTATACCATATTCCCTCTTTTGAAATGTAAATCGGAAAAATTTCATATTTTTCCTTATTCAATTCTCTCATTATTGATTTAGCTGACTGAACTGATACTTCGTTTTCTGTTGACATTCCCCCAAATATAATTCCTAATTTCTTTTTCATCCAACAACACTTCCTTATTTTATATTTTATATAGTTTATATAATTATATGTATCAACTATTCATATTTTTTATTTTTATTAATTTTATTTCTTCACTTATATATTAGTTTTTAATCTTCTTCTACATATTTTTGATATTCTTCTGCTATTTTATAAAATTGCATTCCATTTGATGCTTTAAATAAGACTACATCTCCATCTTTACAAATACTTTTTAGTTTTTCTAATATTTCTTCTTTGTTTTCCACATAATATATACTTTCTGTGGATAAACCTTCTATATTTGCTTGTTTTATTATTTCTTTTGAATTTTTCCCACTACATATTAGTATATCAATATTATTTTTATACACTTCACTACCTACATTTTTATGTAGTTCCTCAGAAAATTCTCCTAGTTCAAACATATCTCCTAATACTGCTATTTTTCTTTTTCCTTGGATATTTCCTAAGTATTTTAAACTTGCTTTCATTGACTCTAAACTTGCATTATATGCATCATTTATTATTTCTACTCCATTTTTTAATTTTATAATATCCATTCTTTTTTTAGTTAATTCAAATTTTTCTATTCCACTTGTTATATCTTTTTCGTCAATTTTTAGTTCTTTCCCTACTGTAAATGCACATAAACTATTTAAAACAAAATGTTCTCCTCCAACTGGTACAGTAGTATTAATTTCTTTGTTTTCCTTAGAAATTGATACTTTAAATTCGCTTGAATCTTCATTTAATTTAATTTCTTTTGCCATAAACTCACTTTGATTTTTTATACCATATGTTTTTATATTATATTTTTCTTTATTTTCCTCATACCATTTATGCAATAAATCATTGTCATTATTGATTATGACAGTTGGATTTTTGGTTCCTTCTAATATTTCTAGTTTTGCTTTTAATATATTTTCTCTTGAACCTAGATTTCCAATATGTGATGTTCCTATGTTTGTTATTATACAAATATTAGGTTTGGCTATATTTGTTAATAAACTTATTTCTCCAAAATGATTCATTCCCATTTCTAATACCATTGCTTCATGATCTTTTAATTTTAATATTGTTAGTGGCATTCCTATATTGTTGTTATTGTTTCCTTCTGTTTTTAATGTTTTGTATTTTTTTGAAACCACATTTGCTACTATATCTTTTGTACTTGTCTTTCCTACACTTCCTGTTATTGCTATTACAGGTATATTATATAGCTCTCTTTTGAACTTTGCAATTTTATATAGAGCCTCTAGTGTATTTTCCACTTTTATAATTGTTTTATTTTCAAATTTTTTTAATTCTTTTTCTTCAAAATTTATGTCTTGTATTATTACTGCCTCTGCTCCTTTATTTAATGCTTCTTTCCAAAATTTATTTCCATCAAATTTTTCGCCTTTTATTCCTATGTATATTTCTCCTCCTTTTATTGTTCTTGTATCTTTAGAGAATTCTATGCATTCTAACTCTGAATTTCCTTGAATTAGAGTTCCTTTTGTTGTATTTATGATATCTTTTATTTTTATCTTTTTCATTAGATTTTTTCCTTTCTTATTTTTTCTTTGTAAATTATATGTCTTTATTTTTAATTTTGCAACTTAAATTTGGGAGAATCTTTCGTATATAAATTAAAATACATATTAAAAATAGAAGTAAAAATCTATTGATTCTACTTCTATTTTTAATTTAATTATTGAATATTCTTTAACTTTTTATTTATTTCATTAAATTCAATCAAATGATTTTTGTCTCCGACCCCAAAATCATTATTTATTTTCAACACTTCTATTTGCTATTTCTATTGCTTTTGATACTATATTTCCACAGTCTTTTGAGGATACATTTCCCCAACTACCACCATCTTTTTTTACTTGTTCATATACACCAAGTTCTTTTGCTATCTCTTCTCTTAAATTTTCTGAGATTAGCTTTGAATTCTTTGACATATTGACCTCCTTAAGATTTTTTATATTGTAGAATCTAGCTTTCTATCATTATTTATATTTTCAAATTTTATTACATAATAATTTTTGTATTACTTTTCTCTTTAATTCTACACTAATATTATTTACATTTTTCTTTTTATTATTTTGACAATTTGTGACTTTTTTCGTTTTTTATATTCTTTTGACTTAAAATATGATATAATATTTCTGATATATCAAAAAAAGGAGAATTTTATGGGCGTAAAAAATGTTGATTTATCAGACAAAACAAATGAAATAAGAAAAAATAAAGAAGAAAATTCAATTAATAATATTTTAATAACTAAAAATAATAACGAGACTTCAAATGGTCAAGAATTTAAACCAGTTCAAAATTATCAAAGCAACTTACCTAATGTTATTGATGTAAAGACAACTATGCTCGGAGTTTTAGGAATTTTCGGAATTTTAGTTTTTATTGCCATAATTATATTAATCATAGCTTTTGGTATTTTTACTGTATATAATGCAAATAATGATAATATAGTTTCTGGTGTTTTTATAAAAAATGTTGATGTTTCTAATCTTTCAAAAGATGAAGCTAAAGAAAAAATTTCAAGTTATATAAATGAAAATTTACCTGAAAATATTGCTTTAAAGCATAATGATTTCGAAACTTCAATTCCATTATCATCACTTAATTTAAGTTTTGATATTGATTCTGCAGTTGATTCTGCTTATTCAATTGGGAAAAATGAAAATATTTTAAAAAATAGCTTTCAAGCAATAAAAACTATGTTTACACATACTAATATTGAACCTTCTTATAGCATAGATATTGAGCAATTAGAAACTTCTTTAAAAGATATTTCTTCTAAATTGCCTGATACTGTAAAGGAAAGTGGATATTATATTGAAGGAAAAAATTTGATTATAACACCTGGAAGCGAAGGAAATATAGTTAATGTAAGTCAAATGGTTTCTTATATAAAAAACGGTTTGGCAAATTTAACTTTAAAAGATAGAACTCTAGATATTGCAACAGTAATTGAAAAACCTTCTGAAATAAATATTGATAAAATTTATGAAGAAATTTATAAAGAACCTGTCGATGCTTATTATACTCAAGACCCTTATGCAGTTTTTCCTAGTGAAAATGGTATGGATTTTGCGATTTCCTTAGATGAAGCTAAAGCTATGCTTGAAGAACCAAAAGATGAATATGTAATTCCTTTAAAAATATTATATCCTAATGTAACTACAAATATGATTGGAACAGAGGCTTTTCCTGATTTACTTTCTACATACTCTACGAAATATTCTACTAGAGATAAAGACAGAACAACAAATTTACAATTAGCAGCAAATAAAATAAATGGCACTGTTTTAATGCCTGGTGAAATTTTTTCATATAATCAAGTTGTTGGTGAAAGAACTATTGCAGCAGGATACAAGGAAGCACCTATTTATGTTAGTGGAGAAGTTGTAGACGGTTTAGGTGGAGGAATTTGTCAAATAACTTCAACATTATATAATGCTGTACTATATGCAAATTTAGGAATTGTTTCTAGAAGTAATCATCAATTTGTTCCTTCTTATGTAACTGCTAGTAGAGATGCAACCGTAGTTTATGGAGCTATTGATTTTAAATTTAAAAATACTAGAGATTATCCAATAAAAATTACTTGTAGTGTTTCTAATGGGATTGCAACTTTTAATATATATGGCTTAAGAAGTGATAATGAATATGATGTAGAAATCTCTTCAAGAGTTACTAGTACAACAGCTAATGCAATTTACTCTGAAGCTTATAGGATATTAAAACAAAATGGGCAAGTTGTAAAATCCGAACTGCTTTCTAGGGATACTTATAAAAGACATTAGAATTGCAATTTTCTATAACTTAAAAATATAATTTTGTAAATTCGATTATCAATATTTTAAAAAATCATTATAAGAAACTTAAGGTTTGCATAAATTTTATGATATACTCGAAATTACTAAAACATACCTTTATGGTAAAATTTTGTTTTACACTTAAATTTTACCATAAAGGTATCTTTTTTAGAGTGTGTAAATTTTTTTGTGTAAATCGATTTTGCCTTTTATGAAATTATATATTATTTTATGAGCAAAAATTGTCTTTTTACAATTTT
>OLOF01000678.1_pt1 | contig 11725 bp, 10 predicted proteins | sample 1643121 | NCBI WGS metagenome assembly OLOF01 (sample SAMEA3136677, study PRJEB25190) | human gut metagenome | biome: human gut; feature: human-associated habitat; material: faeces | place: Austria | collected 2013
GATCTTTATTCTTTCCGGCTGTGGCAGCGCTGTTCCGGATCCTCCCCGGTCTTCCGGCAGCACCCGTTCCAGTACCCCGAAGGTTCTGACTCCGGAAGCTTCCGGCGAATCCATTCTCGGCGGAGATCCTGTAACAGTGGATATTTCTCATACAGATCAGGGCTATGTTATGGCAAGGTACACCGGAAACGCCGCCAAAGCCAGTATACAGATATCCGGACCTGACGGCATCACTTATAAATATTTTATTTCTCCATCAGACTCTTATACGGCCTTTCCTCTTACCAGCGGAAACGGAACCTATCAGATCGATGCCTATGAAAATATTGTAAATACCAGCTACGCCTCTCTGTTTAAGGAAACTACAGAGGTTTCCCTGGAAAACGAATTTCTGCCTTATCTGTATCCCAGCCAGTATGTAAATTTTTCCGCGGATATGCAGGCAGTCAAAACCGCCCAGGAAGCTGTCCGGACAGCGGTCTCAGATCTGGAGGCCATTGCCGGAATCTATCATTATGTAATTGAACATATTACCTACGACCAGGAAAAAGCTGCCTCTGTTCAGCCCGGATATCTTCCGGATATTGATTCCACTCTGGAAACCGGAACAGGCATCTGCTTTGACTATGCGGCCCTTACAGCCGCTATGCTGCGTTCTCAGAGGATCCCCACCAAACTGGAAATCGGCTACTCCGGAGAGGTGTATCATTCCTGGATCAGTGTTTACACGGAGGAAACCGGGTGGATCGACAAACTGATCGAATTTTCCGGCAATGCCTGGACCCGTATGGATCCCACCTTTGCGGCGGGCAATGACAATAACAGAAAAATTCTGAAATACATCGGCGACGGTTCCAACTACACCCTTCAGTACACCCGATGAACGCAATAGAAAGGAGTCCTATGAAAAAGCTATCAAATTCTGAATTAACGACCTTCTGCGGGCAGCTTGCGCTGATCCTGCGCTCCGGAATCTCCTCTCTGGAGGGGCTTTCCATTATGATCGAAGACACTCCTGAGGGAGAGGGAAAAAAGATTCTGGAAACAGTCCTTCATGAACTGGAGATCACAGGAAGCCTGTACCTGTCTCTGGAGGCAGCCGGATGTTTTCCAGCCTATATGTGCAGCATGACGGAGATCGGCGAACAGTCCGGGCTGCTGGATGATGTTATGGACAGTCTTGCCGCTCATTATCACAGAGAAGAGGTTCTTGCACGGAGCATCAGAAGCGCCGTCACCTATCCCCTTATTATGCTGGGAATGATGATCGTGATCCTTCTCATTCTGATCGTAAAGGTTCTCCCTGTCTTTGACCGGGTATATAAACAACTGGGAACCGGACTTACCGGTTTTTCTGCCGCTGTTCTGCGCCTTGGAAAAACTCTTGGAAATTACAGCGTTGTATTTCTTGTGCTTATCGTCCTTTTTGCAGGAATCTTTTTCTTTTTCTGCTGCACACAAAAGGGACGGGCAAAAGCCACAGACTTTTTCAGCCGCTTCTTTATGACCAGACGGCTTTCCGAAAAAACTGCCTGCGCCCGTTTTGCAAGCGGAATGTATCTTTCCCTTTCCAGCGGTCTTGACACGGACCAGAGCCTTGAGATGGCTTCCCGGCTTGTGGAACACCCTGTGGTAAGCCCCAGGATCCGGCTTCTCCGTGATCAGCTTGCACAGGGACGCAGCTTCTCAGAGGCAGCCGAAGAAGCAAAAATTTTTTCCGGCCTTTATCTGCGGATGATCAACATCGGGTTCCGGACCGGAGCCATGGACAGTGTGATGAAGCAGATCGCCTCCCGGTATGACGAAGAAATCCAGGAACAGAGGGACAACCTGCTTTCCAGAATAGAACCTGCCCTGGTTGCGATCCTCTCCGTGGCAGTGGGAATGATTCTTCTGTCCGTTATGCTGCCGCTGATCGGCATCATGTCAAATATCGGCTGAACAGGAGGAAAACACCATGAACCGTTTTGAGAAAAAAAACCGCGCTCTGCCGCTTGTGAAGTTTCTGCCTGTACTCCTGTTCTGTATGATAACAGGTCTTTTTCTGGCAGGGCTGTCCTCGGTTTCCCGGATCACTGCCGAAAATGAGGCTGACAGTCTTAAGCAGACCATTGTCCGGAGCGCTGTACACTGCTATGCTGTAGAAGGCTTTTATCCGGACAGTATGACTTATCTGGAAGAACATTACGGTATAACCTATGATAAAGACAGGTATGTGATCTCCTATGAGAGTATCGGCTCCAATCTGATGCCTGATGTGACAGTGATCCCTCTGAAAAAGAAAGGAGACTGAGTATGAATGCTCCAAAAAGACACCTGACTGATCTTTTTTTCGTGCTGTCTCTTTTCGGCGTATTTGCAGTATCCTCATTTACACTGATTCTGATCGGCGTTCAGGTATATCAGGCTTCTGTCTCACAGTTTGAGGATACCTACTCTACCGGAACCGCTCTTTCCTATACGGCGGAAAAGCTTCGTCAGCACGACAGAGAAAACAGTGTTTCTCTTACCCGGGTAGGCGGAGAAACCGCCCTTGTTATGAAAGATACGGTAAATGACGAAACCTACCTTACCTACATCTATCCTTATGAAGATCAGCTTTTTGAGCTGTCTGTCAAAGAGGGGATCCCGGTTTCCCCGGAGCTTGGAGAGAAGCTTCTGGACGTAGAGGATTTTTCCATTACAGAAAAAGACAGCGGATTTCTGGAATTTTCCGCCTCAGACAGCAGCGGAAGCAGAGTCCGCCTCCTTCTCCATATGAGAAGCGACGCTTTATCCAATCAGCAGTAAAGGGAGAATTGCCATATGAAACAACAGAAAAACACACGCTCCGGCCTGTTTCTCACAGAGCTTATGATCGCTGTTCTTTTTTTCGCACTGGGAAGCGCAGTCTGTATTCAGGTTTTTGTAAAGGCGTACACCGTCAACCAGGATGCCCGACGTCTGAGCTTTGCTTCCCTGGAAGTCTCCGGCGCTGCTTCCGCTGTAAAATATACAGATGGAAGTCCGGCTTCCCTGAAAAAATATTTTCCGATGCTGACAGAAGAGGCTGACGAACTTGTGATTTACTATGATAAAAAATTCCGGGAATGTGAAAAATCCAAAGGCTTTTTTGCCATGCATATTTCTGTTTCACAGGAAGGCAGCGTAAATCATGCCCATATCCGGGTGACTGCCCCCGACCGGACAGAGGATATCTACAGTCTGAGCCTGCGCTATCCGGCCTCCGCCCGGCCTGTATCCTCTGAAAAAGAAAGGACAGGTGACGTTTCATGAATCAAACAGACCCACAGGACAGCCGAAAATCTGTCCTCAGCACAGGAATCTCCACCCTTGTACTGATTTTTGTCCTTCTGTGCCTTCTGACCTTTTCTGTTCTGTCTCTGGTAAGCGCAAACACCAACAAAAAGCTCAGCCAGAAAAGCGCTGACCGCACCACGGCCTACTACCAGGCGGAAAATCTTGCAAATGATATTCTGATCCGGATCATCCACTGCATCGACAGACATTCAGACGCCTCTGACGAAAAGGACTTTCTTTCCGCCATATATGCAGAGCTGCAAAACAGCAGCGACCTTGTATTTGAAGATGACCGGACTCTTTCCTGGAAGATCCCCATCTCTGAGGATCAGTATCTGAATGTGGAAATCATCCTTTCTTTCCAGCCTTTTCCGGACGGAAAGAATTACCGGATCACTTCATGGAACACAGAAACAGACTACCACTGGGGAACAGACGAAGCTCTTCCTCTTCCGGAAGAAAACTGTTTCCCGGAATTTACGGAGGAATCATTATGAATGCACTGGAATTTCTGACACAGACCACACAGGAGGGAGCATCTGATCTTTTTATTGTTGCCGGACGTCCTCTTTCCTGCAAAAAAGGCGGAAAGATCACGCTTCTTAACGACGAACGGATTATGCCCGCCCAGAGCGAGGCTCTGATACGGGAAATCTACGAGCTTGCAGATCACAGAGATATCAGCCGGTTTCTTGATTCCGGAGACGACGACTTTTCTTTTGCGGTCCGGGGTCTTTCCCGTTACCGTGTAAGCGCGTATATGCAGCGAGGCTCCATGGCGGCTGTGATCCGGGTGATCACCTTTGACCTTCCCGATCCCGGAGCGCTGGGCATCCCGCGCCAGATCATTGAGCTTGGCAGCCTGAACAAAGGTCTTGTTCTTGTTACCGGGCCTGCCGGAAGCGGAAAATCCACCACTCTCGCCTGTATCATTGACGCCATCAATCAGAATCAGGAAAAACATATCATCACCCTGGAGGACCCTCTGGAATACCTTCACCGCCATAAACAGAGCATTGTAAGCCAGCGTGAGATCAGCTCTGACACAGAAAGCTATGTGACAGCTCTGCGGGCCTCCCTGAGGCAAAGCCCCGACGTAATCCTTCTTGGGGAAATGAGGGACTATGAAACCATGTCCATTGCCATGACAGCAGCAGAAACCGGACATCTGGTTCTTTCCACCCTCCACACTCTGGGCGCAGCCAGCACCATCGACCGTATCATAGATGTATTCCCGCCCAGTCAGCAGAGACAGATTTCCGTGCAGCTGGCCTCTGTACTCCAGGCAGTAGTTTCTCAGCAGCTGATTCCTTCTGCCGACGGAAATTCCATGGTTTCTGCCTTTGAACTGATGACTACCACCCCGGCTGTAAAAAACATGATCCGCGAAAACAAAATCCACCAGATCGACGGTCTGATCTACTCCTCTTCTGCAGACAGCATGTTTTCCATGGATGTCAGTCTCGCCTCTCTCTGCAGGGCAGGACGCATTTCAAAAGAAGAGGCGCTGGCCCATGCGTCAAACCCGGAAATGCTGAAAAGGAAGCTCTGAAGCTTCCTTTTCGTCATTTTAATTCCCACTGCTGTTTTCCACAGGATCCAGACGGACCACAATGGTATATGCATCCTGTATCCGGTTACTGAGACGGCGGGTCTGCAGATTAAATTTTTTATAGTTTCCATTCTTGGTACGAAGAAGCATTTCCTCAGCCTGAATGTTTTTCTTGTTCTGAACCTCTCTGAAAATATCTCTGAACTTTTCCGCATAATCCGGATGTACTATTTCTTTCTGTATCCATACTTCCGGGAAATTCCTCTCCCTTTTTTCTTCTCCGGAAATGGCTTTCCTGTCCGTATGAAAATAAACTGCCTGTTTTTTTTCATTAAATTCAAATATTTCACGATTTGAATCGTCCGGAAGAAAACTCAGCCTCTCCAAATCGCTGACCACAGTATGATATCCTTCCACCTGGATGATATCTCCGTCGTCTTTCACCCGGATCCCTGTACACTGTACTGTTATCTCTCCCTTTTCCGGATGATTCCACGTATACTCCAGCTGCTTCACATCCCCTGACTGGATCAGAGTATCGATTGCCAGATTCACATAATGATAATAGCCATCGTTAATTCTTCCATACCAGTATTTGTAACATTCCTCCGGGCTCAATGGTTTTTTCAGTCCCATAATCCGGTTCATAACATCATCCGTATACATTTCATACCGGTTATTCTGTTCATCAATCCGGATCACCCACAGCCCAAGATCTGTTTTGTTCAGAAGCCTGTGCAGGATTTTATCCGGCAGAAGATTGGCAGAGTCGTCATAGGATATATACTCTCTGGATTTATTTCCGCCAAGTGTTTCCCACTGCATATCAACATCAATGGCAATTTCCAGCCTTGCCATTTTTCCCAGCCAGGGAATCAGCTTGTCTTTTAAAACAAAATGCTTTTTGAAATAGGGATTGTCTATTTTCCAGATATGGGAACTGTCTCCGTTCAGCCATTCGTTGGTACAGAATTCACAGGGCTGATCGCGCCCCTGTAAAACCTGATAACATTTACGTCCTTTATAATCATAAATCCCTGTCAGCTTTCTGCCTGCCGGGTTCATATAATAAAGATTGTAATTCTCCACATCGCTGACATAGATCACTTCATCCATACCTTCCACGATATTGACAATTTCATCTCTTCTGAGCTCTTCCAGAAAAGTTTTATTTCCGTCTGAATCCATCTGCCGGAAAGTCTTTTCTTTGCGGATCCTTTCCTGATATTCCCGGCACTCCTCAAAAATATACACACGCTCAAATTCTTCTTTTTTATATGGCTGGGCAAAAAGAAATCCCTGAAGCACATCCGGATTCAGCTGCTGAAGCGCCAGAAGCTCCTCTTCCGTTTCCACACCTTCACAGCATACCCGGATCCTTGCTCCGTGCGCCAGCTCGATCATATTACTGAGGAGGCGGTAATTATATGCATTATAGTGGATTCTGTTTACAAAGCACCTGTCGATCTTTGTCTCATCAATATCAATACTCTTCAGATAGCTGAGACTGGAATATCCTGTTCCAAAATCATCAATAGCGATCTTAATTCCATAGCTTTTCTATTCATAAAAGATTTTGTTAAAGTATCCGTAATCCTGAAGCTGCATACTTTCCGTTACTTCCAGAGTAAGGGCTTTTCCGGGAACTCCCGTTTCCCTCAGAGTATCAAGAACCATCTCTGTGATCCCTGGCTGACGAAGCTGCACATAGGAAATATTGACGCTGATATGAAAATCCGGAATGATCTTTCTCCACTGGATCGCCTGCTCAAGAGCCTGCTTCAAAACCCAGTTTCCCACAGGGCAGATAAGCCCGCTCTGTTCCAGAAGAGGAATAAATTCCGCGGGACTGAGCTTTCCTCTGGTATCCGAATCATAACGCAGAAGCGCTTCCGCCCCGTACAGGCTGAAATCACGGCTGTCGATCTGAGGCTGATAACAAAGATAAAATCCTCTGCATCTGTTTTCTACAGACGCCTTCAGCTCATCCTGAAACTCAATTCGGTCCAGACTTTTCTGATAATCCTTTGAGGAAAAAAAGATCATCTTGTTTTTCCCTTCACGCTTTGCCCGGTCCAGTGCATTTTCAGCGTACTGGTATACGATTCCGCTGTCTTCCCCGGAGCTGACATGATAGGATACCACGCCTGCGGAAACCGTACAGTACTGATTCAGGCTTTTTTTCAGAACACTGTAAAAATCTACGATCTCGCCTCTTGTCTTTTGTACAAGATTCACTGCAAACCGGTCTCCGTCCATACGGTATGTTTTTACTGTGCTGTCCGAATTTTCCTCCAGGGTGTCCGCAATGGTTTTCAGAAGATGATTGCCAAACGTCCTGCCGTTTTTTACATTAATGCTTTTAAAATTGTCAATTCCCACAAGCATCAGATATCCGCTGTTTTTCCGGAGACAATTCCCCATGTCTTCCATGAATTTTTCAGAATTCCACAGACCTGTAAGACTGTCTGCCATATGTCCTGAGCTCATCTCTGAGACACTTCCCATAAGAAAAACCGGTCTGCCGCTTTTATCTTTCTGAACCTGTCCTCTTGCGCTGTGCCAGATCTTGTTTCCTTCTTTGTCCACAAGCCGGTATTTCATATTATGAGCTTCACACAGCCCGTTTCTGATATCACACAGATTCCTGTGCAGTCCTTCTCTGTCCCGGAGATACACGATCTGTTCCCACTGGTCAAGCGTAACTCCATTCTCTCCTGACAGAAGAGAATATTTCTTCCTGATCTTATCTGTAAAATAAAGGCGGTTGTTAATAAGATCATATAAATACAGATAATCATCCGTACTTTCATCCAGGAAGCAAATCGTCTGCATATATATTTTTAATTCCTCATCCAGTTTCATCTGCCTGCTCCTTTCCCTGCCCGTATTCCTGCTTCTGCGCTGTATGTTCCCGCGCATTTACTTTTCCATAAATTTTATAACTGTTCTTCGTACCATGTTTCACCTCATAAAGAGCCAGATCCGCTTTGCGGTAAAGCTCCCGGAAATTTTCATGACCCTCGCAAACCAGCGCAATTCCTGCCGATGCGCTGATCTGTACTGTTTTTTCACTGTCTCTGTAAGTGAGCGTAAGCTTTTTCAGAAGGCTTTCCACATTTCTGTGTATTACACTCTCCGGAATATCCTTCATAAACACCAGAAATTCATCTCCTCCCAGCCTGCACACCACATCGTATTCCCGGAAATGCTGCATCAGTATCCTGGCTACATCCTGCAGAGCCTGATCTCCTGTCTGATGACCCAGGGTATCATTCAGAGTTTTAAAATTATCCAGATCCATTACCATACAGGCAAACACAGTTCCAGGGGCAGGATCCGACATACTCAGACATTTTTCAATGTGTTCCAGGGCGGTTCCCCGGTTAAACAATCCGGTAAGACTGTCTCTGTCTGCCTTCTCCCGAAGCTTCTGTTTTTCTGTTGCATCTTCAATTACCCCGATACACTGGACAGGTTCGCCATTTTTATCAATCCGGTCAAACAGCTGCAGTCTCAGATAAGCTGTATGGCTGTTATTTACAAAACTCACTGTAAATTCCCGTTTTCCGGTTTCATGCTCCATACTCTTAAAAATACCTGTCACCTGTTCTTTAAGCTTTTCATTATCTGCGGAAATGTATTTCAGGAATTCTTCCGGCGCATTATCAATCTGTTCCGGAATACAGATATCAATATTCTGAAGGGTATTATTCATAAGTCTGAGCTGACGGCTTCTGATATCGTAACTCATAATAATAAAACCTGATTTTTCTGCCGCCATCCGGACGATCTGTTCATTCAGAACAAGCTGTTCATTAAATTCCTTGATCTTCTTTCGCTCCTGCCAGGAAAAATACATAAACAGTCCGCCAAGGACAAGCAGTCCCAGAATAATTTTCAGTATCATCAGATAAGCGTCATTTCCCAGAATATAATCCACGGAATCCGTTACTTCTGAAAAATCAACAACCGTTACCACACACCAGTCGTTAATTTTCAGAGGCGAAAAATAAACGATCTCTCTGGCTGTGCCGTCAGTAACTTCTGTGTAAACCTGCTGTTCATTCCTGATTTTTTTCTTTATTTCCTGCTGGCTTATCTGGCTGTCCACATACTTGAAGCCCTCAAAAATATTATCCCGTTTTCCAAGCAGGCTTGATTCTTCCTGCATGATATAGTTGCCGTCCAGATCAATGATTTGAATATACTGAGTTTTTCCTTCCATGATCGTGTTATCATAAATCTGAAAAACTTCTATTTCTATTATTCCGTAGAGAACTCCCACGGGAACCTTATCTTCCTTCTGTATGGGAACTGCGATAATACATATCTTTTCATTGATCAGCTTCGACTGTCGTATTTCTGTTGCCGCTTTTTCCTTTTTCATACAGGTTTGAAAATAATCTCTGTCACTGATATTCAGAACTTCTCCATTTGTTACTCTGGCATTTCCCTGATCATCTGCCAGACCAAGTCTCTGAAATCCGATTTCATTTCTCTCTATAAAGGCCGCCAGCCTTTCCATGGTCCTCTGATCAGAAATGTTCTCTTTTTCAATAAACTCTGTGAGAGAGTACAGAGTATTCACATGCCCTTCCAGGTCTTTTTCCACTACGGCGCTTCCCTGCATGGACACATCTTTTATGTTTTCAATCTGCTTTTTGTATACCCGTTCCTGTATATTGCTGTAAAATCCGGCTAATGTAACACCGATAAAAATCAGTACCCCCACAGCACAAATCAGGATAAAATAATACTTTCTCCTGTTTTTTTTCATATGGTCCTCCTATGCTGTCAGAACATTAATCATAGCTGCATTTTACCATTTAATATCTGTTTTCACCAGTATTTTTTCAGTTTTCGTCTGTCTGAGCATTATTTTTGTCAGGACTTCCTCTTTTCCCCGCAACAGAACCGACGATCTCAAGAACCAGAGCCAGCAGGATCAGAACCACTGCTGCCGCTTTTCCTTTTACACTTGTAAAAATCTGAGCTGCCTGTCCGGCTTTCGGAACAGACAGAGTAACTTTTCCGATAAAATTATCATAGGGTACCGGATTCATATCCTCTGTCTGATTGGCATCTCCCTTTGTGATAAACTCTCCCATAACCACCCGGTTTTCCACAACTCTGTGGGTAATAATGGCTCCGGAATCCCCTGCTCCGTAAAAAGCGATCACATCATCTTTATTCATATCCTCCGGAGCCGCTTCCTTAATGTAGACCATGCTGCCTACAGGAATCTCCGGTTCCATACTGCCGCTTACCACTGAGTAAATATGATAGCCAAAAGCCCTTGGCAGGGTCAGCGGAAGGCAGAAAAGTACCAGCGCTGCCAGCAGCACTGTGGCGGTAATACTGCAGAAGGCTGCCACGGGATTTTTTTTCGTCTTTTTTCTGCTCATTTTAAATATCCTTTCTGTCGAGCAAAGCCTGATACTGCTTGCGCAGCTCAGGCTCTGAACTCATATTACTTATTTTTATGCTTTTTTATGTTTTCTGAGGAACCATATAAGAACGCCCAGACCTGCCGCTGCCGCCACTGCGATCGCTATGCCTGCCGCAACCGGAAATCCCTTTTCCACTTTCTTCTTATCAATATCAATACTGCCCAGGGGCGTTTCCTCTTCATCCAGATCCACTACGTCCGAATCTGGCTGAGGAACCTCTTCCTCCTGTATATCCGTCACATTGCCGCTTTCACCGGCAGGGATCGCATCGCCTCCGGCAGTTCCGGAATCTCCGGCGTCTGCACCGCCTCCGGATGTCTGCGTTTCCGCTTCTGTATTCCCGGTATCGCCTGAAGCCTCCGCAGCTTCACCCGCTGTCTGACTTCCGTTCTGATCAGCCGTCTGATCATCTGCAGCTCCGTTTCCGTTGTTATCTGTCTGTGCGGATGTTCCGCCATTGCCGCTGCCTGAATTTTGTGTCACATTTTCGGTTATAGTCTCAGTTACTGTTTCACCGGGCCTGGTCACTACCTCCACCTGAGTTTCTTCTTTCTCATAAACAAAGGTAAAGACATTTTCCGCCTCGTTGGAAGAAAGAGTTTTTGTCAGCGCCAGCGCCTGGGGAACATAATTTTCTATATAAATATGAGCAACTACCGGCTTATCACCTACATTCCCATAATATTGGCGGCTTTCTGCCAGAGTTCTGCCGTCAGTATCCTGATAATTCACAGTATAGCCTACCATGTTGCCTTTGATTCCGTAGGCAACCACATAATCTGCATCGCCTGTTACACGGAAGGAAGAGGAAGCTACGGAATTATTATCCCGCCCGCTCCGGCGTACTCCTTTAATATAATACTTACTTTCATTCTGAAGCTGTACCGCTCCCGCCTGGGGATGAAACGTCACAATATCCTGTGCCTTAAGGCCGCTGACAACAATTTTTCCGCCTTCCAGATTCACCTGATACGAAGATCCGGTTGCTGAATTATTTACTGCCAGCCCCTCTGATCCGCCCATGGAAGCCTGGTTGCCTGCATCAAAGGTAACGGTGTAGGTATATTCCTCTGCGGATACTCCTGTGGCTGAAAGACTGAACAGAAGCCCCGCTGTACATACGGCTGTGAGAAATTTTTTAATTTTTGTCATTTTTGCCGTTCTCCTTCCCGTCTTCCTGATTTCTGCGGAAGATTCTGATACCCAGGAACAGAAGTACAAGACCGCTGACCATGGCAGCCGCGCAGAAAGCAAGAATTTTTGTGGTATCTCCTGTTTTTGGGCTGGTCCTTATCACGTTTCTTTTTTTCCTGGTAAGCGTTGTGGTTTCACCCGGTTTATACTGGATTTCTTTTTCCGGAGCAACTTTTTCCACTGCAAAATTCATCTGAAGCTTTGCCAGCGTATCCTGATAGGCATT
>OLOF01000683.1_pt1 | contig 11661 bp, 10 predicted proteins | sample 1643121 | NCBI WGS metagenome assembly OLOF01 (sample SAMEA3136677, study PRJEB25190) | human gut metagenome | biome: human gut; feature: human-associated habitat; material: faeces | place: Austria | collected 2013
CTAGAAGTTTGATTTTGGGACTTCATGAAGTTTGAATTGTAAACTTCTGTAGATTCCTCATTTTCCTCAGAAGTTTGTTTTTTAAACTTCTTCAATTCATCCTCCAGTGATTTCTCTTCCGTTTTTTCCGGCATAAAGGTTTTCACGTAGATAATGTTCACCTTTCCAAATCCCTGTCTGCGTTTCTCAATCAAACCAATTCCTGTTTCATCATCCAGTTCCTGCATGGATTTGATTGCTTTATTTCGACCGCAATTCAGTAATTCCATGATATCTTCTATCGAAAAGTAAATATATGCTCTGTTATTTTCATCAAACCATTGATTTTTAATGGACAGGGACATACGATCCAGCATCAATCCATATAAAATTTTAGCATCGCTTGATAAATCTTTAAAGTAACTATCTGTAAATAATGCTTTTGGTATACGGTAGAAGCTGAACTGATCAGCTTCCGCTCCGTAGAAATATTTGAATTTCATCTTTTTATCCATAACTTCCTCCTTTCGTTTTCTATACAGAAGTCCTCTTTCTAAACTTCTGTGTCTCTTTTCTTCTTCTGTTTCTTACTTAATCATTTTGTTCTTGAGACCATTTTTCCAGCAAGGATTCTATCACCTGTTCCATATCATCAGCACTGTAGCTCTCTGGAAAATACTTCGTCAGCTTCTTTTCTGAAAACGTAATAGATCTTGATGGTGTCTTCACCATCATACATTTATTAAAGATTGTCAGCATTCCCACCTGATTAACCGCTCCTTCATTCAACTGATTTCTGAGAGCAGTGATCTGCTGTGGTTTAATGAAGCCAGTGTCTTTGATATATTCGTAAATCCATTTCTGGATTTCTTTATCGATGTAGGAAATATCCACGGCTACTGTGAATTTCAATTTCTTACTATCTACTAAATCAAGTAACTCTGGTATCAGTTCTGTTAAACGAATATATCTTTGAACTTGAGCTCTGCTTTCACCCACTTGTTTACTTAACACTTCGTCAGATCTCGACTTCGTCTCATTTTGAGACAAAGTTAAATCTGTCCTGCTTCCTTGTCTCTTCATTGCCTCCAACTTCATCCGATACGCAAATGCCTTCTCACTCGGCAATAACTCCTCCCTTTGAATGTTGGCATCCACCATCGCTATTACCGCGTCATCATCCGATAATTCTCTTACGATAGCTGGGATGGTAGTAAGTCCTGCCATCTTTGCTGCATGTAATCTTCGGTGACCGGAGATCATTTCATATTCATCATTGTTGTCCACTCGAAGCAATACCGGTGTCAGCACACCACTAAGCTTTACGCTTTCAATCAGATCCTGCATCTTCTCATCATCAAGAACCTTAAATGGATGATTCTTGAATGCATGGATCTTATTGATCTCGATCTCCATTGCTGATTCTTCATTAACAACACCTAATAATTCATCAAGACTTGCCAGTTTAATTTTCTCACCCGGTCTATTTTTCATCATTCATAACCTCCTGTGTCAGATTCATATATGCCATAGATACTTTACCTTTCGGACAGTGCGTGTAAATGCTGATTCCTTCTGCACTTGTCTCTGCCGCTTTTACTGACATTGGAATTACATTTTTAAAGATCGCAATCTGGCTTCCATAAGTTTTCTGTACAAGTGCCGCAATATCCTTCGCATAGTTGGTTCTGAAATCTACCATAGTCAAAAGGATTCCTTCTATCGTCAGTTTCCGGTTCAGTCTTTTCTTTACCATAGAGATTGTTTTGATCAGCTGCTGTAATCCCTTCACCGGAAGATAGGCTGCCTGGACCGGAATTAAAACAGAATCCGAAGACACCAAGGCATTGATCGTCATCATTCCAAGGCTAGGTAAGCAATCGATCAAGATATAATCGTATCGGAATCGTATCGTATCGATGTATTCCTTCATGATCATTTCCCGACTCATTACATTTCCCATCGTCACTTCCAAAGTTGACAATTCAATATTTGCCGGAAGCAGATCTACATTTTCCTGATGATGCAGAATACCGTCTTCCTCTGATATTTCATCTTCATTAATCACTTTCGTCATGATGGTTGCCAAAGTAACTCCCAGTTCATCCGGCTCTACATATCCAAGACTTGCTGTCAGGCTTCCCTGTGGATCTGCATCGATCAATAATACTTTTTTTCCTTCTCTTGCCAGGCCAATTCCTAAATTTACGGTTGTGGTGGTCTTTACGACTCCGCCTTTCTGGTTTGTAATGGATATCACTTTACACATATGTTGTTCCTCCTGTATTCTTTCATCAAAATTCTTCATCACGGAATGCTTCCAGATATTCATCAATAAGATCCAAATTAACTAACACGATTCTTTTGACATGGTATACTGCTCTGGCATCTTTTGCTAACTGTTGAAATGTATGGACTCCCATGGAATAAAGCATTGCCCCTTCCTCATAACGGACAAATTTCTTGCGTCCTCCTTTGACAAGCTTTTCCAAATCCGGAACCTTGCTTCGGTTATTTCCCATAACGCTTCCTCCTTCTCTTCTTTAATTCTGATACAACCTCAGGATTGCCTTCTAAAAAATCATCCAGAATATTCAGATCCACAATGGCTGTCTTTCGAATCGGATAATTGGCTTCTGCTTTTTTCGCCAGTCTGACAAAAGGCCAGTAGGACATCTTATAAATCTTTGCTCCTTGTGTGTAATTTACAAATCTGCGTTTCTTTCCTTCCAGATATTTTTCCAAGTCAGGTGTTTTTCGTTTTTTCATGGCTTCCTCCTTGTTTCCAGAAATTTATTTGGCAGGTACGTGAAAGGATATGTTTTCTGCATATCATCAAAATGAACAATTGCTATGCCTGACAACAAAAAAAGGACACCTTCCATTGGTATTTCTACCAAAAGAGAAGTGTCCCTTTATACACCTTATTTTTGAAAAATGCTCCTCAAAAATAATCAATATTTTACTTGTAAACAAATAAGTCAAACAGTTAAGAATCCATAGAGCTCCTTATTCTGTTTCCTTATAATCCATACATCATTATTTCAATCTATACAGCTCCAAGCCGTTTCATGTAGCTCCATGTCAATCCGTGGAACCACTTTTCCTGATTGGACGTCTATGACTACCAAACCGAACTCTTTTTTCTGGATTAGTACAGCTTAGCACCTGCCGGAATATGGTTATCAACCATCAGAAGATGCAGTTCTTCATCCTCTGAATCCTTCAGGTTATTCACTGCTGAAAGCAGCATACCGCAAGACTCGATTCCCATCATCTTTCTTGGCGGAAGGTTGGTGATTGCAATCAGTGTCTTACCAACTAATTCTTCCGGCTCATAGTAAGAGTGGATTCCGCTTAAGATCGTGCGGTCTGTACCTGTTCCGTCATCCAGTGTGAACTGAAGGAGCTTCTTGCTCTTCGGAACTGCTACACACTCTTTAACCTTTACGGCACGGAAATCAGATTTGCTGAATGTATCAAAATCAACCTCTTCTTCAAATAAAGGCTCAACCTTTACGTTGGAGAAGTCAACTTTTGCTGTCTCTGCTGGAGCAGCTGCAGCTGTCTGAGCTACATTATTTGCTTCATTTTTTGCAGAACCCTGTGATTTCATTGTCGGGAACAGCAGCACATCTCTGATCGCTGCACTGTTTGTCAACAGCATACACATTCTGTCGATTCCGAATCCGATACCGCCTGTAGGAGGCATACCGATCTCCAGCGCGTTCAGGAAGTCTTCATCTGTTGTATTCGCTTCATCGTCTCCCTGTGCAAGCAACTCTTCCTGTGCTTTGAAACGTTCTCTCTGATCAATCGGATCGTTCAGCTCGGAGTATGCGTTCGCCATCTCCCATCCGTTCATAAAGAACTCGAAGCGTTCTGTATATTCCGGATTCTCCGGTTTTTTCTTTGTCAGCGGAGAAATCTCGATCGGATGATCCATTACAAATGTAGGCTGGATCAGGTGCTCCTCTGCAAATTCTTCGAAGAAGAGTGCAAGGATATCGCCTTTTTTGTGACGCTCTTCAAACTCTACATGATGCTCTTTTGCAAGTGCTCTTGCCTGTTCCAGTGTCTCCACTTCGTTCCAGTCCACACCTGCATATTTTTTCACTGCATCTACCATTGTGATTCTCTCAAACGGCTTTCCTAAATCCATCTGCACACCGTTGTACTCGATCACAGTTGTTCCAAGTACTTCCTGTGCAACGTGACGGTACAGATTCTCTGTCAGATCCATCATTCCGTTATAGTCTGTATACGCCTGGTACAACTCCATCAATGTAAATTCCGGATTGTGTCTTGTGTCAAGACCTTCGTTACGGAATACACGTCCGATTTCGTATACGCGCTCCATTCCTCCAACAATCAGTCTCTTTAAGTACAGCTCAAGAGAGATGCGGAGTTTGAAATCTTCATCCAGTGCGTTGAAGTGTGTTTCGAACGGTCTTGCAGCAGCACCTCCGGCATTGGATACGAGCATCGGTGTCTCTACTTCCAGGAATCCCTGTCCGTCCAGATATCTTCTGATCGCGCTTAAAATCTTAGAGCGGTTGATAAATGTCTGTTTTACATCCGGATTCATGATCAGATCCACGTATCTCTGACGGTAGCGGATATCTGTATTTGTCAGTCCGTGGAACTTCTCCGGCAGAATCTGAAGACTCTTGGAGAGCAATGTCACGGAAGAAGCGTGGATAGATTTTTCTCCTGTCTTTGTCTCAAACACTTCTCCTGTGATTCCGATCACATCGCCGACATCCATCTTCTTAAACTCTTTGTAAGCTTCTTCTCCGATGCTGTCTCTTGCAACGTAAGACTGAATATTTCCCTGCAAATCCTGTACATTGCAGAAAGATGCTTTTCCCATCACACGTTTGGACATCATACGCCCTGCGATAGAAACTTCTTTTCCTGCAAGCTCTTCAAAATTCTCTTTGATCTCCAGACTGTGATGTGTCTGGTCATATTTTGTGATCACAAACGGATCTTTTCCGTTTGCCTGTAAATCCGCCAGTTTTTCGCGGCGAACTTTTCTCAACTGATTTAAATCTGGTTCCTGCTGTGCTTTTTTCTGCTGTTCGGACACGATATTTTCTCCTTCCTTTTCGGGCATCCGGTACACTTTTATGTGTTCCCTAAATGCGAATTAAGACCCCTTGTAATAAAGGGGTCTGGTTTCTACTACATAGAACGGCTGATATCAAGTACTTTGTACTGGATCACTCCTGCCTGTGTTTCTACATCTACAGTCTCTCCGACTTTTTTACCCATCAGAGCCTGACCAACCGGCGACTCATTGGAAATCTTTCCTTCCAGGCTGTTCGCCTCTGTAGAACCTACAATGTTGAATTCCATCTCTTCGTCAAATGTGATGTCAAATACTTTTACTTTACATCCTACATTGATCTTGTCTAAATCAACTTCATCCTCTACTACAACTTCTGCGTTTTTCAAAATGCCTTCCAGCTCTTCGATACGGGCTTCGATATCTCTCTGCTCATCTTTTGCCGCATCGTATTCTGCGTTCTCTGAAAGGTCTCCCTGCTCTCTGGCTTCTTTGATCTTTCCTGCCACTTCTTTACGTTTTACAACTTTCAGATTTTCCAGTTCATCCTCCAGCGCTTTCAATCCTGCATAAGTAAGTAATCTCTTCTTTGCCTCTGCCATACCTGTCTGCTTCCTTTCTTTCCTGATCTTGCTCTTTTATTTAAAACTTTATCTTCGGCTTTTTCCTGTATTTACAGGACATTTCTGCCTGTCCATATCTCTAATTCAAGTATATTTCACAATTTCAATATTATACTCAATCGTTATAACGATGTCAAGAGATTTTCCAGTTCTGCATAGCTCTCAACCTGATTGATCTGATCCCGCAGACGGGCTGCCCCATGCAGTCCTTTTGTATACCATGCCACATGTTTTCGCATCTCCCGGATTCCTGTAAAATCACCTTTATACTCGATCTGGAGTCTGGCATGCCGAAGCATTGTCTGCTTGATTTCTTCCACATCCGGTCTGTCAGGAAGCCGTCCTGTTCTTTCATATTCTAAAAGCTCCGAAAAGATCCATGGATTCCCCTGAGCACCTCTGGCGATCATCACCCCATCACACCCGGTCTGCTCACGCATGGCGATTGCTTTTTCCCCGGAAGTCACATCTCCGTTTCCGATCACCGGGATGGAAACTGCCTCTTTTACCTGACGGATGATCTCCCAGTCCGCTTTTCCGGAATAATACTGTTCTCTTGTTCTTCCGTGTACGGCTACTGCTGCCGCACCTGCTTCTTCAATGATCTTCGCGATTTCCACCGCATTGATATGTTCATCATCGAACCCTTTCCGGATCTTAACGGTAACCGGCTTTTTGATTGCTTTTACCGTCGCACTGACCAGTTCGTATACCAGCTTCGGATTCTTCATCAGTGCAGACCCTTCTCCGTTTCGCACGACCTTTGGCACCGGACATCCCATGTTGATATCCAGAATGGAAAACGGACGTTCCTCGACCCGTTTCGCCATCTCGCTGACGATCTTCGGATCCGAACCAAAAAACTGCAGCGATACCGGCACTTCCTCGGGATGAATCTGAAGCAGACTTTCCGTATTCTTATTATTATAGAAAATACCTTTTGCACTGACCATCTCCATACACAGAAGACCCGCTCCCTGCTCCTTGCAAAGCAAGCGAAATGGCAGGTCTGTTACGCCTGCCATAGGTCCGAGTACATAAGAATTTTCCAGTAAAACATTTCCTATTTTCAACTGTTTCATTTTCACACTCTAACTCTTTCTCTCGTTTCTTTTCTCAGGATCTGTACTCTACTCTTCTTCCAGATCAACCCCTTCTTCCAGATCAACCTCTTCTCCCAGATAAAACACCTTATAAAACAATTCCAGTGACTCGAACAGCTCCTGTTTTGTCTGCTGCAGCTGTTTGATCTTCAAAACACTGCCGATCTCATCAAACGAAAAATCATTCTCCTCGTGATCTACCCGAAACTCCAGATTTCCATCCTCATCATAGAAAACCATCAAGATCCCGCCTACATCTTCTGTGTAGAGTACACACATAATATTCAATTCCTGCTTGATACTTTCAGGCAGCATTTCAAACTCGGGATTCAGATAGTATTTCTGCTCATAAGAGTTCGCCGCACAAAGCACAATTTCTTCTTCCATTTTCAGTTTCCTTTCTTATATGACTAAACATATCCGTAAATACCGCGCACGGAAACTTCTCCCGCATAGACCGCTGTTTCACTTCCATCCGCTTTTCTTACAAGCAGCTCACCACCGTTATTGATTCCAAGAGCTTCTGCCTGCCATTCTCCCTTTGGCTCCAGAACCCGGACCTCACGTCCGCAATTCACAAGCAATTCATTGTATGCTTTTTGGATTCCCGAAAGATCTTCCGTTTTCATGAATTCGGCATATGCTTTTTCAAACCACCGCATAATTGCTGCAATGAGTGGACTGCGTCTGATACTGTGTCCTGCTTCAATCCGAAGTGATGTGGCAGTCTGCTTTAGTTCTTCCGGAAATTGTTCAATATTAGTATTGATCCCGATTCCAATGACAACATAATTGATATAATCAATCTCTGTGCTCATTTCCGTCAGGATTCCGCAGATTTTTTTCCCGTTGATAACCAGATCATTGGGCCACTTAATCTGTACATCCAGACCCGTACATTCCCGAAGCGCCATTGCAGCCGCATATGCCATAACCAGAGTCAACATGGGTGCTTTGACCGGTGCGATCTCCGGACGCAAAAGAAGTGACATATAAATATTCTGATCCGCCGGAGACTCCCAGGTTCTTCCTCTTCTGCCTTTTCCGGCAGTCTGCTGTCCTGCTGCTGCCAGAGTTCCGTGAGGCGCCCCCTGATCTCCCATTCTTTTCGCCTGAATATTGGTGGAATCTGTTTCTGTAAAATAATACACGTTTTGTCCTGCCCAGACAGTATCTATCTGACTGACGATCTCCTCCCGGGAGAGAATATCCGGAAGAGAAGAGAGGCGATACCCTCTGTTGCGTACCGCTTCCACTTCATACCCTTCCTCTTTCAGTTGTTTGATCACCTTCCAGACTGCAGTTCTGGATACCTGGAACCGCTCACAGATCTGCTGCCCGGAAACATAGTCCTGACTCTCCCGCAGCATTTTTAAAATTTCCGCTTTCAATTACATCTCTCCCAGTGTCGCTGCCATCACAGCTTTGATCGTATGCATCCGGTTTTCTGCTTCATCAAATACTTTGGACTGTGCGGATTCAAATACTTCATCCGTCACTTCCATATCTGTAATGCCAAACCGTTCTCCCATCTCTTTTCCGATCTTTGTCTTCAGATCATGGAATGCCGGCAGGCAGTGTAAAAAGATCGCAGACTCTTTTGCATTTGCCATCACTTCTTTTGTCACTTTATATGGAGACAATTCACGGATTCTCTCTTCCCAGACTTCATCCGGCTCTCCCATAGATACCCAGACATCGGTATAGATAACATCCGCATCCTTTGTTCCTTCTTCTACATTCTCTGTCAGTGTGATCGTTGCTCCTGACTCTTTTGCATATCCGCGGCATGTCTCTACCAGTTCCTCATTCGGGAAATACTTTTCTGTTGTACAAGCCACAAAATCCAGTCCCAGCTTCGCGCAGACGATCATCAGAGAATTTCCCATATTGTATCTTGCATCACCCATGTACACCAGTTTCAGACCTTTTAAAGTACCGAAATTCTCACGGATCGTGAGCATATCTGCCAGCATCTGTGTCGGATGATATTCATTGGTCAGACCGTTCCATACCGGAACCCCGGCATATTTTGCAAGTTCCTCCACGATCTCCTGTCCATATCCGCGGTATTCGATTCCATCATACATTCTTCCCAGTACTCTTGCAGTATCCTCGATACTTTCCTTCTTTCCGATCTGAGAACCGGTCGGATCCAGATAGGTAGAACCCATGCCCAGATCATGTGCCGCAACTTCAAATGCACAGCGTGTTCTTGTACTGGTCTTCTCAAAGATCAGTGCAATATTTTTGCCCCTGTAGAAATCAACCGGCTGGCCGTTTTTCTTCTTCTCTTTCAGATCTGCTGCCAGATTCAGAAGATATGTGATCTCTTCCGGTGTAAAATCTTTGAGTGTCAAAAAATTTCTTCCTTTTAAGTTCATAGTTCTGTTCCTTTCTATCTGAATCAATGTGTGTGTAAATCTCGGAAGATGTATCTGATCTTCCAGTTTCTCATAATGTGTCTGTACCAGGTCACGGAGCTGATCCACCGTATAGATCTGATATTTTGGAATGCGAAGCAGCTTGGCGCTTGCTTCCAGCATTGCCAGATACAGCTCTTTGGCAGAACACCCGATGGGAAGTTTCAGTACAAATGCCATCTCGGCTTTCTCCAGATCCGGAATCTCACACAATCTGTCCTCATACCACGTCTCCTCATGGGTCTGCTCCAGATAATACATAAATCCTTCCAGACCATAGAGCATCCGTTTTGCATCATAATACCCGATCTTTAGATTCTGCCGGCTCCTTTTGCTGTCAAATTCCAGAATACTTCCCAGCCGCACTCTCGGGCTGATCTCATGAACCTCCCCGTCTTCCGGGATATTTGCCCGGGGCTCTCTTCCCGGTCCATGGATCCGGATGGTGATAATATCCTTATACCCGCGGTTTAACAGAGAGTTCAACGGAACATTGTTGATCACGCCTCCGTCAATATAACGCTTTCCCTGCAGTTTTTCATTTTTAAATCCAAGCAGATACGCACTGGCAAGCAAAAAATCTTCCAGAGCGCCTTCGGGAATATCTTCCAGCGAAAGATCCATCTCTTTCATATCCGTCACAGAAAATGTCAGAAGACAGAACTCCTTTCCCGAATGCCGGATTTTTTCTTCATCCACCATTTCGTGAATCAGATTGCGAAGCGGGGTAACATCCACACCTCCATCCGAGAGTTTTTTCCAGAGTTCAGAGAGTACTTCTTTTAATTTTCCATCTTTGCTAAACAGATGCTGCATCCACTCATCATCCACATCCATGACTCTGGAAAACTTCATCTCTGCCCAGATCTTCTGTGCATTCTCCACACTGTCCATGCAGATCAGAGCACCGTTTAATGCTCCTACAGAAGTCCCTGCCACCGCACAGACATTCACGCCTGCTTCCTCAAGCGCTGTCCATGCACCGATCTGATAGGCCCCTCTTGCTCCGCCGCCATCCAACACCAGACCATATTCTTTTGTCAGATCTAACAATGGTTCCATACTATCACCCCTGTCAATTTCTGAAAATGGTTTATCCTCTCCTCTGCCTGCTGACTTCAAACATCAGAACTGTCGCTGCCACTGCTGCGTTCAACGACTCCACCTGTCCGCACATCGGAATCCGGATCCAGGTATCCGCACACTGTGCAATCTCTTCTCTGAGTCCGTTTCCCTCATTCCCGATCAGGAAAGCCGTTCCCTGCCTGTAATCTTCTTTATCATAGGTGTTCTTTCCATCCAGATGTGCCGCATAGCTTTTGATGTTTTTTTCTTTTAATGTATGGATCATTTCTCTCAGATTCTCCACATATACAAACGGCATCCGGTAAAGCGCCCCCATTGTCGAGCGGATCGTCTTCGGATTATAAATATCCACACAGTCCCGGCTCATGATGATACCTGTCACTCCGGCAGCCTCCGCTGTCCGAAAGATTGTTCCCAGATTGCCCGGATCCTGCAGGTTATCTAAGATCATCAGATGCGGGATAACTCCATCTGTCATCTGCTCCAGTGTATACTCCATCTGACGCACCACTGCCAGAACTCCCTGCGGTGTCTTAGTATCAGACACATAAGAAAATACCGCATCAGACAAAATCTCCGTCTTTCTCCGAATCTGCTCCCGGATTTTTAAATCTCCCCCGGAAATTGCATCCAATACTTCATTTCCATATTTTTTTTCAAAACTCTCCGAAAAATACAGGCTGACAAGACGCTCATAAGGCGTTTCCCTCACCATGCGGATCCCTTCCGCAACGAAAACTCCCTCGCGGCTCCGCACCTTGCTTTTTTTCTGTATTTGAGATAATTCTTTGATTCTTTGATTACTTGTACTTGTGATCATCTTTCCTACTTCCATGTATGAAATTTTTCCAGAACAGCGGTTGCTCCGATCAAAATCAGGATTGCATCTTTCGGAAGCGGTGCATAGGGATCCAGGGTAACCTCCACCTTCTCTCCCTGAATGATTCCGACTGCATTGATTCCGTACTGTTCCCGGATTTTTAATTCACTGAGGCTTTTGCCTACCCATTTTCCCGGAATTGCCACCTCTGCCATACTGTATTCGGACGACAGCTCGATCCAGTCCGTAAACGCAGTAGACATCAGGCTTTTTGCAACTCGTTCTCCCATGTCACACTCCGGATAGGCAATGGCATCTGCCCCCACCTTTTCGAGAATCGCGCCCTGCAGCTCATCTTTCGCCTTTGCCAGCACATACGGGATTCCCATCTCTTTGGAGATGATCGTGGCCATAATGCTCGCTTCCAGATTTTCAGAGACCGCAACAACTGCTCCGTCCAGATTTCTTCCCCCCAGTGCATGAAGTGCATCGGGATCTGACACATCCGCCCGCATCGCATAAGAGACCATATCTGAAATCTCCTGGATCTTTTCAT
>OLOF01000687.1_pt1 | contig 11558 bp, 8 predicted proteins | sample 1643121 | NCBI WGS metagenome assembly OLOF01 (sample SAMEA3136677, study PRJEB25190) | human gut metagenome | biome: human gut; feature: human-associated habitat; material: faeces | place: Austria | collected 2013
ATATGGCTCTTTTCCTTGGAAATCTATTGGTCCTAATTTATCACTCATACCATATTTAGTTACCATATCTCTTGCTATTTGAGTTGCTACTTCTATATCATTACTTGCTCCCGTTGATATATCATCTAAAACCAATTTTTCTGCTGCTCTTCCTCCTAATAATGCTATCAGTTTTTCTTGCATTTCTGTTTTAGAAATATAGTATTTGTCTTCATTTGTTTTATACATTGTATATCCACCAGCAACACCTCTTGGTATTATTGATACTTCTTTTACATTTGTTTGAGTTGGTAAATATCTACTTACTACTGCATGTCCAGCTTCGTGATATGCTGTTAATTTTTTGTCTTTATCTGATATAATTCTATCTTTCTTTTCTAATCCAACTGTAACTTTTTTTACTGCTTCTTCTATATCGTCATTTTCTATTTCTTCGTGTTTATTTTTAGTAGCAATAATTGCTGCTTCGTTTAAAATATTTTCTAATTCAGCTCCTGTAAATCCTGCTGTATCTTCTGCAATACTTTCTAAATTTACATTCCCTGATATTTTTTTATCTTTACTATGAATTTTTAATATTTCTAATCTTCCTTTTAAGTCTGGTGTTGGTATTGTTATTTGTCTGTCAAATCTTCCTGGTCTTAATAATGCTTTGTCTAACATTTCTGGTCTATTTGTAGCTGCCAATACTATTATTGTTTCTTCTGAACCAAATCCGTCCATTTCAACTAATAATTGATTTAATGTTTGATTATTTTCTGATTCTGCTCCACTGTTTGATGTTCTTCTTGAGCCTATTGCATCAATTTCATCTATAAATACTATACATGGTGCTAGTTTTCTTGCTTTATCAAATAATTTTCTAACTCTTGATGCTCCTAAACCTGCAAACATTTCTATAAACTCAGATCCACTCATTGATATAAACGGAACATCTGCTTCTCCTGCAATTGCTTTTGCTATTAGAGTTTTACCTGTTCCTGGTTTTCCATATAATAATACTCCTTTTGGAATTCTTGCTCCCATTTTTGTGAATTTTTCTGGTTCTTTTAGAAATTCAACTATTTCTTTTAACTCACCTTTTTCTTCTTCTAGTCCTGCAACATCATCAAATTTTATTTTTGTCTTTCTTTCAGTTTCATCGTAAACTTTTCCTTTTTCGCCAAGACCTTGCATTTTAAAAATCATAACAAATAATGCAACCATAACAGCTGTTGGTAAAATTGAAAGAACCATTCCCGGTAATTGAACAAAAAAGCTTTGTGGTTTTTGTACTAATTCTATTTCATTTCCTTCTGCTACTTTTGTTTGAATTAAAGTTATAAATGCTTCTGTATCTGGTATTAATGCTTTCTTTTCTTCTTCTTCATTTTTCATTTTTACTTTAGCATTTTTACTTCCTGTTGTTAACTCAACTTTTTCTACATTTCCATATGATATTTCTTTTATCAAATCTGTATATGCTAGTGTATTTTTATCTTCTTCTTTTTTATCTTTCATTAGATACACTGTTGTTACTATTAATACTGCCAATAAAAGTAATAGTATTATTATTAACCAAAGATTTTTTTTGTTTTCTTTTTTATCTTTTTTTTGATTTATTTTTTCTTTATCTTGATTCATAACCTTTCCTTTCTTCCCCTTTATGCATTCTGTCCTTCTGGCTCTTCACCTTTTTCTTTTTTATCATTTTTCTCTTTATTACCTTTTTGGTCTTCTTTCTTTTCTTTAGTATCTCCTTTTTCTTCATTATTTTCATCTTTGTTATTTTCTAATTCTTTCTTTACAATTTTTTGTGCTTCGACTATTTTCATTAGTTCTGCCTGTTTTTTTATAAATTCAGATTTCATAATCATTATTGCTGCAATTAAGTAAATTGTTGCAACTGCAATATACATTACTTGGAAATATTCAATAACAAATCCTGTAAAGATATTAACTACTAAGTATATTATATTTAATACTACTGAAAGAGTTATTGCATATATTGACATATTAAATATAGGTGCATACCTCATCTTCATTTTTAACATTGATGTAGCAAAAAAACCTAACACACTTATTAGTAATACATATGATAATGTTGTTATAAAGTACATAATAAATCCATAAACAAATAAAGTTAAAAATACATTTACCACTAATATTGACATATTAGCATTATTTTTTAGATTTACCACATCTTCTTTTGAAAATTCTTGTATTCCTGAAGCACCTAAAATATCTGTATAGTTATACTCGATAGCTCCATCTGTTACACTATTTTTTATTATTAACTTATTTTTAGTTACAACAATTCCTCCACTATTTTTATTTATTGAATTTAAGTAACTATTAATTTCTTCTTGGGAGTCGGTCTCAGTATCTATTATTATCTTTTCAATATCTTCTCTTTCAAAAACTATTGGCTCTTGATTGTTTTCCACACTCAATTTTCCTTCTTTATATGAAAAACTTGGAAATTCATTTTTTATATAATCTAGTCCATTATTTAATTCTGTATATGTTTGATATGTCAACCAAACTGAAAGAATAACAGATATTATAATTACTAATTTAGCTAAATAAGCTACTGCTTTTCCAACACCATCTATTGCCATTTCTGGATATTTTTCTATTTTTGTTATAGAATACCATATTTTTTTAAAGAAACTTTTTCTATTCTTTTTTTCATTAACATTTTCTTTTTGTTGTTCTTCTTTTCTTTCCTCTTGCTTCATTACCTATACTCCCTTCTTATTTTAGAGTCTACATATTTAGGATTTATATTAAATACTACCTTATCTCCTACTTTTATATCTTTATTAGTTATATCACAAATAATATGATATGTTCCTACTCTACCTAAAACAGGAAATTTTTTATTATTTATAATTATAAACATTTGCTTTTTTCTAAATAAATCTTTTATATCTCCTACAATATATCTCAATTTATCAATAAATCTAAACATATCTCTATCAGTTGTAATATTTATTCCATCCATATATCCACATGGTATTATTGCAATTTTAGTTTCTTTTTTTGTCTTATAAGTATTAGAATATCCAATATTAAATCCCTTTGGTAATTCCTTTATTTCAGTTACTTCTGATTCCAACTGTGCAATCTTTTTTAGACCTAATGTATTTTTAACTGATAATCTTCCTAAAAATGCTGAACCTATTCTTACTGCATTCAAGTGCATATTAGGAAACTTTACAAAAGCTGATGAATTACATATATGAAGCATCCCTGTATCTATTCCATTCATTTTTAAAACTTCAACAACATCTATAAATCTATTAAATTGCTCTTTTGTATATTTATCATCATAAAAACTTATTGAAAAATGTGAAAAAGTACCTTCTATTTTTATATTTTTTAGGTCTTTTAAAGTTTCTATCATTTCATCTCTATTTTCATATACAAAGCCATATCTTCCAAATCCTGTATCAATTTTTAAATGTGCTTTTATCTTTTTTCCTAATTTCTCTCCTATTTTTTCTGCTATTTTAACATCAGCTTTAGAACCTAGTGTAATTATTATATTATTATTTACTAATTTTTCTACATCTTCTTCTACACTCATTGTTGATAACATTAATATATCTTGTTTAATTCCTGCTTCTCTCAATTCTAAAGCTTCTTCAATTGTAGCAACTGCAAAATATGAAATACCATTATCAATTAAAAACTTAGTAAGTTCTACTAATCCTAATCCGTAGCCATTCCCTTTTACTACTGCAATTATTTTTACTGAATTCCCCAAATCATCTTTTTCATTTTTATTTGCATGTTCTTTTATTCTCTCTATATTATGTACTAAATCCTTTTTTTGTATAACTAATGATTTCATTTTTACTATCATTCCTTCCATTTAAGGCACAAATTAGAATGAATAATTTATAAAATTTAGATATTATTCAAGCCTATCTTTTCTATTAATTTTGTAATTTATTTATTTTCACAGTCTATTTATTTTTGTAATTTATCTATTGTCGTAATCTATTTATTTTTATTTTTTAATTTCATTTTCATTTGTCTTAAAGTTCTAAATGCTTTTTCTGAAAATTTATATAACTTATATTTTAATGGTTTAAATGGTAAATAGACTTCTCCTATAAATTCTGTAAAAGTAGCTCCAAAACCTTTTTTAAATCTATATAAACCATATTGAGGATGATTTTCGTCAACAACTCCAGATACGCCTCTAAAGTCATATACATCATCTTTTCTTGCTATTGCCATTTTTATCATTTCCCATTGCAATAAATAGTTTGGCATTAAATTTCTGTGGCTATTACTACTTGCTCCATATAGATACCATGTTTTATTTCCATAGAATATTGGAATTACTCCTGAAATTGGCTCATCATTGTAATATGCCATTAATATTTTCATATGGTCAGGTCCTAGACAATCATACATTTTTTCAAAATACTCTAATGGTCTAATAATAAAGCCATCTCTTGAACCTGTTTCTATCATTATTTTATGGAAATCTTTTAAATCTTCTTTTGTTCCTTCTTTAACAACTACACCTTTTCTTCCAGCTAATCTGATGTTATATCTCCATTTTTGATGAAATCCTGCCATTATTTCTTCTTCTGTTTTATCTTTTATATCTAATCTAAATACATATCTTGGTTGTATTTCATCTTTAAAATCTTTAGCATCATCTTTTATCTTATATCCTAATTCTGTAACAACTTTTCTAAATTCTTCATCACTACTTAAAATATCTGGTTCAATTCTTAAAACTATTGCATTATATTTTTTAGCAAGTTCTTTTGCACCATCTGTTAATTGTTTCATTACTTCTATGTCATGAATATCACATACTGGTCCTCTTGATGAATACATAATATTACCAAAAATAGGCATTTTTCTAATCCATACGCATAGAGAACCAATTATATTTCCTTTGTCGTCTTCTGCAAGTATAACTTCTGGCTTCCAATTAGGTTTCTTCACTTCTGCCCATTCTAAGGATTGTTGAAAATTACATCTTTCATGCCTTTCTAAAAACTTTTTATATTCTTCTTTCGATTTATCATCTGTCACAAATCTCATTATTATTTTTTTCCTCCTAATTTATTATTTACAATACTACTGTATTTTACACCAATATGTACTTTTTTACAAGTAAATTTCAAGTAAATGCAAAAATGATTTTTGTCCCCGACCCCAAAATCACCATTCAAGTCAGATTCAAAAATCATTATAATTAATCATTCATTTCTTTTTCTCCATTATACTCATTAACCAAATACAATGGTCTATTTTTTGTCTCATTAAATATTCTTCCTAAGTATTCTCCAATAATTCCAAATAGCAATATTTGTATTCCTGAAAAGAATAATATCAATAATATTATTGATTGATATGCTTGTATAGGCTGATCTACTACAAAGCATTTAGCAATAACATATACAAAATATCCAAATAAAACTATAAATGTTGGTATTGCAATAAAGGTAGAAATTCTTAAAGGTGATGTTGTAAGTGATGTTATTCCATCTATTGCTAAATCCATTAATTTACCATAATTCCATTTAGTTGTTCCAGCAACTCTTGGGTCTCTATCATATAAAACTTCTTTCTTTTTATATCCTATCCAACTAAACATACTCTTTGTGTTTCTTTGAGATTCTCTTAGTTTTTTTAGTGCATTTACACATCTTCTATCTAGTAGTCTAAAGTCTCCTGTATCTTCTTGTATCTCAACTCTTGTTACATGTTGTAAGACTTTATAATACATTTTAGAAGTAAATTTCTTTAGCCAAGTTTCACCTTTTCTTGATTTTCTTTTTGCATATACATCATCATATCCTTCTTCCCAGTATTTAACTAATTCTGGTACTAATTCTGGTGGGTCTTGTAAGTCTGCATCCATAAATATTACACAGTCTCCTGTTGCATAATCTAGTCCTGCTATCATTGCAATTTCTTTTCCAAAATTTCTTGCAAAATCAACATAACAAATTCTTTTGTCTTTTTCTCTTAATTCTTTTATTATTTCGATTGTTTGGTCTTTACTTCCATCATTTACAAATAATACTTCGAAATCATAATTATTTAAGGTTTCCATAAGTTTTGTTAATCTCTCGTATAATATTGGTAATGATTCTTGTTCATTATAAGCTGGTATTATAATACTTATTTTTTTCATAACTACTACTTCCTTTTCTTAATTATTTTATTATGCTATTTTATTGTCTATTTATAGACCTTTTCTCTAACTTTTTTAGTCTATAGCTTTATCTTATGCATTTTTAATTGAATTTTTATTATATATTTTTATTAACTTATTATGATTACTATATAGATTTCTTTAACAATTCACCTAGTGGTCTTTTTTCATTTAATCTTTTTATAGTTTCTGCAAATAGTGGTGCAATAGATACTACTTTTATTTTATCTATTTTTTTATCTTCTGATAAAGGAATTGTATTTGTTATAACTAATTCTTTTATAGGTGATTTTTCTATTCTTTCTATTGCTGGTCCTGAAAGAACTCCATGAGTACAAGCTGCATATACTGCATCTGCTCCAAATTCTTTTAATACTCTTACTGTTTCCATCATTGAACCTGCTGTATCTATCTCGTCATCAAAAATTATTGCATTTTTTCCTTTTACATCTCCTATAATGGTTGTCCCAATTGCTTTATCATTATTTCCATCTCTTCTTTTGTCAAGCATTGCTATTGGACAATTAAAAAATTCAGAATATTTATATGCTTTTTTTGAACTTCCTGCATCTGTTGCTACTATAACTTTATTATCTAACTTTTTATCTTCAAAATATTTTTCTAACAGTCTTTCTGCTGAAAGTCTATCACAATTTATTTTGTCAAAATATGCTTGTATTGCCGGATTATGAAGATCACAAGTAATAACTCTTGTTGCTCCTGCTGCTTCGATTAATTTTGCCATTAGTTTAGCTGTTATCGGAACTCGTGGTTGGTCTTTTTTATCTGACCTAGAATAAATATAATATGGCAATACAACATTTATATTTTTAGCTGATGCTCTTTTTACTGCATCAATAGTTATTAATAATTCCATTATTCTTTCATTTACTGGTGGTGTATTGCTTTGTACTAGATATACATCTTGTTCTCTTACTGTTTCTAATACTTGTACAAAATTATTATCATTTTTAAACTTCATTCTATTTATTTTTCCCATAGGTAAGTCTAAATAATCACAAATTTCTTTTGTGAATGGTTCTGCATATTCACTACATGCAAAAATTTTTATATTTTCCATATTAAAATTCTTCCTTTCTCACTTATCTAAAAATTCCTTAATTTATAAATATTATTTTTCTAAGAGATTTTTTGTATTTTAATTTTATTTAATATTGAACTATTGCTTCTAATATTTCTCTATCTGATAATTTTTTATTCTTGTTAGTTGTTACTTCAACTATAATTTGATTTTCTTTTTCGTATATTTCTAGTATTTGAGTTGGATCCATATCTTCAAATGGATATTCTACAATTTCTCCCGAGATATAATCTCTCTCATAAGCTTTTCCTGTAATATTTATTATATATAGTTTATCTGATTTTATCATATTTTCTATTTTTTTTGATATTGCATTTTCAGCACTAAAATCAATTTTTAAATAACCTTCATTAGTTACACTAAAATTTCCGTATACCATTATTTTTTAATAATCCTAAAAATGTTTCTCTTGACTGATTAGATATCCATATTCCTGTAGTATTAGGAATCTTTTTTAGTATTTCATTTAATTCATTTTCTTCAGGCTCCCCATTTTTTATTATTCCAGCTAAATCAACATTAAATTGAATTTCTGGTTTTATTTGAAGAATTTTTCTTCCTCCCGGCTCTTCTTCTATTCTATAAATATCAGTATTAGCTGTTGCATTTATTTCTTTTTTTATTTTTTCTACTTCTTCAGTTGTATATTGATAAGAACTTGAATTATCTATAAAATTAGCATTTACATTTTCTTCATTATTTTTACTTTCTACTAATGCTGTATTTTCTATATCATTATTTTTTTTATCATCTTTTCCTAAATTATTTAATTTTATCATGAATATAGGTAATATAATTATTAGAACAACAATTATACAAATTATTAAAGATTTTTTATTCATACATATCTCTCCTAAAAATTATACATTACTTCATTATAATAACATTTTTCTCTAAATTATTCAACTTTTTATTAATTTTTCTTTTATTCTTTACTGTCTAATACTACTTATTTTCGTTTTGATTTTTTATCAGCAATTATAACTACTCCACCAATTAACAAAACAACTATCACTGTTATAATCATTACAGTTATTCCTCTACTTTTGTCTTCTGGTTTATCAGAACGATTTTCTACTTTTATTGTATATACCTTTAAATTTCCGTTTTCTGCAATAACATTCACATTAACAAATTGTTGTTCCGGAGTTATTTCTATTACTCCTGCCCCTTCTACTTTAGCTTTTTCATCATCTAGCTCTGCTATTATATTTAAACTTTTTACTCTACTTTTATTATCAACATATACTACATAATTATATTGTTGCATATTAAATTCTGGTTCTAATTTATATCCCTCTACTTTTAACGATTTTAAATAATTATTTCCTGATTTTTCTATATTTTCTTGTATTGTATTACTTAAATTTTGCTCTTCTTTTATCTTATTCTCTTCATATTTTTTAGCTTCTTCTTCCCCTTCTTCAGAAGTAAAATCTGCTTTTCCTGCACTATTAGGTGGTACTGGTATATCTACTAATCTTCCTGCTGCATATGCAAAACTATACATTCCCGTGACAAATAAAAATATTATTCCTATTGTCAATATCTTTTTTCTATTTTTCATAATTATTTTCCTTCCTTACTTCATATATTTAGTTTTTTAAATTGTTTTTACCTATAACCACTTGTATAAACCATAAAAGCAATATAAAAACTTTTAAATAATAGAAAATGGTAAACTAATTACTATATTAATTTACCATTCCCCTTTCAAATTAATCTATTTTCACTAAATAATTAGTTGCTACAAAACCTTTTGTTCCATCATCAAAAATAACTATATCCCATGAATAACCTTCATAATTGTATTTATTAGTCATAATACGTGTTCCTTTTGTTCCATCTCCTACACTTCTTATAACATCATAACTAGTTCCTGGTCCTGTTCTTACATTTGTTCCAGTACCATCATTTGTTTTTACTCTAACTCTATCTTTACAGTTTGTTTCATCTGCGATAACTTGTAAGTTAATATTTGAACAATAACCTATATTTCCTGATGGTGCTATAACCTTGTGCCAGCCGTTTGATAGTCTTTCAATTGAACATAGTACTGAACCAGTTGGCATTCTTTCTATTAGTGCTCCTGACGTAGAAGGTTCTTTTCTTAATGCTAATCCCATATCAGTATCAACAACTTTTACACTAATTGGTCCTTTATCTGAACTTGGAATATTATCTCCTCCTTGTCCTGTTGGTCTTTCTGAAATTGTTTTTGGCATATTTTCATAAACAGGTATTACGAATTTTATTCTATTATCTAATGTATTAGTATCCACATAACAACTTCTTAATATATCTGCTTCACTATATGCTGCTGACAAGTTTTGCATATATTGATGATTATAGAAGCCTCCTCCACTTGCTGGGTTTACATCAAATTTATTTAAGTATAAAGTATGTTGTTTCACATCTATATAACCACTTTTTACTATTTTCATTCCACCTTCAAGTCCTTTTACCATTGTGTCCCATCCTTCTTTTTTAGCTCTGGCTAAAGCTGTTGCAACATCATTTCCTACTACTGCTCCTATATTAAATGGATTATAATATTTTTTTCCATCTCCACCATCCATCTCTAGTGTTGCTGAACCATTTTTTCCTTGTTCTTGGAATAGTCTTGCAATTATGTAGTATGGATTAATATTATTGTTTTCACATAATCTTCTAAGGTCTTCAGCATAATTATTTAAAAATGTTCCATTTACTTGATATTGTATTGAATCTCTTGTTGCTCCACTACTTGCATAATTTCCTAAATCAACAAATTGAAATACATCATCATCATTTAAGAAATTTCTTGGATCCATAAAATATGCTATTCCTTTATATGAAGCTGAAGCCCATGGACCACTAACATATGGGTTTGGAGCTATCCAATCACCTTTATATGTTGGTGTATAGACTAAATTTGCTTGTTTATTTGCATATTCGTATTCACCTTTTACTACTGTATTAAAGTCTAAACCAGTATATAAAATTTCAAATTCCCAATTTGGATGTGCTTCAACTAATTTATTTATTGCACTTTCTATTCCTGGATATTTGTTTGAATCTATATTTACTCCAATATTTGTTTTATACAAATAGTACATTTGCCTATCATTATCTTTTTTTAGTCCTTCTAGTATAATTTTAGAACCATTTTTTATAGTATTTTCTATACTTATTGCTAAGTCTGGTCTTGTTATAGGTGAAATAGTCCAACCATTTATTTTGCTATCTCTTATCATCCATTTTTGTCCTAATTCTCCTCTATATTCATCTTGTACAATTTCTATTCCATTTGTAATATTATTCTTTTTAACAGTTAAACTTTTATTAGTGTGACCTGCTAATATTTTATAATAGCCATCAATATATTCTATTTTAAATTTTTGAGCTGTTGAATTCCCATAAGTCCATATATCTAATTTAGCATTGTTTTCTCTACTTCCTCCTGCTACCTCTATTGCTTTACTGCTATCAGCTCCTACTGCTATTTCATATATTCCATTTTCTATTGTCTTTTTTACATCTACTGTTTTAATAAAATAAAACATTTGATTATTATTTATTTGATTTTTTGACAATATTAGTTTTGAACCATTTTGAATTGCACCTTGAATACTTATTGTTAATTCTGGATTACTTAATGGCGATATTAACCATCCATTTTTCCCACTATCTTTTATTAACCATTTTTGCCCATCTATTCCTTTATAATCTGATTGTATTATTTCTGTTCCTTCTTTTATACTATCTCCTTTTGCTGTTAAACTTTTTCCTGTATGTTTTGCCGTTATCTTATAAAAACCTTCTTTATATTCAATATTAAATTTTTGTGCATCTACATTTCCATAATCCCATATTCCTATTTTAGCACCATTTGAAGTATCACTTCCTGCTACTTCTATTCCTTTGTTTGGATTTGCTCCTACTAAGATTTCATATGTACCATTACTTTGAGTTTTTTCTGATGAATTTATATTATATAAATAATACATTTGTTTATCAGTATTTTGAGTTTTTGATAATATTAATTTTGAACCATTTTTTATGCTTTGAACACTTATTGATAAGTTAGGATTACTTAGTGGTGATATTAGCCAACCATTTTTTCCACTATCTTTTATTAACCATTTTTGTCCATCTGCTCCTGTATAGTCTCTTTGTACTATTTCTGTTCCTTCTTTTATGCTATTTTCCTTTGCTGTTAAACTTTTCCCTGTATGCATTGCTGTTATTTTATAATATCCTTCTTTATATTCAAAATAAAATTTTTGAGCCGCTACATTT
>OLOF01000689.1_pt1 | contig 11526 bp, 8 predicted proteins | sample 1643121 | NCBI WGS metagenome assembly OLOF01 (sample SAMEA3136677, study PRJEB25190) | human gut metagenome | biome: human gut; feature: human-associated habitat; material: faeces | place: Austria | collected 2013
GTCCACAGCGAGCGCGCCGCGCGCGGCATCGCCGAGCGCGATCCACAGCTTCTTGGGCGTGATCTCGTGCGGCTTCTTCGCAGCCACGAACAGTGTGCCCACGTCCTCGCCCGCCGCCGCGTCCACGATGGCCTCCGCACGATGACCGTCGCACACCACGAGCGGGATGCCGGCCACCATGAGCACGCGCGCGGCCTTGATCTTCGTGATCATGCCGCCCGAGCCCACCGTGGTGCCGGCTTCGCCCGCCACGGCCATGATCTCGGGGCCAATGGCCTCAACGCGGCCGATGAGGTTCGCGTCGGGATGGTGATGCGGGTTGGCATCGTAGAGCCCCTCGATGTCCGAGAGGATGACCATGAGGTCGGCTTCCACGAGGCATGCCACGAGCGCTGCCAGCGTATCGTTGTCGCCGAAGCGGATCTGCTCGACCGAGATGGTGTCGTTCTCGTTCACGATGGGCACCACCCCCAGCTCCAGCAGGCGGTCGAACGTGTCGCGCGCGTGCAGGTACGCCCGGCGGTCGGCCGTGTCGCGGCGCGTCAGCAGCACCGTGGACGTCACGATGCCGTGGCGCGCGAACGCCTCGGCGTACGCCGTGGAAAGCGCGCTCTGCCCCACCGAGGCGGCCGCCTGCAGGCTGGGCATGTCGTGCGGGCGCTTCTCGATGCTTAAGCGCTCGAGGCCGCAGGCGATAGCGGCCGAGGTGACGACGATGGGGCGCCAACCGGCGGCGCGCACGCGCGCGACCTGGTCGGTCACCTCCGCGAGGTAGGCGTAGTCGATCTTGCTCTCCGACGTGGTGAGCGTGGACGACCCGATTTTTATCACGAGGCGCTTGCCATGATCGGCGGCATGCGCGCATCCAGCCGGCTTCATCACAGGTCGAGCTCCTTGAACAGATCCTCCGCCGTGCGAACCGACTCGAATTCGAACGCTCGGCCGACAATGCGGATCTCGTCGCCGTCCACGGCGCCCGCCTTCTCAAGCGCCTTCTCCACGCCGAGGCGCTTGAGGCGGTGCTGCAAAAACGCGATGGCTTCTTCGTTCTCCCAGTCGGTCTGCACCACCATGCGCTCCACCTGCGGGCCCTCGACGCGGAACACCCCGCCGCCGAGCGGCACGACCTTGAACTGCTTGTCGCGTTCCTCGCGCTTGTGCTCCCACACGTGCTCGTACTGCACGTCGGCCTCCGAAAGCGCGCGCAGCTCCTCGCGCAGCTCGTGCACCTTGGTCGCGATGGCGGCCTTGAGGCCGTCGACGCCCTCGCCCGTGAGCGCGCTGATGCGGTAGAGCTTCGGATCGACGGGGCTCGGGGCGAACTCGTCGCCGCCCGCTGCCGCGATCGAGTACTCGCGCACGCGCTCGGCCAGCCGGTCGGCGACCTCCTCCGCGCCGGGCACGTCGATCTTGTTCGCCACCACGATGCGCGGGCGCGCCGCCAGCTCGTCGGCGTACAGCGCCAGCTCGCGGTTGATGATATCGTAATCCTCCAGCGGATCGCGTCCCTCGTAGTCGCCCGTCAGGTCCACCACGTGCACGATGAGCGCCGTGCGCTCGATGTGGCGCAGGAACTCGTGTCCCAGACCGCGCCCTTCGTGCGCGCCCTCGATGAGGCCGGGGATGTCGGCCACGACGAAGCTGTAGTCCCCCGAACGCGCCACGCCGAGGTTCGGCACGAGCGTGGTGAACGGGTAGTCGGCGATCTTCGGCCGCGCCGCGCTCATCTTAGCGATGAGCGACGACTTGCCCGCCGACGGCATGCCCACGAGGGCCGCGTCGGCCATGAGCTTCATCTCCAGCTCGATCCAGCGCTCCTGCGACGGCTCGCCCAGCTCGGCGAACGCGGGCGCGCGTCGGGTCGGCGTCACGAAGTGGATGTTGCCGCGGCCGCCCATGCCGCCCTCGGCCACGGTGACGCGTTCGCCGTCGTGCGTGAGGTCGGCGATGAGCTCGCCCACTTCCTTCGATTCTTCGAAATACTCGTGGACGACCGTGCCCATCGGCACCTTGAGCACAAGGTCCTCGCCGGTGGCTCCGTGCATGCGCGAGCCCTTGCCGTGCGTGCCGCGCTCGGCTTTGAAATGGTGTTTGAAGCGGTATTCGATGAGCGAGGACAGGCTGGCATCGGCCTCGACCACAACGTTGCCGCCGTGACCGCCATCGCCGCCGTCCGGACCGCCCTTCGGCACATGAGCCTCGCGGCGAAATGACATGCAGCCGGCACCGCCGTTGCCGCCTTTGACATGGATGCGTACTTTATCGATGAACACGGGTGGTACCTCTATTTCGATCCGCGCCTCGAGGGGCGCAACGGGTTGCTCGCTTGAACACGACAACTCGGATTGTATATGAAAAATGCCCCCTGACGAGCAGGGGGCATGCGAAAACAGATAACGTCACGCAGTCGTGGGCAGGCGGAACCTTACGCCTCGCGACGCACGTGCACCTTGTGCTTGGCGCCCTTCGTGAACTCCAGCTTGCCGTCGCACAGGGCGAACAGGGTGTCGTCCTTGCCGCGACCGACGTTCTCGCCCGGATGGATGTGCGTGCCGCGCTGGCGGACGATGACGTTGCCCGTCTTCACAGCCTGGCCGGCGAACATCTTCACGCCGAGACGCTGTGCGCGGGAATCGCGGCCGTTACGGCTGGAACCGAGACCTTTCTTGTGTGCCATGGTATTCCCTCCTTATGCTTACTCGGCGTCTTCGGACGCGGGCTTGTCGGCGGCCTTAGCAGGAGCCGGCTTCTTCTCGGCATCGTCCTTCTTCGCAGCCTTCTTGACGGCCGGCTTCTCAGCCTTGGCCGAGCCGACGGACTCGATCTGGACGCGCGTGAGCTGCTGGCGATGGCCGCGCAGCTTCTTGTAGTTCTTGCGCTTCTTGAACTTGAAGACCAGCTGCTTCTCACCCTTGAACTGCTCGAGGATGATGGCGGTGACCTTCGTTGCGGCCGCTTTCGCGGGGTCGGCTTCCACCTTGGCGCCGTCGACGACGCAGATGGCTTCCAGCTCGACCTTGTCGCCCACGGCGGCGTCAAGCTTCTCGATGTTCAGCTTGTCGCCGGGTGCGACCTTGTACTGCTTGCCGCCCGTTTTTACAATTGCGTACATGAGTGTCTCCTTGATATGAATAAACGCAAGGCGATAGCTTACCAGCGTGACCGTAGCAAGTCAATGTGATCTTATGCACGATCCACGCGTATCATCGCACTCTTCCTACGCTGTGCCTCCACAGAGCACAACGTTTATATGATAGCAGATACTCTAGCCACACGCGGCGGCGTGGTGTGATTTTTTTACACATCACAAGTCCAGCAAAATCAGCGAGCAATGATGCGGCTTCTGAGCGTCGGCCGCCGAGTCGACGTAACCTCAGTGCGCTTCCGCCCAGTTATCGGCATAGGAGACGTCGACGTCGAGAGGCACGCGCAGATCCACGATGTGCTCCATCACGTCTTTCACGATGGCCGACAGCTCCTCGATCTCGCCTTCCGGCACGCTGAAGTCCAGCTCGTCGTGCACCTGCAACAGCAGCTTCGCTTCGAAGCCGCGCTCCATGATGCGGCGCTGCACCTCGGTCATGGCCAGCTTGATGATGTCGGCCGCGCTGCCCTGCATGGGGTGGTTCATGGCCGTGCGCTCGCCGAAGCCGCGCTGCGTGGCGTTCGCGGCCTTGAGCTCGGGGATATGGCGCTTGCGGCCGAACATCGTCTCGGCATAGCCCTTCTCCTTCGCTTCGGCGATGGTGCGGTCGAGGTAGGCGCGCACGCCGGGGTAGGCCTCGAAGTAGCGCTCGATCATCTCCTTGGCCTCGCCGAACGGGATGCCCAGGCTCTGTGACAGGCCGAACGCCTGCTGGCCGTACACGATGCCGAAGTTCACGGCCTTCGCGCGGCTGCGCAGCTCAGGGCTAACGTCCTCCACGGGCAGGCCGAACACGCGGCTGGCCGTGGCGGCGTGGAAATCGGCGCCGGAGCAGAATGCGGCCACGAGGTGCTCGTCGTTCGACAGGTGCGCGAGCAGGCGCAGCTCGATCTGCGAATAGTCGGCCGACAGGAACTTGTGGCCCTTCTCCAGCGGCACGAAGCACTCGCGGATCTGACGGCCGAACTCGGTGCGCACGGGGATGTTCTGCAGGTTCGGCTCCGACGACGACAGACGGCCCGTCGTGGTCACCGTCTCGTTGAAGCACGTGTGCACGCGCCCGTCGTCGGCGCGCATGCGCGGCAGGGCGTCGATGTAGGTGGATTTGATCTTCGCCAGCTCGCGGTAGCGCAGGACGAGCGCCGGCATCTCGTGGTCGTTCGACAGCTCTTTGAGCACGGCGGCGTCGGTGGAGTAGCCGCGCTGGTTCTTCTTGAGCGTGCGCAGGCCCAGCACCTCGAACAGGATGTGCCCGAGCTGCTTGGGGCTGTCGAGGTTGAACTCCTCCCCCGCCATCTCCACGATGCGGGCGCGCAGCTCGTCGAGCTCGGCCTGCGTCGTCGCCCCCAGCTCGGCCAGGCGGTCGCAATCCACCGCGGCGCCCGTTCGCTCGACGATGGCGAGCACCGCCACGAGCGGCAGATCGATGTCGAAGTAGGCGCGCTTGCTCTCGTCGCGCCCGAGCGCGTCGGTGAGCGGCTTCACCAGCATGCGGGCCGCCGCGGCTTGCGCGGCCGCACTGCCGGCCTCGTCCTTGGCCTCGGGCAGCACGCCGCCGCAGTAGGCGTCGAGCAGCGCGTCGTAGGAGTACTCGGACACCGACGAGTTCAGCACGTAGCCCGCCAGTCCCAGGTCGAACGCGCGCATGCCCATGAGCTCGGCATCCTCCACAAGCGCGATCTCGGCCGTGTCGGCGGGATAGACGCGATGTACCTCGCGCTTGACGTCGAGGGCGGCGAACGAGCCGGCGCGCACGATGCGCGCGAACGCCTCGCGGCCCTCGTCGTCCTCGAACAGCGCCGTGCCCTCGCTCGTGTTCACCGCGCAATGGAGCCCCGCGTTGAACAGCGACACCTGCTCGGGCTCGATGAACGCCACGCCCACCGTCTCGCCGCGCGCGACGGCCGCGTCCACGAGCGCGTGCGCCTCTGACCCCGAGACCACCGGCTCCACCGCAAGCGGAGCCGCCTTCTTCTCCAGCTCCTTGCCCACGAGCTTGAGCACGCGGCCGAGGTGCGCGTTGAACTGCACGCCCTTGAACGCTTCGGTCACCTTTTCCGAATCGAACGAGGGGAACGAGCATGCTTCGAGGTCGAGCGGGAAGTCGAGGTCGCGCACGATGGTGGCCACGTCGCGGCTCAAGAATGCCATGTCCTTGTTGTCGACGATCTTCTCTTTCTGCTTGCCCTTGAGGTCGTCCACATGCTCGTAGATGCCCTCCAGGCTGCCGTAGGTCTGCAGCAGCTTCGCCGCGGTCTTGTCGCCGATGCCGGGCACGCCGGGGATGTTGTCGGACGAGTCGCCCTTGAGGCCGAGGAAGTCGATGAACTGGTCGGGGCGCACGCCGTAACGCTCGAGCACCTCGGCCGGGCCGTAGATGGCCACGTCGGTGATGCCCTTCTTCGTGGTGACGATGCGCGTCATGTCGGTGGCCAGCTGGTAGGCGTCCTTGTCGCCCGTCACCAGCAGCGTCTCGTAGCCCAGCTCCTCGTCGCGCGCGGCGATGGTGCCCAGCACGTCGTCGCCCTCCCAGCCCTTGATGCGCACCACGGGCACGTTCATGGCCTCCAACAGCTCCTCGATGATGGGGAACTGCACCTTGAGGTCGTCGTCCATGGGAGGGCGCTGGGACTTGTACTGCTCGAGCGCTTCCATGCGAAACGCGGGGCGGCCCGCATCGAACGCGCAGATGAGCGCGTCGGGGCTTGCGATGTCGATGAACTTGAGGAGCATGGCGATGAAGCCGAACACGGCGTTGGTGGGGCGCCCGTCGGGGGCGTTCATGGTTTGGGGCACGGCATGGTAGGCGCGGTGCATAAGCGAGTTGCCGTCGATGACGGCGATCTTCTTCGGCATGGGCTGTCCTCCGTCGGGTGGTGTTTTCGGGGGATTAGTATAGCGCATGTGACGTTGTCCGCTCCGGGGCTTCGCACAATGCCCAGTCGCTCGACAGTCCTGCTCGCGCAAACAGCCCACTGGGCTGTTTGGCTCGTGCGGAACTCGCTTGGTGGGCACCGCGCGAAGCCCCTGAGCTGCCGGCATCTCCTCGAAAGCATCGTACGCGCGGCGGCTGCGCCTGGCGGGGACGACCTGCGAGGCGGCAACGCTCTCATGCTACCTTGGTGGAGGAGGTTCTTGTTGGGAGGTTTGGGCGGGTGGCGGACTGCTCGACCTATGCGCTCCAGAGGTAGCCGACGCCGCGGACGGTTTCCAGGTGCTGAGCCAGTTCGGGGCCCAGCTTCGCGCGGATACGGCGGACGTGGACGTCCACCGTTCGCGAGCCGCCGTAGTAGTCGAAGCCCCACACGCGGCGCAGCAGCGCGTCTCGCGAGTACGTGCGCGAGGGGTGCGTGACGAGGAAGGCCAGCAGCGCGTACTCGAGGTAGGTGAGGTCGAGCGGCTCGCCGGCCACGGTGACCTGGTAGGTTGCCAGGTTCACCGTCATGTTCTCCACGACGAGGCAGTCGGACACAGCGGCCTCGTTGCCGGGCCACAGCAGCTGGCGGATGCGCGCCGCGCACTCCTCGGGCGAGGCGTTTCGCATCACGAAGTCGCTCTTCACCTGCACAGGCAGACGAAAGCGCGCGAGCTGGCCCTCCCCCACGATGACCAGGAGCGATGCCGTTCCGTCCTCGAGCAGCAGCGCCTCGATGCCGGCCACGTCCTCCGAGGCGCCGCCACGCGCCTCGTATACGACGAGATCGCATGCGGGATGGCGCCCGAGCAGCTTCTTGAACTGGGCGGAGGATCCCGCTGCCACGTCCACGTCCAGGCTCGACAGCACCTGCTGGAACTTATGTGCGTTGTCGAGGCTGTCGGCGACGAATATCACCTGCTTGCGCTGCATGCCCCCTCCTTTCGCACGTCACAGCACCGCGAGATAGCGGTCGCGCTCCCACTGCGACACGTACCCCTGGTAGTCGTTCCACTCGGCGCGCTTCGCGGCCACAAGGTACGAATGGATGTGGTCGCCCAGCGTGGCGCGCATCAGCTCGGATTCCGCGAACAGCTCCACCGCCTCGCCCAGGCTCTCGGGAAGCGTGGCGATGCCCTGCTGGCGCAGATCCTGGCGCGACAGCATGAACAGATCCTGGTCCTCGTTGGGCTCCTGCAGCTCCAGCTCCTCTTCGATGCCCGCGAGGCCCGCCGCCAGCATGACGGCGAAGGCAAGGTAGGGGTTCGCGCTGGGGTCGGGGCTGCGCAGCTCGAGGCGGCACGCGCCCTCGCTCGCAGGCCGGTAGCCCGGCACGCGCACGAGCGTGGAGCGGTTCGAGCGAGCCCACGACAGGTAGATAGGCGCCTCGCCGCCGGCGATGAGGCGCTTGTACGAGTTCACGTGCTGGTTCGTGATGGCGCAGAACTCGGGCGCGTACTTGAGCAGGCCCGCCAGGTAGCGTTTGGCCACTTTCGACAGACGGTAGCCCTGGGGATCGTCCGGATCGTAGAAGGCGTTGTTGCCGTCGAGGTCGTAAAGGCTCTGGTGCACGTGCATGCCGCTGCCCGGCTCGCCCGCCATGGGTTTGGGCATGAACGACGCGTACACGCCGTGCTTCATGGCGATCTCCTTGACGACCAGCTTGTACGTCATCACCGCGTCGGCCATGGACAGCGCGTCGGTGAAGCGCAGGTCAATCTCGTGCTGCGACGGGCCGTTCTCATGATGTGAGTATTCCACGGGGATGCCCATCTTCTCCAGCGTGAGCACGGTGTCGCGCCGCAGGTCGGAAGCGTAGTCGAGGCTGGTCAGATCGAAGTAGCCGCCGCGGTCGAGCACCTCGGTGCCCTCGGCGTCCTTGAAGTAGTAGAACTCCAGCTCGGGGCCGACGTTGAACGCATACCCCATCTCCTGCGCCTTCTCCACCGTGCGGGCCAGCACCTGACGCGGGTCGCCCTCGAACGGCGTGCCGTCGGGCGTGCGCAGGCCGCAGAACATGCGCGCCACCGCGTTGGACTCCGGCCGCCAGGGCAGCACCTGGAACGTGGAGGCATCGGGGAACGCCAGCATGTCGGACTCCTGCGTGCGGCAGAAGCCCTCGATGCAGCTGCCGTCGAAGCCCATGCCGTCGGCGAAGGCGTCCTCCAGCTCGCTCGGGATGACCGCGAACGACTTCATGCGCCCCAGCACGTCGGTGAACCAGAAGCGCACGAAATGGACGTCGCGGCTCTTGATGGTTTTCAGGACGAAGTCTTGCTCGGGGGTCACGGTCATCGGACGATCCTTTCTCTCTCGAACCACCATTATACTCGCCGGTGTTTCGGTTGCGTTTCGCGAGAGGGACGATGGTGACGGTCCGTCGCCAGAACCTTGCCGCTTCGCCGCGCTGCGCGCCGCGTGCTATACTTTATCCATCCGATCAGCGACGATCAGGAGGTATACCATGAAGTTCACCAACATCCTCGTGCCGTTCGACAAATCCGACCACGCATTGCATGCATTGACCCTGGCCAAGGGCCTGGCGGAGGAGGATCCCGCCATCAAGCTGCACGTCATCGGGGTCGTGTTCGTCTCCGACATCCCGCCTGCGCTAGGTCTCGACGCGAACCCGTACGAGAGCGCGCCGCCGCTGGTCATCCAGCCCGACCTGTACAAGAAGCTCGTCGAGGCGGCGCTCGACCGCGAGAAGGACGACATGAAGCAGGCCATCGGAGGGCTGCTCGACGGCATGCCCAACGACGTGGACATCGCCGCCGTCAACGCGCCGTCGCCCGTCGACGGCATCAACGACTTCGCGAAGGAGCACGGCTGCGACCTCATCGTCATGGGCTCGCGCGGCCTCGGCGTGCTGCGCGGCATGCTGGGCAGCGTCAGCTACGGCGTCCTGCGCTCCGCCGAGATCCCCGTCCTCGTGGCGAAGAAGGACGAGGAAGGGTAGCAACGGAAGGAAGCTGTCGCGGTCCCGACGGCTCGCGCCTGTTTTCGCGCGGGCCGTCGGGCATGAAGGCTCTATAAGTTGGTATACTGGCTTGCTATGGAAATCAATCGATACCAAACCCGCAAGCCCAAGCGCCTCGCCGTCGTCACGATGGGAGTGAAGCTGGGCGACGAGACGCGCGGCTACACGCGCTTTCGCTTCCTGTCGGAGCTGCTCGCGCGCGAGGGCTTCGAAGTCGACCTCATCACGTCATCGTTCCAGCATTGGGACAAGGCGCATCGCGACACGTCGAAAGCATGCTACCGAAACCTTCCCTACAACGTAGTGTTCATCGACGAGCCCGGCTACACGAAGAACCTCGACCTCGCGCGCATCCGCAGCCATCGCGTCGCGGCGAAGAACCTGCGCGCGCACTTCGAGCGAACGGCCGGCGCGTACGACCTCATCTACGCGGAGATCCCGCCGAACGACGTCGCGCGCGTATGCGCCGAAGAGGCCGACAAGCAGGGCATCCCCTTCGTCGCCGACATCAACGACCTATGGCCCGAGGCCATGCGCATGGTGGTGGACGTGCCCGTGGTCAGCGACGTGGCCTTCTACCCCTTCTCGCGCGATGCTAAGCGCGTCTATCAGCTGCTGTCAGCTGCCGTCGGAACCTCTGACGAATACGCAGCGCGTCCGGCGAAGGATCGCGCGAGGCCCTACCCCCAGGCCACGGTGTACGTGGGCAACGACCTGGCCGCCTTCGACGAAGGAGCCCGCGTGCACGCGCCCGAGGTGGACAAGCCGGAAGGCGAGCTGTGGGTCGCCTACGCCGGAACGCTCGGCGCCAGCTATGACGTGGCGACCCTCGTCGAAGCCGCCGCGCTGCTCGAGCGCGGGCGCCTCGTGCGCGCCGCATCGAAGGACGACGAACTGCCGCCTGCGCTACCCGTGCGCGTGAAGGTGCTCGGCGACGGCCCCGACCGCGAGAAGCTCGAGGCGCTCGCGGCGCAGCTCGACGCCCCGGCGGACTTCCTGGGTTACACGGCCTACGAGCTGATGGCGGCGTACTTGCGCGCATCGGACATCACGGTGAATTCGCTCGTCAAATCGGCGGCGCAGAGCATCGTCACGAAAATCGGCGACTACCTGGCCAGCGGGAATCCCATGATCAACACAGGCTCGAGCCCCGAGTTCCGCGCGAAGGTGACCGCCGACGGCTTCGGAGTGAACGTCGAAGCGGAAGACGCGCAGGCGCTGGCCGACGCCATCGCGAAGCTCGCAGGTCACGCGTCGCTGCGCAAGATCATGGGCTCGAAGGCGCGTGCCGTCGCGGAAAAGGAGTTCGACCAACCCCGCGCGTACCGCGAGATCGTGGATTTGCTGCGCACGTTGCTGTGATTTCTGTCGAACGACTCGCCAAAGCGGGCGGAGCGCGTCAAAATAGGGAGCTTGCATACGCCGATTGCGTGCGATCACGCAGGTCGCACGCCGTTTACAGGGTACCAAGGAGCAATCGTGACTGAGCAGAAACGCATTTCGTTCTCACCGCCCGACATCACGCAGGCGGAGCTCGACGAGGTGGCCGACGCGCTGAGAAGCGGCTGGATAACCACCGGCCCGAAAACGAAGGAGTTCGAGCGCGAGATCGCCCTCTTCGCACAGGCCGAGCGCTCGGCCACGTTCGCGTCGGCCACCGCAGCGCTCGAATGCGCCCTGCGCGCTTTCGGCATCGGCCCGGGCGACGAGGTGATCACGAGCGCCTACACGTACACGGCCTCTTGCTCGGTCATCTGCCATGTGGGTGCGACTCCGGTGCTCTGCGACGTGGCGCCCGGCTCCTACGAGATGGACTACGACGCCCTGCCCGGCCTCGTCACCGAGCGCACGCGCGCCATCATCCCCGTCGACATCGCCGGGCGCATGGCGGACTACGAGCGCCTGTTCGCCGCGCTCGACGCCGTGCGCGACCGTTGGAAGCCCGCGACCGAGCTGCAGCGCGCCTTCGACCGCGTCATCGTCCTGGCCGACGCCGCCCACTCGTTCGGCGCGACGTATCGGGGACGTCCCTCCGGGTCGGTGGCCGACTTCACCGCCTTCTCGTTCCACGCCGTGAAGAACCTGACCACGGCCGAGGGCGGCGCGCTCGCGTGGCGCGCGGGCGCGTTCGACTCCGACGAGCTGTACCGCCAGTTCATGCTGCAATCCCTGCACGGCCAGACGAAGGACGCGCTGGCGAAGAACCGCGCGGGCGCCTGGGAGTACGACATCGCCTTCCCCGGCTGGAAGTGCAACATGACCGACATCCAGGCGGCGCTCGGGCTTGCGCAGCTGCGCCGCTACCCCGCCTCGCTCGCCCGCCGGCGCACCATCGTCGAGCGCTACGAGCGCAACCTAGGCGAATGCGATGTCGAGCTGCTGAGGCATTACGGCGAAGACTTCGAGTCGAGCGGGCATCTCATGCTCGTGCGCCTCACGGGCAAATCGTCGGCGTTCCGCAACGCGCTCATCGAGCGGATGGCCGAC
>OLOF01000701.1_pt1 | contig 11360 bp, 9 predicted proteins | sample 1643121 | NCBI WGS metagenome assembly OLOF01 (sample SAMEA3136677, study PRJEB25190) | human gut metagenome | biome: human gut; feature: human-associated habitat; material: faeces | place: Austria | collected 2013
TTGTAAGGCAGATGCTCTCCCAGCTGAGCTAAGCGACCATGTCCTTTCGACATGACTTAGTATACAAGATTTCTTCCAACTTGTCAATACATTTTTTGAATTTTTTTTAATTTTTTTATAATTTTTTTATAAAAGTCCGCGTAAGTACTGATAAATCAACTTTTTTAGTTTTTCAGTTTTTTGAAATTTTTTTAATTTTTTATTGTTTTATTTTTTTATTTGTAACAACTTTTTATAAATTACATATTATATACCATACAGAAGATAAGAAAAAGAAAAACAAAACATATCTTTTATAAGGAAGGAGGTCTAGACTATGCCAGAAAACAGAGGATGCGGTGGATTCGGATTTGGAGATGACTGCTGCTGGATTATAATCCTTATATTATTATTATGTTGTTGCTGTGGTGGTAACAGAGGAGGATGTTGCTAATCCTCAACTAAATATGGTAGAAATATGATAATATATTCATATTTCTACTAAAATATTATATGACATATAAAAATTGCCCTTTTATTTTAATTTATAGTATATTCTAATTTTAAAATTTTATAAATTAGTTTTTTATAACTCTAAAATTAAAATACCGGGCTTTTCTTTTTTATTGTTATTCATTCTAAAACAAGAAAAGTAGCAAAATTGTACAAACAAAGCTATCACAGGTAATTTTTACTTGTTATATACGAAAAAAATCTTATATAGTATCAAGATAAAATATGGTTTTTTCTATACGATAAAAAATATCAAAAAATATATAAAGTATATTTCTCGATATTTTTTATCTGTATTTTAAATATTAACTATTAATTATATTCTAATACATTCCTTCCATTCCACCAGGCATTCCTTCATGTCCTCCACAATTACATGATTTTGGCTCTGGGGCATCTGTAACTAAGCTTTCTGTTGTTAATACCATTGAAGCTATTGATGCTGCATTTTGTAATGCACTTCTTGTTACTTTTGTTGGGTCTACTATTCCTGCTTTTTTCATGTCTACATATGTTTCTGAAGAAGCATCAAATCCTATTCCTACTTTTTCATGTTTTATTTTTTCTACTATAACTGCTGGTTCTAGTCCTGCATTTATAGATATTTGTTTAGCTGGTTCTTCTAGGGCTTTTAATACTATTTTTGCTCCTAGTTGTTCTCCTCCTTCTAAGCTATTTACTAATTTTTCTACTTCTGGAATTACATTTAATAATGCTGTTCCTCCTCCTGAAACTATACCTTCTTCTACTGCTGCTTTTGTTGCTGATAATGCATCTTCTATTCTTAATTTTTTGTCTTTCATTTCAACTTCTGTTGCAGCTCCAACTCCAATTACAGCTACTCCTCCTGCTATTTTAGCAAGTCTTTCTTGTAATTGTTCTTTATCATAATCACTCTTTGTTTCATTTATTTGAGCTTTTATTTGCCCTACTCTGTCTGCTATTTGTTGTTTGTCTCCTGCTCCATCTACTATTATTGTATTTTCTTTTTGTACTTTAACTTGTTTTGCTCTTCCTAATTGTTCTATTGTTGTATCTTTTAATTCTAGTCCTAAATCTGATGTAATAACTTCTGCTCCTGTTAAAACTGCAATATCTTCTAACATAGCTTTTCTCTTATCACCAAATCCAGGTGCTTTTACTGCAACTACATTTAATACTCCTCTTAATTTATTTAATATTAATGTAGATAATGCTTCACCTTCCATATCATCACAAACTATTAATAGTTTTCCTGATTCTTGCATTAAACTTTCTAATAATGGTAATATTTCTTGTATATTGCTTATTTTTTTATCTGTTAATAATATATATGGATTATCTAATATAGCTTCCATTTTTTCTGTGTCAGTTGCCATATATGGTGATAAGTAACCTTTGTCAAATTGCATTCCTTCAACAACATTTAATTCTGTATTTGAAGTTTTTGATTCTTCTATTGTAATTACTCCGTCTTTTGAAACTTTTTCCATAGCTTCTGCAATTAGATTTCCAACTTCTTCATTATTTGCAGAAATACTTGCAACTCTTGCTATGTCTTCTTTTCCATTAACTTCTGAACTAATTCCTTTTAGTCCTTCTACTGCACTTTTTACTGCTTTATCAATACCTCTTTTTATTGCCATAGGGTCTGCTCCAGCTGCAACATTTTTTACTCCTTCTTTTATCATACTTTGAGCTAAAACTGTTGCTGTTGTAGTTCCATCTCCTGCAACATCATTAGTTTTTGTTGATACTTCTTTAACTAATCTTGCTCCCATGTTTTCAAATTTATCTTCTAATTCGATTTCTTTTGCTATTGTAACACCATCGTTAGTTATAAGTGGTGCTCCAAAGCTTTTATCTAATACTACATTTCTTCCTTTTGGTCCTAAGGTTACTTTTACTGTGTCTGCTAATTTATTTACACCTTCTACTAAGGATTTTCTTGCATCTTCTCCAAATTTAATAACTTTTGCCATTTTATATCAAACTCCCTTCATTATCTTTTTTATTGAAATATTTCTAATTTATATACTTTATAAATTTAATCTCTATTCCACGATTGCTAAAATATCATTTTGCTTTATTATTAAATATTCTTCACCTTCATATTTTACTTCTGTTCCAGAATATTTACTTACAATTACATTATCACCTTTTTTTACAATCATTGCTTCTGGTTTTCCATCTATAATGTCTCCACTACCAATTTCAATTACTTCTGCAATTTGTGGTTTTTCTTGTGCTGCTTGAGTTAATATAATTCCACTTTTTGTTGTTTCTTCGCCTTCTTTCATTTTAATTAATACTCTACTTCCTAATGGTTTTATCATTAAAATTACCTCCTTTTTTATTAGCACTCTTTCTATGTGACTGCTAATAATTTATACCCTTTTATTTTAATTGTCAATAGCATTTATTATTTTTTCACATAAAATTCACATAGATGGTTACAATTATTATTTTTCATAGATTTCAACACTCTAAAAGTATGAAAAATAAATAATTATAAAAATATTAATTGTAACCATAACTATTGTATTAATTAGTTTCTTAATATATTCCTATTTATTTTTGACAATAATTTTTTCATTATCAGCACTAATTTTATTTACTTTTTCATTATCTAATTTTCCATCTAATATTTCTTCAGCCAAAACATCTTCTAATACATTTTGAATAGTTCTTCTTAATGGTCTTGCTCCAAAATTTTTGTCTATTCCCTTACTTGCAATTAATTTTTTAACTTTAGGGTCTAGCTCTATTTTAATTTTTTGTTCTTTTAACCTATTTACTACTTCTTCTAGCATGATATCTATAATTTTATCAATCTCTGTATCATTTAATTTATGGAATACAATTATTTCATCAATACGATTTATAAATTCTGGTCTTAATTCTCTTTTTAATGCTTCCATAACTTCTTTTTTTGTATCTTCATATTCTTTTTTAGCTTTTTCATCTTCTTTATTTTCTTCTTTAGTTAGGGGATTTGCTGTAAATCCTAATGATTTTTTATCAGTAATTAATCTAGCTCCAATATTTGATGTCATTATTATAACTGTATTTTTAAAATTAACTGTTCTTCCTTGACTATCTGTTAGTCTACCATCTTCTAAAATTTGAAGTAGCATATTCATAACATCTGGATGAGCTTTTTCAATTTCATCAAATAATACAACTGAATATGGTTTTCTTCTTATTTTTTCTGTTAATTGTCCACCTTCATCAAATCCAACATATCCTGGAGGAGAGCCTATTAACTTAGAAACTGAATGTGCTTCCATATATTCAGACATATCTATTCTAATAATTGCATTTTCATCTCCAAATAAGCATTCTGCTAAAGCTTTAGATAATTCTGTTTTTCCTACTCCTGTTGGTCCTAAAAATAGGAATGAACCTATTGGTCTTTTTGGGTCTTTTAATCCAACTCTGCCTCTTCTTATTGCTTTTGCAACAGCTTCAACAGCTTCGTTTTGCCCTATAACTCTTTGGTGTAAATTTTTCTCTAAGTTTTTTAATTTTTCATTTTCATTTTCTGTTATTTTCTTAGCTGGAATTCCAGTCCAACTTGCAATAACTTCTGCTATATTTTCTTCTGTAATATCTGTTATTGCCTTATTATTTTTATTTTTCCATTTCTTTTGCTCTTTTTCATATTTTGCTTTTAATTCTTTTTCTTTATCTCTTAGACTAGCTGCTTTTTCAAATTTTTGTGTTCTTACTGCTTCTTCTTTATCTTTACTTACATTTGAAATTTCTTCTTCTAACTCTTTTAAACTGTCTGGCTCTGTATATGTTTTTAACCTAGCTTTTGATGCTGCTTCATCTATTAAGTCAATAGCTTTATCTGGTAAAAATCTATCATTTATATATCTTACAGACATTTTTACTGCTGCTTCTATTGCTTCATCTGTTATTTTTACATTATGATGAGCTTCATATTTATCTCTTATACCTTTTAAAATTAAAATAGTATCTTTTTCAGATGGCTCATTTACTGTTACTGGACTAAATCTTCTTTCAAGAGCTGAATCTTTTTCTATGAATTTTCTATATTCATTTAAAGTGGTTGCTCCTACTAATTGTATTTCTCCTCTTGCTAAAAGTGGCTTTAGAATATTTGCTGCATCTATTGCACCTTCTGCTGAACCAGCTCCTACTATTGTATGAATTTCATCTATAAATAAAATTACATCTCCTGCTTTTTTTACCTCTTCTAATGCTTTTTTTATTCTCTCTTCAAAGTCTCCTCTATATTTTGCACCAGCTACCATGCTAGATATATCAACAGTTACTACTCTTTTATCTTTTAATATTTCTGGGACATCTCCTGTCACTATTTTTTCTGCTAACCCTTCTACTACTGCTGTTTTTCCTACTCCTGGCTCACCTATTAAACATGGATTATTTTTTGTTCTTCTTGATAAAATTTGAATTACTCTTTCTATTTCTTCTTTTCTTCCTATTATTGGATCTAATTTTCCTTGTCTTGCTTTTTCAGTTAAATCTTCTCCGAATTGATTTAAAGTTGGTGTTTGATTATAACTTCCTGCTTTCTTTGCATTAGAATTGTTCTCACTATTAGAACTTAAATTTTCTCCTTCATTAATTATTTTAATTATTTCTCCATAAAACTTCGGAATATTTATATTTAGTTCTAATAAGATTCTAGTTGCTATACTATCTCCTTCTCTTAATAAACCTATTAATATATGTTCTGTTCCTATATAGTTATAGCCTAATTTTCTAGCTTCAATAAATGCATTTTCTATAACTCTTTTTGTTCTAGGTGTGAACCCTAAAGTTTCTTCAATAGGTTCTTCTCTTCCAACTAATTCAACTGTTATATCTAATATATCTTCTGGTGTTATCCCTTGTTTTTCTATAACTTTTGAAGCTACTCCACTTCCTTCTTTTGCTAATCCATATAAAATATGTTCTGTTCCTATATATCTATGTCCTAACTCAATCGCAGCATTATTAGCAATCTCTATTGCTTTTTTTGCTCTACTTGTAAAATTATATGTCATGTCTTGTACCTTCCTTTCTTTATTTTTATTTTTTATTTTCAATTTTTATTTGCTTTACAATATTTTTTCTGTTGGAGTAATTGTATTAACAATAAATCAAAAGAATCATTAGGAAAACCATCTGCTTTTATGTGGCTTTACTTTTCCTTAAAAATTTGTTTTATGATTTCAGCTCTTTTCACTTCTTGTTCAATTTTTCCTAAAGTTTCTCCTAATCTTTTTTGCATATTCGCTGGTTTAGCATATAAATATAAGCTTTGAACTTGTAAATCTGTAACTTCTTTTAAAATTCCTAAATCTACTCCTAACTTTATATTTGAAAGCAATTCTAAAGTTTCTTCTTCTGTGATTTTTTTACAATTAGTTAATATTCCAAAACTTCTATATATTTCATCTTCTAAGTCAATTCCTTCATTTGCTAAATATTTTCTTGCTTGTCTTTCATTTTTTATTATTTTTTCAGCTATTACTTTTATATTTTTTACTATTTCTTCTTCTGTAAGACCTAAAGTTTGTTTATTAGAAATTTGATATATGTCACCTATAAAATTCCCTTCTTTACTTGAGATTCCTTTTATTTCAACTCCAAAATTACTTATTACTTGTAACACTTTTTTAATGTTATTTGTTTTTTGTAATGCTGGCAAATGTAACATTACAGAAGCTTTTAATCCTGTACCTAAATTACTTGGATATGCTGTTAAATATCCATATTTTTTACTTACACAATATCCTAAAACTTCTTCTATTTTTTTGTCTAATTCTATTGCTAAGTTTAATGTATTTTCTAATTCTAATCCTGCACTATATACTTGTATTTTTAGATGGTCTTCTTCTCCTATCATTATACAAATATTTTCTTCATCATTTATTAATATACTTTTTTTATCTTGATTTTTATTTAAAAATTCTTCTGTTACAAGATTCTTTTCTAATAGGCTTATTTTTGTTATCTCATCCATATCTTTTATTTTTAAATATTTTAATCCATATCCTATTTCGTATATACTTTCTTTTATTTTATTTTCTAAATTTTCTAGTTCTTCACTAGATAGATTAAAACTATATCCATTAATATTTCTTGAAAATCTTATTCTTGTACTAATAGCCACATCAGACTCTTTTCCACTTTGTAAATACCAGTTCATAATTTCCCTTCTTTCATTACAAATTTAATCTTGATTTTTTTCTATTTCTTTTATCCTATCTCTGATTTTTGCTGCTTCTTCATATCTTTCATCTTTTATTGCTGCTTTTAATTCTAATTGCAAATTTTCTAGTTCGTTATTCTCTTTGTTTGGCATTTCTTCTTTATTTTCTACCTTTTTGTTGTCAGTTTTTTCTTGTCTTTTTTCTATTTTACTGTCTAAAATTTTTCCAATTCTTCCTGTATGTCTATTACTATTTTGTATTTTTCTAATTATAGGGTCTAATCTGTCTTCAAATACATCATAACAATTTGCACATCCTAATCTTCCTGTATTTACTATATCATCAAATGTATATCCACATTCGTTACATTTTAAAGTTTTGATATCATTAAATAATGGCATAAATTCTGGTGTTGCAAAATCTTCCATAAAATCTCCAAAAAAACTAGAAAAATCAAATGGCATTTTAAAATTAATTTCTCCTATTCCTAATTTTTTGCTACATTCCTCACATAAATTAAATTCTCTTTTTACTCCGTTAATATTTTCTGAGTATTTTACATTTGCTTCTTTTTTTCCACAATTATCACATAACATTTTAAATTCCTCCTTTATTCTAAATTTAATAACATATTTTTAAATATTTTTGCTCGTAATTTATCTTTTATTTCTTTTGCTATTCCTAAAACATTGTCACTTGTAGCTACTTTTAATAGCTTTGCTTCTTTTTTTGTAATAAGGTCATATGTCAAAAAATCACTAATCAAAATATCAACATCATTTGATGTCATTTCGTCTCCTATGTTTTTTATTATATGCATAAAATAATCTGATTTTGTGTTGTTTACTTTTTTTATTGTTATATGACCTCCACCACCTCTTCTGCTTTCTACATAATATCCTTGTGATGGTTTAAATCTTGTTGAAATGACATAATTTATTTGAGACGGAACACAGTTAAATTGTTCTGCTAGTTCATTTCTTTGAATTTCTACTAGTTGATTATCTTCATCAAATAATTCTTTTATAAATTCTTCTATTAAATCTGACATTCTCATTAGATTTGCCTCCTTTGTCTTTTTATTTTACTTTTTTATCTAATTTTTATTTTGTTTTTAATTCTAGCTTTAAGTTTTATTTTGTTTTGACCTTGACTTTCTTTGACCTATATTAATATTATACTCCCTTCTTTTATATTTTCAATATATTTTTTTACCTTTTAGGGAGTATTTTTAACTATTTTTGATTATTTTTCTTACTATTTCTATCTTTTTCTTTGTTTTTTGTCATATTTGCTAATTCTTCTGCTCTTTCTTTTTGGTTTGGTAATGAAATCCATGCAAAATAAGAAGATACAAATTCACCGTATTTGGTTGCATCTTCTCCTACTTCATTTTTTATTATTTCTTTGTTTTTATCCATATGATACACTTACCTTTCTTTGTTTGTTATTTTAGGTATGTGCATTTTTGTTGGTTTTTATTCATTTTTTGTTTTAATAAGAAAAGTTACTAAAATTAAAAAGTTACATTATTTGCAAATCTTGATTTTAATTTATCTTTCGATTCTTGTGATAAGTTTATATTTCCTGTTAAATTTATTTTAGTGTTTGGATTTAATTCTAGCAATGCTGTTGCATCTATTATTGCATTATTTGATAAATTTATTGTTAAATTTGTATTGTTTTTTAGTGCTTTTAAATTTTCTAAATCTTCACTCCATAATGTATTATTACTTAAATCAAGATTAGTTAAATTCGTTAATTCATAAAAATTTATTATTTTTCCATGTAAATCATTATAAGACAATACTAATTTTTTTAAGCTACTACATAATTCTAAAATTTCAAAATTAGATATTTGTGGATTATTTTTTAAATTTATTTCTATCAATTCTGAAAATTTAGTTATATCAGGTAATTCACTTAAATTACTGTTTGGAAGATTTAATTTTGTTATTTTATTTACATTACAATTAGTAATTGTTTTTAAACTTTCAGTTGATACTTTTAATACAGTTAAGTTTGATATAATATCTTCTATTTTTGATAAATCATTTTTCTTTTGATAACTTAATTGCAAACTTGTTAAATTTCTAAGTTCATTAATAGCACTAATATTTTCCACATTGCTACCCGTTAACTCTAATTCTTTAAGTTTCTTCATTTCTTTCAATATTTCTTGTGATTTTTGGTCTGCTAATGTTATATTTTTACACATATATAAAGATAATGATTCTAATTCAGTCTGACCTTCTAGACACTCTAATGTTGATATATCAGAATTTCCCAAATTCAAATATTTATATCCTTTAAATAATTTTAATTGTTCGGGATTAATATATATCTTCCCATTTCTAACTGTTATTATTTCTTGTATTTTATCTAATCTTTCAATTTCTTCTTTTTTATATTCGTTTCTATTGGATTTTATATTAGGATTTTTTGTTAAATCTAATTTTATGAGATTTATATTTTTATCTGCATTTAATATATCAACTAATTGATTTCGACCTAATATTAGTTCTGTTAAATTTTCTAAATTTTCTATATTATCTATTTTACTTATTTTATTATCTTCCAAATTTAAATGCTTCAATTTAGTACATTTTTCCAATCCTTCTATATTTGATATTTTATTTCCTTGTAAATTTAATTCTATTAAGTTTATTTTATTTTCTAGTCCCTCAATTTTTTCTATATTATTCGTTCCCCTTAAATAAATAGATTTCAGATTATTACTTAATTCACCTATTTTTTTCATACTTTTTGTTTCTAATGATGTTACGTTTATACTAAAATATTCAAGATTTTTAGCTGTTTTTAATGAATCTATTACATTATTCAAGTTCACATTTTTGCCATACAAAACACTGAAGACATTTAGTACTGGCAATTTAGATAACTTTCTATAATCTTTGATCTCTGTAGAAGTTGTATAAAATTTTTGAATTTTAATACAATTCTCTATTCCTTCCAAATTGTATAATGTCATATTTTCCAATGATAATTTTTCTAAGTTCGGAAAAAATATTAAATCTTGTAAGCTATCAATTTCTGAATCTGATATGCTTAAATTGGTTTGATTTTTCATCCACTTGAATTTCATTTTTTCTTCCGATATACCTGATATTTTTGATATATATTCACTAAATGCTTTATTACTAAATCTTATTTCTGTTTCATCTTCTAATATCTTATTATTTATATTATCTCCATATTCTTTTCCATTACTTGCTATATATTTTACATTTAAATCGTCATCTATTAAAAATATATCTTTTAAATTAGTTAAGTTTCCCTTTCCTAATCCTTGCATTCCTTCAAATGATTTTTCTTTTAATGCATAATACATGTAGTATTTATCATTTTCACCTTTCTGGATTGTTCTTGATACTTTTCCTTCTGCTAACAATGTTTCAGGTGTTAGTTCTTTTTCATCAAATCTTTTTTCTTCCTGATATATTCTTAGTTGTTCTTTTACTGTTCCTAGTGCTGTTTCTATTTTTGCCCTACCTACTTGAGTTAATATTCCATTATCTCCTGTCAACATTGTAATGCTTACCCCAGCTAAAATTAATAGTACAATAATTGTTATTACTAATGTTATTAATGTTATTCCTGTTTGTTTTTCTTTTATACTTAAATTCATTTTTTCTTCTCCTTTTTTACCTTTGCTTTTGAATTATTAATATACTATTATATTTCGTTAACTCTATATAAATATAAGTATACAAATTTGCAAATTTATCTTTTAGTATAACTTTTAAATATAATGAAAAGATAGCAATAAAAACCTATTTCTAGGCTTCTATTACTATCTTTTTATATTTATATATTATTTCTTTTTCTTTATTTACTAAATATACTGTGTGTGTGTGTGTGTGTGTGTGTACAGTACCAAGGCTTTCAGCGATTACTTTTTCCATATTTCCTCCTAATTTGTTATGTTTTTATTTAAAATATATCAAATATTTTTTATTTTCAATGATATTTTATCCACATTATCGTCTATTTATTCCACTACTTTAATATATGGATTTTCAGATCACCACTAAGAAATCAACACCAGGCGAAACGAAAAGCTGCCACTAGCATAGCCTTTGTCGTAGATAAAAAAGAAGGTACCAGCTAGTGTGTCATAGTAACTACCACCACGAAGTAAGAACGGATAAGCTCCGAAAGGAAAGTAAGCATGTGCATCAAACCACACTCCCGTTTCATTAGATCCTGATACTGATGTCTCGTATACTGCATCTCCTTTGTTTTTCTTTCCTGCTGTTTCATAATCTTTTGGTTGATTATTTTCTGAGTTATATACTGTTTTATATTTTGTACTTGTTGATTGCTCTCCTTCTGTTGCTCCATATAAGTCTCCTACGTTTCTTCCTCCATATGTTCCTAAATTTTCATTTCCATTGTTTACATATGTTGCTGTTCTTTCCCTTTTCCCTCCATTTAAGTCATATACTCCTGTTGCATTATGTGTTGTTGATTGGGTTTTATTTGTTGTGTATATTTCTTCTACTATATTTGTTCCTCCTGTATAATGTAATAAGCTTTTATTTTGTTCTACCTTTTTCTTATTTACTCCGTATTTGCTATGTGCTAAATATACTGTTGCTCCCCATTCACTATTTTTTGCCATATGACTATTTAAGTTTGCACTTTCTCCATATGTTGCTTTCATTCCTGCTTTGT
>OLOF01000713.1_pt1 | contig 11043 bp, 7 predicted proteins | sample 1643121 | NCBI WGS metagenome assembly OLOF01 (sample SAMEA3136677, study PRJEB25190) | human gut metagenome | biome: human gut; feature: human-associated habitat; material: faeces | place: Austria | collected 2013
GCGGCGCTCGTCGCACCGCGCCGGCTGGGGCGCGGTCGCCGGAGCAACCGAGACGGGCATCGCCGCCGGCATCGGCGCTTGCCGCGGGGCTGCGGGCGCCGCCATGGGCCACGGGCAGGCGAAGGCCTGCTTGCGACGCGCGTAGCGCTCGGCCAAGGCTTGGCGCGTGAGCGAGGCGTCAATGCCCGTGGCGCTCATGCGGCTCTTCAGCGAACCCGTGTCTTCGAACGACAGCATGCACACGCAGCGATCGCTGCGGTCGCGCTTGAGCGTGGCCGCCAGGTTGATGGGAGCGACGTCGTCGCTCGACGCCACCCACACCTCGTCAACCAGGCGATCCGTGCGCAGGAACCTGCGCGCCTCCTCTGCCGAGGAGAAAATGCGCAGCCAATCCTGTGCAGCCAGATTCTCTCCCGCCAACCCTATAGACTCCGGATGCTGCAAACTCGTCGTATCGGCGCACAGCGCCACCAAAGATCCGCTCATCGCTCTCCCTCGCTTCCCGGCAACGTGAAGTACAGCTCCGTCTTCTGCGCCGCCGCGACGATCTCCTGCACCGACTCGGGCGCGACGGCCACAGTGATCCACGACACCTTCGCGTCGGTTGTCGACTCCTGCGCGCTTGCGCTGGTCGCCAACACCAGCACGCCGCTCGCCAGCACATCGGTCGACGTGCCGCCGGTGGCGTAAACGTCCACCCGCGAGCCGGCCGCCACGGCGCCGCCCACCGCTTGCACGTCCTTCGCCGGCACGCTGAGCGCCGTCAGGCCCTCGGGCACGTCCAGGCGGCTGCCCGCATCGCGGAAGCGGCGCTCCGACAGCACCTCGCCCGCAAGGATCGTCGACGACGCCTTCTTGCCCACCACGTCGTCGGACGATCGGAATGCTTCCGCGGGCAGCAAGTCGGCCACCCACAACCGCGTCTCCACCGCGCTCGCGTCCACCGACTCCCCCGCTGCGATGTCGCGCTTAGCCACGCACACTTCCAGCTGCTCGCCCCCGTAGCGCGCCAGAGCTTCCGCGCGCGCCGCGTCGGCCTCTCCCCGCACGCCCTGGGCGTAGGCGAACACGCATGCCGCGCATGCCAGCCCGCAGGCAATGCCGATGATGGTTGTTCTGCTCCGTTTCATTTCGTCCTCTCCGCCGTTTTCCCTCCTTTCAGTATGACCAGCTCATCTCACGTTTTCATGGCACAGTTCACCATGAAAAGCCGCCTGGACCTTACCCGTTTGCGACGTCGTTCCAACGCCGATTACACATTTCGCACCTCCGTTTCCAACGCGAATTCCATGCGCCGCACCGCAAAATCCCACGCCGCTCCAACGTGCGGCAGATTAGATGCGGCTTTCCTGGGGATTCGTTGCGCGAACGCGCCTTCTATGCGAGAATAGGTGCTCGCCGCAAGGCGACGAAAACCGGGCGATTGGCGCAGCGGGAGCGCAGGTCCCTTACAAGGACAAGGTCGGGGGTTCAAATCCCTCATCGCCCACCACGGGATACGAAGAGACCCGTCGGATGATCCGACGGGTCTCTTTTTCATTGCTGACAACGACTGCGGAAAGCAAAACTCGGACGAACCGATGTTTCACGTGAAACATACGGCGAAACGCGCGCACCGCGTTCGGCGCCCCTCCCTACCTCTTCTCGCTTTTCGGAGCCCAGTCCTTCATGCCGGGTATGGCGCCGCCGGCCACCTCCCATAGATAGAGGCTGGCCACCGAGCCGTAAGGCGTGTAGCGGCGGCGGTACTTCGCGAACAGCTCGGGCGTGATGCGCCGGTGGTGGTGCACCATGCGCAAGCCGCGATGGATGGCCAGATCGCCCCAGCTCAGAATATTGGGTCGCTGCATCGAGAACGTCATGAGCATCTCGGCCGTCCACACGCCGATACCCGGCAGCGCCGACAGCGTGCGGCACACCTCGTCATCGGATAGCTCGGCCAGCCCCTCGAGGTCCACCTCGCCGGACAGCACGCGCGCGGCTGCCCCCTTGATGTAGCCCACCTTGCGAAACGAGATGCCCACCTGCTGCAGCTCGTCGTCGGAGCACGCCGCCATCGCCTCGGGCGTCACTTCGCCGAACCGCTCCAGCATGCGGTTCCAAATGGTGGTCTGCGCCTTCGTCGCTATCTGCTGACCCACGATGCAGTTCACGAGTGCAGCGAACAAGTCGGGGTGCACCTCGCGCTCGATGCGTCCGATAACCGCCATCGCCTCGCCCAGCCTCGGATCGCGCGCCGCAAGGTACGCGACCTCCGCTTCGCCGTATTCGAAGTAGCGCGGTTCCCGCTCCATGCCGTCCCCTTCCGTCGTTCGACCCAGTATAGCGAAGACGCAGAGGCCTCACAGAGAACGTTGTCGCCCGTAAAAACGCGGAATCGCGCTCGAAAACGAGGCTTTCGGGCGACAACGCCAACGAATGTCAGGAGCTGACGCTGTCAGGTGCCCGACATAAGGCCAGGTCGCGAAGATCCCAACGCGAAAGACCCGGCCGAGGGAGGGGCCGGGTCTTCGATGACCCCGAAACGGAAAGGGAGGGAGGGGATTCCGTCTCGGGCGGATATGCTTGTTCGTTGCTTCTTAGCGCTCGCGGAGCTCGTGGCAGGTGCCGCATTCGAAGGTTCCGCGGTGGTGGCACTGGGCGCAGTACTTCATCGCGTCCTTGGCCTGGTCCTTCGAGTGGTTGTTGTGGCAGCTCGTGCACGTCGCCGGGTTGGCGTCGTGCTTCTCGTTAGAGGGGTCGTCGTGGGGGTTCACCGTGGTGCCCTTGTCGTCGGTGAGCGCCGTGGAGTCCGCGGTCTTGGCGGCCATCTCCTCCATCGTGCCGTGGCACGAGATGCAGGTCTCGGGGTCCACCGTGACCACGGTCGCCTTGGTGGCGGCCTTGTCGCCGAACTTCACGTCGGCGTGCTCGGTCGAGAGCACGGCCTCGTCGGTGTGGCACTGGACGCAGGTCACGCCCTCGGCCTCGTGGGCCGTCGCCTGCGGGCAGGCGGCGTCGGTCGCCGACTCGGCCTCGCTCGTGTGGCACATCGAGCAGTCGGACTCCATCGTCCAGTTCACGGGCTGGCCGTCCATGGCCGACGCGGCGGAGCCGGAGCCGGAGCCCTCCGCCTGCTGCCCGGACTCGGCCGGGGCGTCGGTTTCCGCCTTCGGCGCGCAGCCCGCGAGCGTCCACATCGCGGCCGTGAGCGCGAGGACGACGCCGAGGACGGCGAGCACGACGAGGCGCCGGTCGTCGATGTGTGCTTGCACGGTCATGCGCTTCTCCTATCAGTCGTATTGCAGTTCGGAAGGCGGTTTCCCGCCAGATGCGCCCGCCGAGGGAGCGGCGGGCGCGGGGGTTGAGTCGCATCCGGCGCCGCTGGGGAGCGCAGCGCCGAACCGATCAGCGAAGGGAGGATGCTACTTGGCGTCCCAAGGCTCGAGACCCGCGGCGTGACGGGCGGAAATGCGGCCCCACACCTGGTTCTCGGCGTTGTTGCCGCCGGTGATGCCGTAGCTGTGGCTCTGGAAGTTGCCGAAGCAGCCCGCCGCGTACAGACGCGGGATGGGGTTCTCGGCGGGATCCAGCACCTGGCCGTGCTCGTTCTTCATCGGGCCGCCCAAGGTGGAGCAGGAGCCGGGGTAGATGGAGATGGCGTAGTACGGGCCGTCGTCCAGCTTCTCGAGCGTCTTCTCGGAGCGGTCGAAACGCGCGTCCTTCTTTGCCTCGCAGAATGCCTGGTACTCGTCGAACGTGGCTTTCAAGGCGTCGACGTCCATCCAGTGGTCGAACTCCTTGATCTTCTTGCCAAGCTCCTCGATGGTGTCGCCCTTGAGGATCCAGCCCTTATCCAGCTCAGCCTTGTTGTCCTGGCTCCAGCCGTTCCATGCGCGGATCTCGTCGGGCAGGTCGCTGGCGAAGTTGCCGCACTCGAAGAAATCGCCCTGGCTGGTGGACAGCTTGCCGGCGTCGAAGCAGGTCTGGTCGAAGATGCCCCACGACGGGATGCGGTCGAAGTCGTCGATGGAGTCGTCGAACGACAGCAGCGTGTGCCAGCCGTTGTGCGGCGAGCCCATGCTGTTCTCGTTGACGTAGCGCTTGCCCAGACGGTTCACGTTGAAGTAGCTGAAACCGGGCATGAAGTACAGGATGGAGAAGTCGTTCTCGGGGTCGCGCGTCCACATGGAGTACATGGAGATCGCCATGTCCATGTGCCACAGCTTCGCTCCCACGTCCTCGACCATCTTGATGCCGTCGCCCGTGTTGTACTGCCAGCCCTCGAACTTGAAGGGGTAGCACTTGAGGTACTCGTTCTTGAGGTCCTCGTTGAACTCGAAGCCGCCCAGCGTCAGGATGACGCCCTTGCGAGCCTTCACCGCCTTCTCCTCGGAGCCGATCATCGTGTACGCGCCGACGATCTCCTTGGTGTCCGGGTTCTGGATGAGGCGCTCGTCATGGCAGTCGAACACGACCTGCACGCCCAGCTTCTCGCGCTGCGCGTCCAGCTCGTGGAACGACAGCATGCCGAAGCCGTCGACGGAGGACAGCTTGCAGGAGCCCTCGTAGGCGTTGTCGTCCAAGAAGTAGTACTCGGGGATGGCGCCGGCCAGCGCGACCTCGGACACCTCGTAGGTCATGCCGTACTTGTCGGCGTACTCGGTGTTGCGGGCGCACTCGTTCACCCAGGCGTCGATCATCGGCTCGGGGGTCTTGCCGTGCGTGAACGCCTTGATGTACTTCTTGAAGCGCTCTTTATCGCTTTCCTCGACGATGGTCCACTCGCCGTTGTTGATGGAGCTGTTTCCGCCGCCGCGCTCGGGAGCCTTCTCCAGCACGATGACTTCCTGGCCGCACTCGTCGGCGCCGATGAGGGACGCCCACATGCCCGCGCCGCCGTAGCCGATGACCAGCAGGTCGCACTCGTAGTCCCAGCTCTTCGGCATCCAATCGCCCGAAGCCGCCCCCGTCGAACCCGTCGCGCAGCCGGCCAGCGCGGCGGAACCCGCCACGGCTGCGGCAGCGACGCCCGCGCCCTTCAGGAACGAACGACGGGAAACTCCGCCTTCCATGCCTTTGCTCATAGTGTTCCTTCCTCCTACTCGGATGAATGCCCCTCCTTAGAAGCATCCGTTCTTGCAAGGACGAACCCTACGCTTCCAACCGGGAAGGCACATCTGATGAGCAGTCTGATTTTGGGCGCGGTATCTGACGTTGGATAGGATTTTCCTGGTCAACCGCCTATCGGATGCTCCATCCGATTTGATCAACGTTTGAAATTGCGTATGATACTACACATGGTTTTGTTGCAGACGGGAGGGAGCCGCGCTCATCGGCGCGACCCGTGGCATGAACGCTGGGGAGAGATGCACATGCAGTACGGCACCAAGGGTGAACGCGTCGGCGAGCTGGCGTTCGAATCGGCGGCGGAAGCAACCGCCGCCGAGCGCGATTCGCGCACGCTCGACTACCTTATCACCGTCATCGGATTCGGCCTGTGCCGCGCGTGGATCGTCTTCTGCCTGGGCGCGCCGCTCGTCGCCGGGGCCGCATCCTCGTTCACGTGGGCCTATCTGCTGTTCGGCGCCTTGAGCGCGCTGGCCGTGTCGTTCGTGGTGAACCGCAGCGGGAAGCGGGAGGGAACCGTGCGCGTCGCGCTGTTCCGGTTCACGCCCGTCGCCCTCGCGGCCAGCGGCATCATCATCCCCTTGGCGCTTTGGATGGGCAGCGAGCCGCTCATGGTGGTCGGGTTCGTCGTCGGCGGCCTGGGCGCCGGGCCGCTCCAGGTGCTGTGGGGCGACCGTTTCGCCCGCCACGCCACATTCTTCGCCACGATCGCCTCCCCCGCCGCGGCCATCGTCACCGCCCTCGTGGCCGGCATGTCGAGCGACCACACGAGCCTCATCGGCTTCGCGGTGATCCCGCTGCTGTCGTTCGGCCTGCTGTTGTTCGAGGCGAACCGCACCGGGCTGTCGTGGAGCGACCTCGCCCAGAAGCCGATAGGGGAATCCTCGGGCGCGATCGCCGCCGACGGCGAGGCGGACGGACGCGTCGGCGAGCCCGCAGGTTGCGACCGCGAGCGCGAGCGCGACTGCGATCCCAGCGCGAAGTTCGGCGTGGGCAAGCTCATGTTCTCCATCATGACGTTCTCGTTCCTGTGCCGGCTGTTCGACGCCATGCCGTCCCACGTCGACCCGTTCTCCTTCATCGGCGGAAGCGCCATCTTCGCGCTCATGGCGGTGGGCGTCGCGTTCCTGCTCATCGCCGCGAAGCTGCGCGACCGCTTCAACGCGACGCTCACGTACCGGCTGTCGCTGCCCATCATGGTGGCGGGATTCGTGGCCATCGCGCTGTTCTTCGACACGCACGCCGCGGTGTCCATCCTGCTGATCAACGCGGGCTACGAGTTCTTCGACATCCTCACCTGGGTGCTGTTCGTGGACGTGTCGCGCCGGCGCAACGAGAACGCCCTGCACATCTTCGGGCTAGGCGTGGCGTTCATGTTCGCGGGCATGGGCGTGGGGACGCTGGCGGGCAAGGCGTGCGACGCGATGATCGCCAGCGGCGACGTGCAGATCTCCGTCGTGGCCATGCTGGCGACGCTGTGCCTCGTGGTGGTGGCGTTCATGGTGCTGCCCGAAGGCGTGGTGTCGCAGCTGTCGCAGACGATGCGCACGAGCCGCAAGGAGAAGGAGGCCGAAGAAGCGCCCGCCGTCGCAACCGCGGACGCGGGCGCGGGCCGCCTCGAGCAGCACTGCGCGTGCGTGGCGCGCGACTACGGCCTGACGCCGCGCGAGAGCGAGGTGATCGTGCTGCTGGCCTACGGCCGCACCCTGTCCATCATCGCCCGCGACCTGCAGATCGCGAAGGGCACCGCCCGCACCCACATCGAGAACATCTACCGCAAGCTGGACGTCCACAAGCAGCAAGAGCTGATCGATCTGGTGGAAACGTACGAGTAGGGAGGCGTTTACTCTTCCTTCGCCGCCGCCGCTTCGCGCTCGGCCCGCTCCCGCTCCAGCTCCTCGAGCACTTCCTTCGGGGTTTTCGGGCGAGGCAGCTCGTGGGAGATCGCTTCGGCGAGCGCCTCCTCGTCGGCGCCCTCGATGCCGATATGCACGATCGCGTCGCCGATCGTCAGCTTCTGCACCACGTCGAGGCCCTCGACGGTCTGGCCGAACACGGTGAACTTGTCGTCGAATTCGGGCTGCTCGGACAGCGAGAAGTAGAACTGGCAGCTGCCCGAGTTCGGGTCGGACTTGTGCGCCATGCACAGGCTTCCCAGCACGTGCTTGTTGTTCGGGTTGGCTTCCCACTCGTCGACGATGACGTAGCGCGCGTCGCCCGTGCCGGGGTGGATGCCGCGGATCACGCCGCGCGCGGCGGCGTCCACCTGGGCCGGCCCCAGCGTGCGCGTCGTCGGGCAACCGCCCAGCACCACGGAGCCGGGCTTGTGCGCGTGGAATTTCAGCTTGTCGTAGAAGCCGCGCGCCGCCAGCTCGACGAAGTTGCCCACGGTCACGGGCGCGTCCTTGCCGGCCAGCTGCACGCGGATCGTGCCGCGCGACGTCTCGATGACGGCAACCTCGTCGCCGGTGGGGATGTAGTGCGGGGTGTATACGGGCAAGACGATTCGTCCCATAGGTGCCTCCTTGTATCGCTTGGACCATGTGCGACTCCCATGATACCCACGCCCCCGTCCCCCGCATCAGATGGAGCATCGTATTTTGCTCCGATCAGGCCTCATCCTTCAATTCGCAGCCTTCCACGAGGTCGATGAGCTCCTGCTGCTTATGCACGCCGAGCTTCGCGTACACGTTCTCGATGTGCGTCTGCGCCGTCCCCTTGGCTATCTGCAAATCGCGCATGACGATGGCCAGCGTGCGCCCGCGCGCCAGCAGCACGAGCACCTCGCCCTCGCGAGGCGTCAGATGCCGCTCGATGGCGAGGGCCTCGCAGCGCTTCTCCAAAGGCGGCACCGCGGGAGCGCCCACATCCGCCGCGCCCGCCGCAGGCCCCTCCCCCTCCTCGCCGTCGCGCTCTCCGCCGCGCAGGCGCCCCCGACGACCCACCACCTGCGCGATCGTCCCCTCGGGAATGACGAGGAACGCCGTCACCACCAAAACGGTGACGCAGAGGATGCCCACCGTGGACATCTGCACGGACTCCGCCAGCAGGCGCGCGTGCAGCTCGCCTCCGACGAGATACCCCAGCCCCATGCCGCACAGCGTGGCGGCCACGCCCTGCCCGAACACCCGGTAGCGCCCGCCCGCGTCCTCGCGCCGCTGCGCCAGATCCACGAACAGAATCCACGTCACGATGTCGAACAGCTCGTAGCCGATGCCGATGAGCAGCACCGACAGCGCCCAATGGTCGTAGAAGAACAGCGAGACGATGGCCATGCCCAACGCCATGAGCGGAAGGGACAGGCGGTAGGCGAACACGGGCTCGAAGCGATCGCCGCACAGGAAGGCGAACAGCAGGAACAGGATGCCCACCACGGCCAGCGCGAACACCGAGCTGCCGCCGAACACCACGAAGGGGTCGATCACGCCCTCGCCGGGAAGCGAGTCGAACACCCGGCACAGGAAGCTGAACACGCCGATGCTCACCATCAGCTGGGCGATCGACTTGCGCGACAGGGCCGGCCGATCGCGCTCCGCCGGCACGGCAGGGGCGGCCGGGGCAACCGGCGCGGCCGCTGCGCCCGAAGGCTCGTCGCGCGGACGCTCCTTGTCGATGCGCGAGGTTTCGACCAGCAGCAGCACGAACGACATGACCGGGAACACGAAGAACGCGAGGAACCCGCGCTCGCCGACGACGAGCGCGATGAGCAAGGCGATGACCACGGCCGTGGCGGGGTAGCACGCGAGCGCGAACGGAACCGGGCGGCGCGCGTACTCGTTGCCCCACAGCACCTGCAAGAAGCTCGAGGCAGCGCCCCCGACGACCACGAGCACCGCCAGCACGATCGGCTGGCCGCACGCCAACGCTATCGGCATCGCGACGGCGCACAGCACGGTGAGCGCGCCCGTGACGCCGCGCAGCCGCACCTCGAATCGCGCCTGCGTCGCCGCACGCCGCGCCGCGACGGCCACGCCGGCGGCCGCCACGGAGCCGGCAAGCAGGAACATCCAGTTCGAATGCGACACGAGCGTCGTCACCGCGACGGCGGAAAGGCACAGCACGATCCACGCCCGGCAGAACGCGAGGCCCAGCAGCACGATGTAGAAATCGAGCGATCGCCAATCAGGGCAAAACGCCGTGAGCTTGCTCCGCAGGCACGTCCCCATGCTCCCCTCCTTCTTCCGAGCCCCGCGTCCCCCGCGCGGCTCGATATCATCCCCGCGCCCAGTATAGCAACCTGCCCTTCGCCGCATATCGGATGGAGCACCCTAAGGGCCCCCTCCCGATGCCCCTCACCTGCGGCGCGGTCGATCGAGCAAAAATGGGGCGGTGCGCTCGATGGCGCGCAAGCCCCCAACCCATACGGTGATCGAGGGCGCCGATCGTTCGAGGCGGCGCCGATCAAGCAAGGAGCAAGGAGAAAGAGGAGGAGCAATGAACGCAAAGGAACTGGGAGGGCTGTCGCGCCGCTCGTTTTTGAAGGGCGCGGGCGTCGCTGCCGCCGCCGTGGCGAGCTCCGCCGCGCTGGCCGGCTGCGCGTCGGGCACGGGGGCGTCGCAAGACTGGATGCCGAAGAGCTGGGACTACGAGTGCGACCTGCTGGTGGTCGGCTACGGCGGCGCGGGCATGTGGGCCTCGCTCATCGGCGCCGACGAATGCGGCCAGCAGGTGCTCGTGCTGGAGAAGGCGCCGGTGCGCGGCGGCGGCAACAGCTCCATCAACAACGGCGAGTTCGCCATCATCAACGATGCGGAGGGCATGCGCCAGTACTGGCACGAGATGACGCAGGACGTGGACACGCCGTCCGCGGTCATCGACGCCTGGATCGACGAGGGGCTGCGCAACTGCGAGTACGCCGACAAGTACGAGCTGGAGTACGACATCAACGAGAAGGCCATCGCCGGCACCATTCCCGAGTACTCGTTCCTGCCCGGCGGCGAGGGATGCCAGTCCATCGCCGACCCTCCGGGATTCGGCATGGCCTCGTTCGAGATCCTCGACCAGAAGCGCAAGGACCTGGGCGTCGAGGTGCTGTTCGACTGCCACGACGAGCACCTCATCCAGAACCCCGACACCAAGGAGATCGTCGGCTGCACCACGATGATCGGCTCCGAGGAGAAAACGGTCAAGGCGCGCAAGGGCGTCATCCTCTGCACGGGCGGCTTCGAGTTCAACGAGGACATGAAGCGCAAGTACCTCAAGTGCTACCCCTTCAAGTTCGAAGGCTGGAAGTACAACACGGGCGACGGCATCCGCATGACCGAGGAAGTGGGCGGCAAGCTGTGGCACATGGGCATGGCCGGCGCCATGTACGGCATGTGGACGCGCGATCCCGAGAACGACTTCCTCATCCTCATCATGCCGTCGGATCAGACGTTCATCTACACCGACCGGCTGGGAAAGCGCTGGGTGGACGAGATGCGCATCGGCTCGCCGCACAACGGATGGCATGCGTTCACCCACTTCAGCGACGAGATCTGCGATTACGACCACTGCCCCAGCTGGTGCGTGTTCGATCAGACGCTGTTCGAATCCGGCCCGATGTCCACGCGCCAGGGCGACTGGTTCGAATGCGGGAACTTCACCACCATGCTGCCCGACGAGCTGCGCGATTGGGAAGGCTGGTCGGACGACAACCAGGCCGAGGTGGACAAGGGCTGGATCATTAAAGCCGACACCCTCGAGGAGCTTGCGGCCAAGATGAAGGCCATCGACAAGTGGATGGACGCCGACACGCTCAAGGCCACCGTCGACACGTGGAACCAGGTGTGCGAGAACGGCGAGGACCCCGAATTCCACCGTTCGGCCGCCACGCTGAACCCGCTGAACAACCCGCCGTTCTACGCGTACACGGTGTACCCCGGCTCGTGCTCCACGCTGGGCGGCGCCATGAAGAACGAGCACGGCCAGGTGCTCGACGGGTTCGCCGAGCAG
>OLOF01000716.1_pt1 | contig 10953 bp, 9 predicted proteins | sample 1643121 | NCBI WGS metagenome assembly OLOF01 (sample SAMEA3136677, study PRJEB25190) | human gut metagenome | biome: human gut; feature: human-associated habitat; material: faeces | place: Austria | collected 2013
TGGAGGCGCTCGCGGCGGCGAAAGCGGCCCGCGACGGCAGGCCCCACGTGCTGATCGCGCGCACGGTGAAGGGCAAGGGCGTGTCGTTCATGGAGAATCAGGCGGGTTGGCACGGCAAGGCGCCGAACGCCGAGCAGATGGAGACCGCGCTGGCCGAGCTGGCGGCGCCGAGCGGAGAGGAGTCCAGCCGTGGTTAAGCTGGCGAACGAAGAGCAGTCCCAGGTCAAACGTGCCACGCGCGCCGCATACGGCGCCACGTTGGCCGAGCTGGCGAACGAGGGCCTGCCCGTGGTGGCCGTGGACGCCGATCTGACGGGCTCCACCACCACGAAGAAGCTCGCCGACGCGGGCTTCGCCGACCGCCTGTTCAACTGCGGCATCGCCGAGCAGAACATGGTGGACGTGGCCGCCGGCCTCGCCGCGACCGGCCACATCGCCTACACCGGCTCGTTCGCCGTGTTCGGAACGGGTCGCGCCTACGACCAGATCCGCAACACCGTGTGCTACAGCAACCTCGACGTGAAGATCGCCCCCACGCACGCCGGCATCTCCGTCGGCCCCGACGGCGGCAGCCATCAGATGCTCGAGGACGTTTCGCTCATGCGCGGGCTCCCGAACATGCGCGTGTTCGTGCCGGCGGACTACGCCGCGGCTCGCGCGGCCATCCGACTGGCTGCTGAAACGCCAGGCCCTGTGTACGTGCGCATGGGCCGCGCATCGGTGCCGGCCGTCTATGCCGACGGGGTGGAGCTGGAGCTCGGGCGCGCCTACGTGCTGCGCGAAGGCTCGGACGCCACCATCGTCGCCTGCGGCGTCGAGGTGGAGCAGGCGCTGAAGGCTGCCCAGATGCTGGCCGCCGAGGGCGTCGAGGTCGAGGTCATCGACGCGTTCAGCGTGAAGCCCCTCGACGAGGACACCGTTCTCGCGTCGGTGGGGAAGACGGGGCGCGCCGTGGTCGCCGAGGAGCACAGCGTGTACGGCGGCCTCGGGTCGGCCGTGGCCGAGACGCTCGCGCGCTCGAATCCGGCTCCGGTCGAGTTCGTGGGCATGCGCGACCAGTTCGGCAAATCGGGCGAATTCGAGGAGCTGCTCGACTACTTCGACCTGGGTTCCAGGGCGATTGTCGAAGCTGTGAAGAAGGTCATGGCCCGATAGTGCTTCTGCTAGAATCAACCCGTCTCAGTACCCTACTATTCGAACGGAGCACTCTGTGACGAACGACATAAGCCAGGGGGTTTCCGCGCGTCCCGCACGACGCGGCGGCGCCCACGCGGCGCCCGCGCGGCAGACCACGTCGCAGCTTTCTGCGTCGCTGCCGGTGCTGGAAGTCGATGACATTCCCCAGCAAACAGGCACGCCGGTCATCACGTTCGACCATGTGACGAAGGTGTACCCGGCTCAGCCGAACAAGCCGGCGCTTAACGATATATCCCTGCAGATCTACGCGGGCGAGTTCATCTTCCTCGTGGGCCATTCCGGCTCCGGCAAGTCCACGTTCATCCGCATGCTCATCCGAGAGGTGAAGCCCTCGCAGGGCCACATCTACGTCGCGGACGAGGACCTGACCACCATGCGCAACTGGCGCGTGCCCTACCTGCGCCGCAACATCGGCTGCGTGTTCCAGGACTTCAAGCTGCTGCCGAACAAGACCGTGTTCGAGAACGTCGCGTTCGCGCTCGAGGTAATCGGCAAGAGCCGCCACGTCATCAAGACGCAGGTACCCGAGGTGCTGCGCCTCGTCGGTCTGCAGGACAAGCTCAACAAGCGCCCCGACCAGCTGTCCGGCGGCGAACAGCAGCGCGTGTCCATCGCGCGCGCCATCGTGAACCGCCCGCCGCTTCTGGTGTGCGACGAGCCTACCGGCAACCTCGACCCGCAGACGTCGCGCGGCATCATGGATCTGCTCGAGCGCATCAACCGCACGGGCACCACGGTGCTCGTGGCGACGCACGACCGCGAGATGGTGGACAACATGCGCCGACGCGTCATCGCGCTCGACCGCGGACACCTCACCCGCGACCAGGATCGGGGGGTGTACGGTTTCGATGTCTAGTTTCTTCTACTTTATCAAGGAGTCCCTCAAGGGCTTCACGCGCAACCTGTCGACGGCGCTGGGATCCATCGTGACCATTTTCCTGTCGCTGCTGATCATCGGCGTGTTCCTCGTCGGCGGCTTCGTCGTCGAGAAGCTCGTCTCGTCGGTGGAGAGCGAGGTGTCCATCACGGCCTACGTGTCCGACGATGCCTCCGATGCCGATATCCAGTCGGTCGAGAACTTCATCGAGGGGCTCGACGGCGTGGCATCGGTGGGCTTCACGAACAAGGAGCAGGCGCTCGAGAAGTTCCGCTCCTCCACGACGTCCGACATCATCGACACGCTGGACGGGCAGAACCCGCTGCCGCGCTCGATCGACGTCGAGCTGTCCGACCCGCAGCTGGTCGAGCAGGTGGCCGATGCGATCCGCGGCAACTCCACCTACCAGCAGATCATCGGGTACGACACGCCCGAGCAGTCGCTCAAGTACGGCCAGCAGACGGTCGACCGCCTGTTCACGCTCACGAACTACGTGCGCTACATCGGCATCGCGCTGGTGGCTCTGCTCATCTTCATCGCCATGGTGTTCATCAACAACACCATCCGCCTGGCCATTCTGGCGCGCCGCAAGGAAATCGCCATCATGCGCCTCGTGGGCGCGTCGAACGGCTTCATCCGCGGGCCCTTCCTCATGGAAGGCGCGCTGCACGCCATCATCGGCTCGCTTTTGGCGGTGGGCTGCCTTGAGCTTCTGCGCACGCTCGCGCTGCCGAAGCTGCAGAGCGCGCTCATGTTCCTCAACTTCGACCTGAGCCTGAACACCTTCCTGTTCATCTACGCCGTGCTGGTGGGCGCGGGCCTGCTCATCGGCCTGCTGGGTTCGGCGTTCGCCATGCGCCGCTACCTCAAGGTGTAACCGGTTGAACGGCCATGGCCAAGCATACTGACACTTCGCATGTTGCGGCGTCCGCCCGTCGAGCGCGGGCGCGCAACATGCGCCTTATCAAGGCCTGCATCGTCGTCATCGTCGTGAGCGTCGCTTTCGTCGCGGGCTTCACTGCGCGAGGCGACGCTTCTCTTCTCGAGTCGCTCGGCTTCACGTCGCTTGTGGTGGACGTCGACCGCAATCCGGGATCCACCACGTCGGGCGACACCTACGACTCCCTCGGGGCGCGCGTGGAGGAGGTCGAGGGCATCATCGACAACGACAGCTTGGACTTCTACGATTTGAACATGGCCACGACCAACGTGCTGAACGCGCTTTCGGACACGACGGAAGACGCGTATCTGCGCTATTACGATCCTGCGCGCTACGCCGCGCTCATGCAGGACAGCGCCGAGCAGTCGGCGGGCATCGGCGTGCTGTTCTCCGAATACAAAGGGCGCGCTTACGCGGCCGACGTGTTCGAGGGTTCGGCCGCCCAGATGGCCGACGTGCGCAGCGGCGATTTCGTGGTGGCCATCGACGGCGACCGCGGACACGAGTGGACCACGAACGAGGTGACCTCCGCGCTCAAGCGCGAGGAGGGCGAGAACGTCGTCATCACGTGGCGGCGCGCCAGCTCGCTCGACGACGAGGGCGGCGAGGAGTTCACTACGACGCTCGTGTGCTCGAACTACGCGGTGAAGAACGTGGAGACCGAGCTTTCCGACACGGTGGGCTACATCAAGCTCAAGCAGATCACGCAGAACGCGGCAGACCTCGTGAAGAACGCGGTCGCCGACCTCGAGTCGCAAGGCGCCACATCGTTCGTGCTCGATATCCGCGACAACCCCGGCGGTTTCCTCACGCAGTCGGTGGATATCGCCAGCCTGTTCGTGAAGAGCGGCACCATTGTGAAGATCCAGACGAAGGCCGAGGAGACGTCCAAGACCACCTCGCGCCCCTACGTGACGGAGAAGCCGCTGGTCTTGCTCGTGAACGGCAAGACCTCCGCTTCCGCCGAGGTGCTGGCCGCGTCGCTCAAGGACAACCAGCGCGCCACGCTCGTGGGATCCACGACGTTGGGCAAGGGCTCGGTGCAGGTGACGCGCGATTTGAGTTTCGGCGGCGCGCTGCGCTACACCGCCGCGTTCTACAAGAGCCCGCTCGGACACGACATCGAAGGCGTGGGCGTCACCCCCGACGTGATGGTGGGTTTGGCGGAGGGCGAGGATAACCAGAAGGCTCTCGCGCTCGAAACCGCCCAGTCCCTCGTGAAGGGCTAGCCGTGGGGCGGACGCGTTCCCATACGCGCCTGCATCCCCGTAGCAACCCGCGGGGCGTGCTGAGCGTGCGCGGAGGCGGCTTCGGCTTCGTGCAGACGGCGGAGGGCGAGTTCTTCGTTCCGGAATCCAAGATGGCGGGTGCGTTCGACGGCGATCTCGTGGAAGTGGCGCCGCTGCCCGTGCAGAGCGGCCGCAAGAAGCAGCCACATGAACGCAAAGCAGATCTTCGCGCAGGAGAGAAGCCGGCGGCGCGCGTGCTGCGGGTCGTCGACCGTGCGCACGACACGCTCGTGGGGCGCTACGAGGTGGCCGAACCTTTCGGCGTGGTCGTGCCCGAAGATGCGAACATCCCCTATGACATATTCACCATGCGTGCCGACCGGCCCGACATCGAAGACGGATCGCTCGTGCGCGTGCGCATCACGACGTTTCCTTCGCGCAACACGGCGGCCACCGGCGTTATCGAGGAGGTGCTCGGGCTCGCCGACGACGAGCACGCGGCCGTAGACGTGGTGATCGCCCGTCACAAGCTGGAGACGGTGTTCTCCGAAGGGGCGCTTTCGGAGGCGCGAAGCGCGGTGCTCGACGAGGACGGCGCGTTGGCGTCGGGGTACCGCGACTTGAGGGAGCGTTTCACGTTCACCATCGATCCGGCCGATGCGAGGGACTTCGACGATGCGGTCAGCCTGGAGCCCGTTTCGACCTGCGGGGTTGGAACCGGCATCCGCGTGGTGGACGAGCGCGGGCTCGGGGTGGCGCGTTGGCGGTTGGGCGTGCATATCGCCGACGTGGCGCACTACGTGCCGTGGAATTCCTCGCTCGACCTCGATGCGCGCAGGCGGGCGACCAGCGTGTACCTCGTCGACCGTGTGATTCCCATGCTGCCCGACGAGTTGTCGGGCGATCTGTGCTCGCTCAAGCCCGACGAAGTGCGTCGTACGATGACGGCCGACCTCTACCTCGACGATCGGGCGCGGCTCGTGGCCTACGATCTGTATCCGGCGCTCATCCGCTCGCATGCGCGCCTGTCGTACGAGGAAGCGCAGACGCTGCTGGACCGTTGTCATCCTGAGCGGAGCGCCGAAGGCGCGGAGTCGAAGGATCTCGTGCGGCGCGACGGCGCTTGCGCGCCGGGCGACGGGCTTTCCGACCGCCTCGCCGCGCTGTCGCGCCTGGCGAAGCAGCGGTTCGCCTCCCGCGAGAGGGCGGGCGGCCTCGACTTCGACTCGGTCGAGGCGCGCGTGGTTCTCGATGAGGAGGGGAGTCCGACGGGTATCGACTTGCGCGTCAAGACCGACGCGACCTCGCTCATCGAAGAGGCCATGATCCTTGCGAACGAGACCGTCGCCAAGCACCTGCGCGATGCGAAGTTCCCCAGCCTGTACCGCGTCCACGAGCAGCCTTCGGCCGACAGCTTGGCGGCGCTCGTGCCCGTGTTCCAGGACTTCGCGTGGTTCAGCAGCATCGATCAAGCCGACTTCATCGCGGGCGATGCGCACGTCGTCCAGCGCGTGCTGGAGGCGAGCGCGGAGCGTCCCGAGGGCGAGCTCGTGTCGACGCTCCTGCTGCGGTCGATGAAGCGGGCGGTGTACCGTCCCGACTGCGCTGCGCACTACGGCCTGGCCAGCGGGGCCTACACGCATTTCACGTCTCCCATCAGGCGCTATCCCGACCTTGTGGTGCATCGTATGCTCAAGGCCCTCATCGGCGGACGCCCGGAGAAGTTCGACCAGGAAAAATCGGCGCTGCCATGGATCGCCGAGCACTCCTCCGACATGGAGCGCATAGCCGAGAAGGCTGCGCGCGAGTCGCAGGAGGTCAAGCTCATCGAGTATCTCGAGCGGTTCGTGGGGCAGACGTTCTCGGCGACGGTGTCGGGGGTGGCGACGTACGGCGCGTACGTGCGCCTCGACAACACGGCCGAAGGTTTGATCCCGTGCAAGAACCTTGGTTCGGAGTACTTCGCGCTCGATCCTGTGCAGCATCGTCTGACCGGGCAGGACACGGGCGCGTCGTATCGCCTGGGGCAGCGGCTCGCCGTCGTGCTCGTCTCTGCCGATCCGCGTGCTCGGCGCTTGGACTTTCGTCCTGCCCGCGACGAGCGATAGGGCACCGGCATGGGACGGGTGCGCGAGGTCTTCGCGGCCATGGGTCGCGAGATGCGCAAGAACAAAGGGTCGTTTGCGGTATACGTGGTGCTGCGCCTTATCGTGTTGGCATGCGCGGTCGGCTCGCTCGCCTTCGACAACTACGAGGCGTTCTTCCTGTGCCTGCTCACGCTCGTGCTGTTCCTGGTCCCCACGTTCATAGAGGTGAACTTCAGCATCTCCATCCCCGAAACGCTCGAGGTGGTCATCGCTCTGTTCATCTTCGCGGCCGAGATACTGGGGGAGCTGCTCCACTTCTACACCATCTTCCCGTTCTGGGATGCGCTGCTGCATACGTTCAACGGGTTTCTGGCTGCCGCTATAGGCCTTGCCCTCGTGTCCATCCTCAATCGCTCGGATCGCATCGCGTTCTCTCTGTCGCCGTTCTTCTGCGTGGTGGTGGCGTTCTGCTTCTCCATGACCATCGGCGTGCTGTGGGAGTTCTTCGAGTTCGGCATGGACGAGATGTTCGGACTCGACATGCAGAAGGACACGGTGGTGACCGGCATCTCCAGCACGCTGCTCGATCCGTCGGGCTCGCAGCATCCGCAACGTATAGACCGTATCGAATCCGTCGAGGTCAACGGGCAGGAGCTAGGTGTCGGCGGATATTTGGACATCGGGCTGCGCGATACCATGGGAGACCTGTTCGTGAACTTCGTCGGAGCGCTTGCGTTCTCGGTCATCGGGTACCGCTACCTCAAAAGCAAAGGCGAGGGCCGGTTCGTGCGACGTTTCGTGCCCACCCCCGCACCGCCCGACGATGTCGAAACTTTGACTATCTAACTACATACGGTATGATGCGGCCGATGTGAAACGACGGACGAGGAGGCGGGGATCGTGGACGGTTCGAACGAGACGGCGAGCGCTTCTCAAAGACGGCGCGAGGAAATCGACGACCTACTGTCCGGCACGTTCAACTCCATCCTGCGCATCGAGGAGCAGTCGCTGGACAATCGCCTGACGCACGGGCTCACCATAACCGAGGTCCACACCATCGTGGCTATCGGCCTGCACGAGCGCAATCCGATGAACGTGATAGCCGCGCGCCTGAACGTGACCTTAGCTACGCTGACCACGGCGGTGAACAAACTGGCGAACAAGGGCTTCGTGGAACGTACGCGCGCCGAGGACGATCGGCGCAAGGTGCTGGTCTCGCTCACCAAGAAAGGCAGGCAGGTGCTGCGCGCGCACAACCTGTTCCACCATCAGATGATCGACGAGGCGTTGGCCGATCTTACCGAGGAGGAGGAGCGCGTGTTCGCCGGGGCGCTCAAGAAGGTGAAGGGCTTCTTCGACGCGCAGGCGTGAGGAGTTTGCGACCTGCGGGGCAGGCGTGAGCGGTCACGCAGCTCTCCTCGCACACGCAGCGATTGCTCGTCGCACTGCATGACCGCTCACGCCCTGTTCGCGGTTGGGCTATTCGGCTGGATGCGTCGAGGGGGCCTGTCTTGGGTGCGCCTGGAACGGGGCGGTGGGAATAAGAGGAAGGGCGCAGAAATCGTGGAGGGCGCATGGCGGCTCTTGCAATCGGAGTCCCGTCACCATACCATTACTTCCGGAGAAATACTTTGACTATCAAACTAAATTGCATGAAGCGAAAGGAACGCACCATGGCTACCATCGACACCGTGAAGGAAGTCCTCGTCGAGAACCTCGATCTCGAGGCCGAGAAGATCACCGAGGAGGCCACGCTGGAGTCGCTCGGCATCGACTCGCTGGACATGGTCGAGCTCATCTGCGACCTCGAGGAGAAGTGCGACGTCGAGTTCGGCGAGCCCGAGGGAATCGAGACGGTGGGTCAGCTGGTCGCGCACATCGATTCGCTGTAACGCGCGTTGATCGGGCCCCGTACGGGGCCCGCTTGTATGACGGGGCCCGAACGGGGCCGTGGGTTCGAGGAAGAGAGAGCATGAGCATGAAGACGCGGGTAACAGAACTGCTGGGCATCGAGGCGCCCGTCGTGCAGGGCGCGATGGCGCGCATCGCGGATGCGAGCCTGGCCGGCGCGGTGAGCGAGGCCGGCGGCCTCGGCATCATCGCATGCGGCGGCGCGCCGCTCGACTGGGTCGAGGAGCAGGTGCGTATCGCCCGCTCGATGACCGACAAGCCCATCGGCGCGAACGTCATGCTCATGGATCCGAACGCCGCCCAGACGGCCGAGCTTCTGGCGAAGCTGCGTGTTGACGTCATCACGACGGGCGCGGGTTCTCCCGCGAACTACATGCAGCTGTGGAAGGACGCCGGCATCAAGGTGGTACCCGTGGTGGCCTCCAGCGCGCTGGCCGCGCGCATGGAGCGCCTCGGTGCCGATGCCGTGGTGGCCGAGGGCACCGAGGCCGGCGGCCATATCGGCGAGCTGACCACGATGGCGCTCATCCCCGCAGTATGCGACGCCGTGTCCATCCCCGTGATCGCCGCAGGCGGCATCGCCGACGGGCGCGGCATGGCCGCCGCCTTCGCGCTGGGCGCCGAGGGCGTGCAGGCAGGCACCCGCTTCCTCACGGTGGACGAGTGCACCATCTCCGACGCGTACAAAGAGCGCGTGATCGCCGCCAAGGACGCCGACACCATCGTCACGGGCCGCGGCAGCGGGCATCCCGTGCGCTGCCTCAAGAACAAGTTCGCCCGTACCGTGCGCAAGCTCGAAGGCGACGTCGCCGCCAACGGCGACGAGCTGGAGGCTATGTACGTGGGCTCCCTGCGCCGCGCCGTGGAGGGCGACGTGGACAACGGCACCATGATGGCAGGCCAGTCGGCCGCGCTCGTGCACGAGCGCGCCACGGCGGCCGAGGCTATCGCTCGGATGATCGAAGAGGCCGAGGCTCTGGGCGGTCTCGACTTGGAAGCACTGGCTGCGCTGAGCGCCCGGCGCGGGCGTGCGATCTAGGGGGGCTCTTGATGGATGAGGAAAAAGGGCTTCGGAAGCCTGTGGGTGTGGAGCGAGGAGGGGCGGCGGCGTCCACCAAGCGAGTTCCGCAGCGAAGCGAGGACTGACTGGACGTTGCCGCCCCTCCTCGCGCGCGCGCCCGTCTTCATGTTCTCGGGGCAGGGGTCGCAGAAGCCGGGCATGGGTGGCGATCTTCTCGCTGTGAAAGAGGTGAAGGAAACGTTTTCCTGCGCGTCTGACGTGCTGGGGTACGACGTGGCCGATCTCGTGCTCAACGCCGATCCCGACGAGCTCAACGACACGCGCAACGCCCAGCCGGCGCTGTGCGTGCTGTCGGTGGGCATCGCCCGCGCGCTCATGGCGCGCGGCGTGCAGCCTGCGGCGGTGCTGGGCTTCTCGCTGGGGCAGGTGAGCGCGCTGGCCGTGTCGGGCATGCTGAGCGACGAGGCGACGTTCGCGCTGGTGAAAGCGCGCTCCGAGCTTATGGCCGAGGCCGCCGCGGCGCACCCCGGCGTCATGAGCGCGCTGCTGAAGGCCGACGAGGACGTCGTGGCTGCGCTCTGCGAGCAGTGCGCCGAGGGCGAGGTGCTGGTGCCCGCGAACTTCAACTGCCCGGGGCAGATCGTCATCGCCGGTGCGCCCGCGGCCGTCGAGCGCGCCGAGGCGGCATGGGCCGAGGCGGGGAAGCGCTCGTCGCGTTTGGCCACCTCGGGCGCGTTCCATAGCCCGCTCATGGCCGATGCGGCGGCGGGGCTCGCAGCTTACTTGGAGAACGTCGAGTTCTCGGAGGCGCGCATCCCGCTCGTCTGCAACGTCACCGCCGCGCCGCTGTTCGCCGCCGACGCGCGCGAGAACCTCGTGCGCCACCTCACGAGCCCCGTGCGCTTCGATGCGAGCGTGGCTGCGTTGACCGCCGCAGGGGCGGACATGTTCGTCGAAGTCGGCTTCGGCGGCGTTCTGGCGAACCTCGTGAAACGCATCGACAAGACCGCGACGCGCGCCTGCGTGCAGGACCGCGCGAGCTTCGACGGCTGCCTGGCCGTCGCTTCCGCAACCGATTCCGAATAGGAGCTTCTACTCCCATGACCAACGAAACCGAAACTCCGCGTCGAAGCGCGGTCGTCACCGGCTCGAACCGCGGCATCGGCCGCGCGGTGGCCGAGGAGCTGGCGCGCGCGGGCTTCGACGTGTGCGTGAACTGCTCGAGCGAGCGCGGGCTGGACGAGGCGCGGGCGTTCGCCGCAGCCCTCGAGGCCGACTGCGGCGTGCGCGCCATCGCGGTGGCCGCCAACGTGGCGGACGCCGCCGAGGCCGCTGCGCTCGTCGACGCCGCCCAGGAAGCGTTCGGCCGCGTGGACGTGCTGGTGAACAACGCCGGCATCACGCGCGACGGGCTGCTGGCGCGCATGAAGGACGAGGACTTCGACGCGGTGATCGACGTGAACCTCAAGGGCACGTTCAACTGCTGCAAGGCCGCGGCGCAGCGCATGATGAAGCAGCGCTACGGACGCATCGTCAACATGTCGAGCGTCGTGGGCGTGGCGGGCAACGCGGGCCAGGCGAACTATGCGGCCTCGAAGGCCGGCGTCATCGGGCTCACGAAGTCCATCGCCCGCGAGCTGGCGGCCCGCAACGTCACGGCCAACGCCGTGGCCCCGGGCTTCATCGCCACC